>OOBK01001842.1_pt1 | contig 10427 bp, 4 predicted proteins | sample 1671541 | NCBI WGS metagenome assembly OOBK01 (sample SAMN06348167, study PRJEB24527) | human gut metagenome | biome: human gut; feature: ankylosing spondylitis patient; material: feces | host: Homo sapiens | place: China | collected 2015-10 | reverse complement strand
AAGAAAGGAAAAATCCGCAGACAGGTTGCTCACCACCCGTGAGGCGGCGCACCTGCTGAATGTGAGTACCCGCACCCTCCAGCGTATGCGCAGCGAGCATCGCATCGGCTATGTGGTGCTGCGCGGCAAGTGCCGTTACCGCCAGTCAGAAATCGACCGCCTGCTTGCGGACTGCACCATAGTTGAGGATGCGGCAACACCTACGGAACTGAAACGCAACCATACGCTGCGCACGGGCGGCAACAAACCCAAAGGAAGGAGGACGTGACGTATGGAACTGCTTACCCGAAACAATTTCGAGAGCTGGATGCAGAAGCTGATGGAACGGCTCGACCGTCAAGACGAACTGCTGCTCTCCTTGCAGCCGTCCGGCAAAGCCCCGAACCCGATAGAACGTATCAGGATGTTCGACAACCAAGACCTCTGTATGCTGCTCCAGATCAGCAAGCGTACCCTGCAACGCTACCGCAGCATCGGCGCGTTGCCGTACAAGACGCTCGGCAAAAAGACCTATTACAGCGAGGAGGACGTGCTGACGTTCCTTTCCGGACACGTAAAGGACTTCAAAAAAGAAGATATAGCCTTCTACAAGGCTCGTATCCATAATTTCTTTCAAAAATAACCCATTAAAACATTTTTCAAATGGCAAAGAAAAAAAGCGAAAAGGACGTGCTGATAGTCCGTGATGAGAAGACGGGCGAGATCAGCGTGGTAGCCGGGCTGGATGCCGACGGTTCCCCCAAGCGCACCCCCGCGAAAGCGGAGAACGCGCAGAGTTTCCTGCAATTCGACCGCCACGGCGACGTGCTGGACAACTTCTTCAAAAACTTCTTCCGGCAGTGCAAGGAACCCAGCCGCTTCGGTTTCTACCGTGTCGCGGCAGACCAAGCCGACAAACTGATGGAGGTGATGAAAGACCTGCTGAAAGACCCCGAAGCTAACAAGGAACTGCTCGCGCCCCACAAGGTGGACACTTCCGGCTACGAGAAGCAGGTAAAGGAAGAACAGACTATTGAAAAGACAGAACAAACGGAGCAAAAACAGGAAGAAATGGAAAAGAAGCAGGAACAGAATCAGGAAAGCCCGCAGCAGGCGCAGGGCAGACGGGGCTACCAGCCCATCGACGAGAGCAAAATCAACTGGCAGGAGCTGGAAGAGAAATGGGGCGTGAAACGTGACGACCTTGAAAAGTCCGGCGACCTTCAGAAGATGCTCAACTACGGCAAGTCCGATTTGGTGAAAGTATCGCCCAAATTCGGCGGCGAGGCTTTCGAGCTGGATGCCCGTCTTTCCTTCAAGAAGGACAGCGAGGGCAATGTCAGCCTCGTGCCGCACTTCATCCGAAAGGAGCAGAAACTTGACGAGTACAAGGAACACAAGTTCTCCGACGAAGACCGTAAGAACCTGCGCGAAACGGGCAACCTCGGCAGGGTCGTGGACATCGTGGACAGGGAAACGGGTGAAATCATCCCCTCGTTCATCAGCATAGACCGCAAGACAAATGAAATCACGGACATACCAGCAAACAAAGTGCGCATACCGGAACGCATCGGAAAGACGGAAATCACCAAGCAGGAACAGGATATGCTGCGTGCCGGGCTACCCGTGCGCGACAAACTTATCGAGCGCAATGACGGCAGGAAGTTCGTCACAACCCTGCAAGTGAATGTCGAGCAGCGAGGCGTGGAGTTCGTACCGGGAACCGGCAGGTCGCCCCGTACCGCCCAGACGCAGGAAGCCAAGAACAATCCCACGCAGGGACAGGCTCAGGGCATGGAAAACTCCGCAGCCCCACAGAAAGAGCAACGCCGCAACACGTGGACGAACGCCGACGGCAGCATCCGCCCCATCAGCAAATGGAGCGGCGTGAACTTCACCGACCAGCAGAAAGCCGATTACGCGGCAGGCAAAGCCATCAAACTGGAGAACGTGACCGACAAGCAGGGCTTCCACGCCACGATGTACATCAAGTTCAACCCGGAGAAGGGACGCCCGTATCGTTATGACACCAACCCCGACAACGCGCAGAAGGTCGCCCCGTCCAACGAGAGCCGCACGCAGGTGGCGGTGAACAGCGAAGGCAAGACCAACGAGGCGACCAAGAACCTGAAAGAACCTTTACAGAAGGGACAGACTGCTCCGAAAGATGACAAACAGCAAAAGCAGCAGGAGAAGCCCCAGAAGAAAAACAACAAGGGCATGAAGATGTAACATCCCGTGTCCGCCACTAAATCCAAAGTAACAATTCATAAAAAGTAATCAGCATGAAGACAATCATTGCAGAAAAGCCATCCGTGGCACGTGAGATCGCCCGCATTGTGGGCGCGACAAAAAGAGAGGAAGGATATTTCGAGGGAGGCGGCTACGCCGTGACATGGGCATTCGGACACCTCGTCCAGCTTGCCATGCCCGACGGCTACGGCATACGCGGCTTCGTCCGCGACAACCTGCCTATCATCCCCGAAACCTTTACGCTCATTCCCCGTCAGGAAAAGACAGAGAAAGGCTACAAGCCCGACAGCAGCGTGGTGTCGCAGATAAAAATCATCAGCCGTCTTTTCAATGAAAGCGAGCAGATTATCGTGGCGACCGATGCCGGACGCGAAGGTGAGCTTATCTTCCGATACCTCTACCATTATATCGAATGTACTACGCCTTTCGTGCGCCTTTGGATAAGTTCGCTTACCGACAAGGCTATCCGCGAGGGACTGCGCAACCTCGAAGCGGGAAGCAAGTATGACAACCTCTATCTTGCCGCCAAAGCACGGAGCGAATCCGACTGGCTTGTGGGCATCAACGGCACGCAGGCACTCTCCATCGCTGCCGGACACGGCACATATTCCGTCGGACGGGTGCAGACACCCACGCTGGCGATGGTATGCGCACGTTACTGGGAGAACCGCCGTTTCACGGTGGAACCGTTCTGGCAGCTCCATATTGCCGCAGACGATGGCAACGGCGAAGTGGTGAAATTCTCCTCTTCCGAGAAATGGAAAGAGAAAGAGCCGGCGACGGAGCTATATAATAAGGTAAAGGAAGCTGGATTTGCCACTGTCACGAAAGCCGAGCGCAAGGAGAAGACGGAGGAAACTCCACTTCTCTACGACCTGACCACGCTCCAGAAGGAGGCCAACGCCAAACACGGCTTCACGGCGGAGCAGACACTCGAAATCGCGCAGAAACTCTACGAGAAGAAACTCATCACCTATCCGAGAACAGGAAGCCGCTACATTCCCGAAGACGTGTTCGCGGAAATACCCAAGCTGCTCGCCTTCGTTACTGGACTTCCCGAATGGGCGGGCGAAGTAGGTGTCCCCGTCACGCCCACCCGCCGCAGCGTGGACGGCGGCAAGGTCACAGACCACCACGCCCTGCTCGTCACGGGCGAGAAGCCGCTCTTCCTGTCCAAAGAGGACGGCATAATCTACCACATGATAGCCGGGCGCATGATGGAGGCATTTTCCGAAAAGTGCGTCAAGAACACCGCCACCATCACGGCGGATTGTGCCGGAGTGGAGTTCACGGTGAAAGGCAGCGTCATCAGACAAGCCGGATGGCGTGCCGTCTATTTCGAGGACGACAAGGAGGATACTTCCATCCCCTGCTGGCAGGAAGGCGACACGCTGGTACTGAAAGCCGCCTCCATCACGGAGGGCAAGACCAAGCCCAAACCGCTGCATACCGAAGCCACCCTGCTGTCCGCTATGGAAACGGCTGGCAAGGAGATAGAGGACGACGCACTGCGGCAGGCTTTGAAGGATTGCGGCATCGGCACGCCTGCCACACGTGCCGCCATCATCGAAACACTCTTCAGACGCGGTTACATGGAACGTTGCAAGAAGTCGCTTGTACCCACCGAAAAAGGGCTTGCCCTCTACTCGGTCGTGAAGGCGATGCGCATCGCCGACGTCGCCATGACGGGCGAATGGGAAAAGGAGCTAGCACGCATCGAGCGCGGGGAACTGCCCGCCGATACCTTCCGCAAGGAGATAGAGGCATACACGCGGGAAATTACCTCCGAACTGCTCTCGTGCGACAAGCTGTTCGCACGTAGGGATTCCGGCTGCAAGTGTCCCAAGTGCGGAACGGGCAGAATGCAGTTCTACGGCAAGGTGGTACGCTGCGACAACGCGGAGTGCGGGCTGCCCGTGTTCCGCCTGAAGGCAAACCGTACCCTTTCCGATGACGAGATCAAAGACCTGCTCACCGACGGACACACGAAGCTGCTCAAAGGCTTCAAGAGCAAGCAGGGCAAGAGTTTCGATGCCGTGGTTGCCTTTGACGGGGACTACAACACGACTTTCGTCTTCCCCGAAAGGAAAACGACCAAGAAATTTTCAGGACGGAAGAAATAGTGTTAACTTTGCCACTGGTTCAGAGTAATGAATTGTTCTTCGATATCGGATTACACTCATACTTTGGATTTAGTGGTGGCACTCGGAGGGATACCGAGTGCCTTTTCTTTCTCCTTTCAGACAATTATCCCGGTCATGATTTACCAATTCACTAAACTCCAAAGTAATGAACAACAAGAAGAAAAACGAGGGGCAGACCGACTTTTCTTATTATGGTCTGTACCTGCTGGACTATCTCAGAACGAACAAATTTGAACAGGCGACCGACGAATCCTTCATCCGTGAACGTGCCGACCGTGCCGCCGGAACGTATGAACGGGCAATGCTCGAAGGCTATCCCGCCGCAGGTGCGCAGGAACTGGCGATGAAAACGCTGACGGAGGGGCTTCGCTACTCCAAGTATGCCATTCTCCGCGAAGTCGTGGAGAACGAGTTTGCCGACGACGTGCCGGAAGCGAAACGTGAATCCTTTACCCGAAAACTGCTGCCGCTTGTCGGAAACGTATTCTCCATTTATGACCTCTCGGACGACAATTTCGCCCTGTCGCCCGATTATGACCTGCTCTACACGGAGCTGACGGGGGCTGTCGTCCTCTACATAGAGGAATATGGCGTTTAACCGCAAACAAAGGTTGCGGGACAACATCGAGGCGATACGGACGGCATTCATCCTTGAGAGGGAACAGAGAACGGCGACAGCCGAAGAACAGGCAATACTCCGGAAGTATTGCGGTTTCGGCGGCCTGAAATGTATTCTGAACCCTGCGAGGGAACTGACGGATGCCGTCCATTGGGCGAAATCCGACCTCGAACTGTTTGCCCCGACCGTGGAGCTGCACAGGCTGATACGGGAGAACAGCCGGGACGACATGGAATACAAGCGGTTTGTGGATTCGCTGAAAGCCTCCGTGCTGACAGCATTCTACACACCGAAAGAGATAACCGACACCATAGCCGATGTGCTGGCGGATTATAGTGTCCGCCCTGCCCGTGTGCTGGAGCCGTCGGCGGGTGTCGGCGTGTTCGTGGATGCCGTGCTGCGGCACAGTCCCGGTGCGGATGTGATGGCGTTTGAGAAAGACCTGCTCACGGGTACGATCCTGCGGCAACTCCACCCCGACAAAAAGATGCGTATAGACGGTTTTGAGAAAATCGAAAAGCCGTTCAACAACTATTTTGACTTGGCGGTGTCCAACATCCCGTTCGGCGACATAGCCGTGTTCGACGCGGAGTTTCAAAGGAGCGAATCTTTCGGCAGACGCTCGGCGCAGAAAGCCATCCACAACTATTTTTTCCTGAAAGGACTGGACACGGTGCGCGACGGCGGCATCGTGGCTTTCATCACGTCGCAGGGTGTATTGAACAGCACCAAGACCTCCGTGCGCAACGAACTGTTCCGTCAGGCGAATCTGGTATCGGCAATCCGCCTGCCCAACAACCTGTTTTCGGACAACGCCGGGACAGAGGTGGGCAGCGACCTGATTGTCCTGCAAAAGAACCTGCACAAGACTGAAATGTCGCAGGATGAACGTCTGCTGACCGTGATACAGACGGACACGAATACGAATCTGACGGACAACGCCTATTTCATCAATCATCCCGAACGTATCGTGCATACGACCGCGAAACTCGATACAGACCCCTACGGCAAGCCCGCTATGGTCTATACGCACGAGGGAAAAACCGCAGGCATCGCGGAGGACTTGCGCCGTATGCTTGACGAGGACTGCCACATGAGGCTTGCCATACGCCTGTATTCGGGCGCAATCCAGCAAGCAAGGGAGCAAAAAGCGGTTGCCGTTGAAGTCAAGCCGGAACAGCCTGCCATGAAGCAGGAAGCGAAAATTACGGCACGGACGGAAGAAGCCCAAGCCGGAAAACCGCAACCAATAGAAGAAAAGCCGGAGATAGAGCCACGCCGCCCGCAGTACTCGACCGGCGTGCAGCTCTCCCTGCTTGACCTCTGGGGCATGACCGAGGAAGTCAATAAGCAAGAAACACCCGCCAAGAAGAAAAAGACGGCGAAAAAGGAAAGCACGGCAAAGCGTGCCATACCTAAACCGAAGTTGCCGGTTACGGCAGTTCCTTCCGCTGAAACCGTCAAGCCTGCAACCGAAAGCAAGGAGGCAAAGCCGGAAAATGCCGGGAAGCAAGGCGACCCTGAAGATATTTATGCCACTTTGGACTGGGATACCAATCCGCCCATCAACGGCTTCTATGAAACGATGATGAGCCTGACACCGGAACGGCGCAAGGCTCTACGGCTTGAAGCGGAACGGCACAGGCAGGAACAACTGAAAGAGTCGGGTGTCAAGGACACGCTGAATCCTGCCTTTGTGCCTTCGTCGGATAACAAACCGGAGCGAAAGGAAGCAGCAAAACAACCCGAAGCACAGCCGGAAGTAACTCCCGTTCCTGTTACGGACAATAGCCCAAGTGAGAAAGCGACCACTTCACTATTCCCTGAGTTTGAAACGGAAAAGCCGAAGGAGGAAGTACCTGACCTTACGCCGCGCCCCTACCACCGCACGCCGGAAATGCACCTGCGTGAAGGCTCGCTGGTGGCAAGCAGGGCACGCGACATCGGTTATCTGAAGGACATCACTCCCTACGGTGCGACCTTCCAGCCGCTTGGACTAACCGGTTATCAGAAAGAGAAAGCGTTACTGTATGTATCGCTCCGTGACGCATACGAGCGGTTGTACCGCTATGAATCGAACAGACGCGAGGAAAATGTACCTTGGCGTGAACACCTGAACACCTGTTACGATGAGTTTGTCATGCGTTATGGCAACCTCAACGCCAAACAGAACGTGAAGTTAGTAATTATGGATGCCGGAGGGCGCGATATTCTTTCGCTGGAACGTGCGGAGGACGGCAAGTTCGTCAAGGCGGACATCTTCGACCGTCCCGTTTCCTTCTCGGTGGAGAACCACGCCAATGTCGGCTCTCCCGAAGAAGCCTTGTCCGCTTCGCTCAACAAGTTCGGTACGGTCAATCTCGACTATATGCGGGGAATAACAGACAGTACGGAAGAGGAACTGCTCAATGCCCTCAAAGGACGTATCTTCTACAATCCGCTCGTAACCGGTTACGAGATTAAAGACCGCTTCATCGCGGGGAACGTGATAGAGAAGGCGGAGCGCATAGAGGCATGGATAGACGGCAATCCCGAAAGCGAGAGATTACCGGAAGTGAAACAGGCTTTGGAGGCTTTGAAAGAAGCCGAACCGCAGCGTATCGCCTTTGAAGACCTCGACTTCAACTTCGGTGAACGCTGGATTCCCACGGGCGTGTATGCCGCCTACATGAGCCATCTTTTCGACACGGATGTGAAAATCGCCTATTCCGCCAGCATGGACGAGTTTTCCGTGGCGTGTGGCTACCGCACCATGAAGATCACGGACGAGTTTCTGGTAAAGGGCTATTACCGGAACTATGACGGTATGCACTTGTTGAAACACGCTTTGCACAACACCTGTCCCGACATGATGAAAAGTATCGGCAAGGACGAGAACGGCAATGACATCAAGGCGCGTGACAGCGAGGGCATACAGCTTGCCAACGCCAAGATTGACGAGATACGCAACGGATTCTCGGAATGGTTGGAAGAGCAGTCGCCACAGTTCAAGGAGCGACTCGTGACGATGTATAACCGCAAGTTCAACTGTTTCGTGCGCCCAAAGTATGACGGCTCGCACCAGACCTTTCCCGACCTCAATCTGAAAGGGTTGGCAAGCCGTGGCATTCAAAGCGTTTATCCGTCGCAGAAGGATTGCGTCTGGATGATAAAACAGAACGGCGGCGGGATCTGTGACCACGAGGTTGGAACAGGTAAAACGCTGATAATGTGCATTGCAGCGCATGAAATGAAGCGTCTGAATTTAGCACACAAGCCGATGATTATCGGATTGAAGGCGAATGTGGCGGAGATTGCCGCCACCTATCAGGCGGCATATCCTAATGCGAGGATTCTTTACGCTTCGGAAAAGGATTTCTCTACCGCCAACCGCGTGCGTTTCTTCAACAACATCAAGAACAACGACTATGATTGCGTCATCATGTCGCACGACCAGTTCGGCAAGATACCGCAGTCACCGGAATTGCAGCAACGCATCCTGCAATCGGAGCTTGACACGGTGGAGGAAAACCTCGAAGTCTTGCGGAAGCAGGGCAAGAACGTGTCGCGGGCGATGCTGAAAGGACTGGAGAAACGCAAGCACAACCTTGTGGCGAAGTTAGAGAAGGTGGAACACGCCATCAAGTCGCGCACGGACGACGTGGTGGACTTCAAGCAGATGGGCATCGACCACATCTTCATTGACGAATCGCACCAGTTCAAGAACTTGACTTTCAACACCCGTCACGACCGCGTGGCGGGATTGGGAAACTCGGAAGGGAGCCAGAAAGCACTGAACATGCTCTTTGCCATACGCACCATACAGGAGCGCACGGGCAAGGACTTGGGGGCGACATTCCTCTCCGGCACGACCATTTCCAACAGTCTGACGGAACTGTACCTGCTCTTCAAATACCTGCGCCCGAACGAGCTGGAACGGCAGGACATCCGCTGTTTTGACGCTTGGGCGGCAATCTTCGCCAAGAAGACGACCGACTTCGAGTTCAACGTGACCAACAACGTGGTACAGAAGGAACGTTTCCGTTACTTCATCAAAGTGCCGGAGCTTGCCGCCTTCTACAACGAAATTACCGACTACCGCACGGCGGAGGACGTGGGTGTGGATCGTCCGCACAAGAACGAGATACTGCACCACATACCGCCCACACCCGACCAAGAGTATTTCATCAAGCAGTTGATGGAATTTGCCAAGACGGGCGACGCCACGCTGTTAGGTAGGATGCCGCTGTCTGAAACGGAGGAGAAGGCAAAGATGCTTATCGCTACCGACTACGCGCGGAAGATGGCTTTGGATATGCGTATGATAGACCCCAATTACGAAGATCACCCCGACAACAAGGCGAGCCACTGCGCCAAGATGATAGCGGAGTATTACCATAAATACGACACACACAAGGGAACACAGTTCGTTTTTTCGGATTTGGGTACATATCAGCCGGGCGACGGGTGGAACGTGTACAGCGAGATTAAGCGGAAACTGACGGAGGATTACGGCATACCGGCAAGCGAGGTACGCTTCATTCAGGAGTGCAAGACCGACAAGGCACGCAAGGCGGTGATAGATGCCATGAACGCCGGGACGGTGCGCGTGCTGTTCGGCTCCACCTCCATGCTCGGAACGGGCGTGAACGCGCAGAAAAGATGTGTCGCCATTCATCATTTGGATACGCCGTGGCGACCGTCCGACCTGCAACAGCGTGACGGACGTGGAGTTAGAGCCGGGAATGAGATTGCCAAGCATTTTGCCGGGAACAACGTGGATGTCATCATCTATGCCGTAGAGAAGTCGCTGGACAGCTACAAGTTCAATCTGCTGCACTGTAAACAGACGTTCATATCACAGCTCAAAAGCGGGGCTATGGGCGCACGTACCATCGACGAGGGGGCGATGGACGAAAAATCGGGTATGAACTTCTCGGAGTATATGGCGTTGCTTTCCGGCAATACAGACCTGCTCGACAAGGCGAAATTAGAGAAGCGTATCGCCTCGCTCGAAGGGGAACGCAAGTCGTTCAATAAGGGTAAGCGGGATTCGGAATTCAAGCTGGAATCCAAGACGGGAGAACTGCGCAACAACACGGCGGTCATAGATGCCATGACGGAGGACTGGAACAGGTTTCTTGCCGTAGCCCGGACGGACAAGGAGGGCAACCGCCTGAATGCCGTCAAGGTGGACGGCGTGGATTCAGCGGACGAGAAGGTTATCGGTAAGCGTTTGCAGGAGATAGCCAAGAACGCCACAACAGGTGGTTTGTACAAGCCTGTCGGGGAACTTTACGGTTTTCCGATAAAGGTGGTTAGCGAAAGGATGCTCAAAGAGGGGCTGGAGTTTACCGACAACCGCTTCGTGGTGGAGGGAAACTACAAGTACACCTACAACAACGGGCATCTGGCGATGGCTGACCCGGTAGCCGCCGCACGTAATTTCCTGA
>OOBK01001837.1_pt1 | contig 10441 bp, 7 predicted proteins | sample 1671541 | NCBI WGS metagenome assembly OOBK01 (sample SAMN06348167, study PRJEB24527) | human gut metagenome | biome: human gut; feature: ankylosing spondylitis patient; material: feces | host: Homo sapiens | place: China | collected 2015-10 | reverse complement strand
ATTATATATATTATAATGTAATTGATTGTTTTTTTAGATATCTTCTGCCTAGTCCTATAAAACTGTGGAAATAGTAATAAAATTGGTGCCGTAGAAAAGGATTTAAATCCATCTGCTATCTTTCCCAAAAGGCTTGTATCTGAACCGAAAATAGAGTATGCCATACAGCAGAATCCTATAAGTCCAATAATCCATATCTCCGTAGATATTAACGGCTCAAAGAACATTGTTTTTTTATACAAAAAATTACTTATTGAATTTATTTTAGATATTTTAGTCATTGTAACAAAAGCAATGACTAATATTGATAAAAATAAAAATTGATGAAAGAATGTTTGTGCAGCAATTTTAAAATAGCAGGATAATGGTTTTTGTTCTATTAATGTACATACTACTGGTAAAAAAAAGAAACATATTGCGTAAGCAAATATTATGAAGAATGGTATTGTGTGTTTTATTATGTTATTTTGTGTGAATACGGTTTTAGATAAGATTATCCATGCAAACGCAAACATTATAGTTCCTGCACAGTCAATTACAGAAAAGAATATTGCTTCAATAATAGATAAAATGAACAATAATGTAATTATTTTATTTGATATTTTGTCTATTAGGTACATTTTATGATTGTATTACTATTTAATTAGTGCATATACTATAGTATCTCTCAAAGGTACTTCTCCTTTTAGATATATAGTTAATATTTATTATAGCAAGATTTCGTTGTTATTGGTATGTGAATTTCATAATCATTATTTGTTTTCTATTTTCAGAAAAGATTATGTAGTAGTTAACGCACGATGAGTGGGTATACTTTTCTTTTTTCTAGTATTCTACTCGTTGTCATGATTTTTACTATATGCAATATATTCTTAATAACTAGTATAATTCTCCGAAGCCTATTAATCTGATGTATTTACTTTGCTTTATGATATTGGTAAAAATCATGCATGCCACTATTATTGGAACTGTTACAATAAAAGAAATGGATGCTAAAATAATAAAGTTGTTTGATATATCTATATTCAGTTGTTTGTTTGTTATAAACCAATCGGAAATAGTACTAAGTGATGGTAATAAAAACCAATGAAAAATGTAAATTTCCAAAGAATTTCTACCGATTATAGATAAAATATTGGGTATAGTATTTTCATTGGATTTAAAGTAGTAGATTAATATATTAATTGCAAAGAAGCCTGATAACGCTATTTTACTGTTTACAACATCTTTGTAGATCCAGCATAAAGCAAAACAGAAAAATGATAATGAAAGGGATAGTTGATTTTCCGAAAGAATGTATTGTATATTCTTATAGCGTTCATATAGATATCCTAATATAAAAAATGGGTATAATTTTATAAAGCTAAGATAGAAATAGACGTTGCTCAGTGCATGGCTATAATAGAAATATATTAGAAGTAAATATATAATTACATTTATTGTTATAGACAATAGTAATTCGTTCTTTGTTTTAAAACTGTTGGCTATTTTATTTGCTAATACACCAGTTACCATACAATAAAATATAGCTGGAAGAAACCATAACGCTGCAATTTTACCTGTATAAACATCAGTTAAATTTTTATTCATGCATAAAGAGAGGCAGAATCCCCACCATATAAAAGGAATAATAATTCTACATGTTTTCTTTTTGAAAAATAATAGCAACTCATGGTTATTCCATTCCTTAAATCCTTTATATGAAAATATACCGGACAAGAACGCGAATAATGGCATGTGAAAACTGCTATAAAAATAATTGAATCCTGTTCCATCTATAGAGAAACTATGAGAACAAACATGTCCCATCACAACTAATATGATAGCTAGACCTTTTAATTGGTCAATATATTCAATCCTATTTTTCATGTGAACTTATAATATCAAATTGAGTATATTTTTTATCATTCCTTTGTTACTATAATCGTTATAAGAACATTTTGCTAATCCATTCTGGCAGATAAAATTTCTTTTTTCTTCTTGTGATAAGTAGAAACGGCACTTTTTTAATAATTCTGCGTTAGTTGAAAAATAGACTGCTTCCTTATCTTCTTCAAATAAAGCAATATGCTCATTTGTTCGTTCTGCTAACATAAATCCTCCACAAGCAGGGATTTCTACACTGCGCGTTGTTTGCTGGTCAAAATTCATCTTTCGAAGAAAGCAAAGATTTATTTTGAATGCACGAAGTGCTTTACAGTAGTCATCTGAGTACAGCCCCTTTTCCTCTATTTTTAGATTTGGAGAATAGTTTTTATATTCTAACCATTTTCCACCTCCCCAAACACGTACTTTAATACCATGATTGGCGAGATACAATATACTTTCGCATCTTTCTTTTTCCCAAGCACCTATAAATCCAACATCGCCTCCTAATCGTTGAATATCATTTTCTGAGATGGCATGTGGATAATGAAATGTTGGTTCGAAAGTGTTGTTTACAAATATAACTTCTTTAGCTCCAAGCCGTTTCATATCATCTATGATATAAGACTTATTTGTTATCACATAGTCATAATATGGCAGGCTTTTCAAATATTGTTGGCTTTGATTGTGGCGTAAAGCCATATTGTCTGGGGAGTAGCTTATTATTTTAATACTAGGGCATAGTTTTCTTGCAAGTTTTAATGTTTTAGGATATATGGTGACACCTTTGTCTATCCATAGCACATCAAACTTTTTACTCTTTAGACTTGTGATGATTTTTTGATTGGCACCGGTAGAATCCGGAAGATAAATAGGAAAGTGATAAAGAAACAAATGGTAAGCAATCCTATACCATAAACTAGATCTTAGAGATACTGTATTTATTTTCTCTATATAATTTGCGCATTTTTCAAGTGCCCAATGCCGATGAAGGCAAGTATTACTAATACCATAGGCTTCAAACCCTCCGACAGAAAGAATTGTCATAGATTTAATATTTTATGTAGAAAATCACTATAACGTTTACCGTATGCTTTCCATGTGAGATTCACAATGGCATTTCCTGCATATGATTCTCCTTTTAATTCTTTACTCTTATTCATTGCTATATGCATAGCTTCTATTAATGCTGCTGGTGTGTATTCTTTAATAATAGTTATGAATTCAGGTTTATCAACGAGCATTTTTAAATCTTCTGCGCCGGAATCTTTGCTACCAACCAAAGGAAGATTACATGCTATAGCTTGAGCTTGTACCATTGCCAAACCTTCTTCCCGAGAAGGAAGAATAAATATCTTGGCGCGATTGTAATATTTGACCAATTGTTTTTGATCTACGGCTGGAATATGTGTGAACTGTTTATCTGATGGGAAAGGAAGGTCAACTAATCCTCCTACATGCAGAAAACTATAATTTGTTTTCTTAATGGCTTCAACTATTAAATCACAACCTTTACGCCAACTCCATCCACCAACCATGATTACATCATAGTCTTTTTTTATATTTGGAATAAAGGAAAACATCGATAAGTCTACTCCGTAAGGATTGACAAAGAGTTTATCTGGATCAAATCCTTGTGTGATGAAACTATTATAAACATGTTGGGTTGCGATAGATATATAATCAGCGTTTTGGTAATCTTTTAATTCTCTTTTCACATTTGAATCTGGTACAGGATGTGTGCCTTTTAAAGACGGTATCGACTCTAATACTTTTTTTTGTTCCAAAATATGTTTAGAACCTCTTTCTAAGATAATGATTGCTCCTTTACTTTTTGCTTTATTTACTGTATGAACAAAATCTCCACTCATTGCAATCAAAATATCGCATTTTCTCATATAGAAACTAGTAATGATATCTTGCATATAGATTCTGAGCTGTTTCGTCCATTGCTTGTTGATAAATTTCTGTAATAATAGGAATGGAGCGATAAAGATTAGCACACTCTTGTTGCATTTTGAGGGTAATCCGAATGTCATTGCACGTTTATTGGGAACAAAAGAGTAGAATTTGATATCCCAGCCATTTTTGTCCAGCTCTCTCGCTAAATCGCACACGTGAAAGCGTCCAGGAGAAACTATGTTAATTTTAGGAGTTTTCATTTGTTTTTTAGAGTCTATATTTTTCTATTAAAGAAATTATAGTGTGTTAGGACTACAAGAAAAATATGTCTTTTTGTAGTTTATTGTTTTTCTCCATTTCCCCTTTTGGAAAATCTTGCAATTGCATATCCGTAAGGTTCTAATAAATCATTGATTTTTTGGAGATAGTATCTTGAATTCTTTTTTAAGGGATTAGAGGACGAGTAGTCTGGAATACCATTGTTCCCTGGTCTCCAAGATCCACTTGCCCGATGAATACATACTACGTTTTTCATCGAATGATACCTTGGGCAATCAAAATAATCTGAAGGATAAATGTGTATTCCCTGCTCCAATAATTGCTCATCATCTCTCAGTCCAGAATTGTCATACCCATAAGTTTTAGCAATTGCTGCCTGTATTTGGGGGATAATGGTCATGTCATATCTCATAAACTCTGGATACTTGTCATTCTTACATCGGATGAAATGTCTGTCGGTATAATAATCCAGACAATCTTTGATAAATGGATGTTTAGGGATTGCTCCAAAACAATGAGAAGTAAGCCATCTTTCACGGGGACGGTTATGAAAGTTTGCCTCCCTTCCGATGAATACTTTATTATCCAAAAATGAATCTAATGATTTAAATAGTTCTATATCTGTGTCAAGCCAAATACCACCATAATGATAAACTGCAAAAAGTCTAATAAAATCTGCGGCAAAAGCCCATTTTTTTACACTTACAGCTTCATTGGCGAAGGTGTTATTGGCTTCGGCTAATTTGGGGGCATCCCATAACATAAATTCATAATCAGGAAGGTGCTTCTTCCATGTCTTCATAAGTTCTTCAATATGTTTTGGAAAAGGCTCACCTGAGAACCAAGAATAATGGATTAATTTAGGTATCATATTTTATTTGGTCAATTAATAAACACTTTTATTTTTTTTGTATTATTCTAATATTGTTGATTAAATTCGTTTATGAACTAACAATACTTAATATTCTCCTTTGCTTTTTTGAAGTTTTATATTTAATTTACTATAAATCATTTCTACAATAAATTTTCTTTCGTTCTCATTTACTCCATATTTATATATACTTAAAATTAAAATGATTTCTCCGATAAAAAAGGAAATAATAATATTGAATAAAATATCTAAATGCATAAAACGTAAAAGAATAAACATAGATATGGCCAATCCTCCTAGTAAGAGTGGGGCAACCAGTGTTCTCTTTGAAAAATCTGCAATGTTTATATTTTTAATTAGTTGTTTTAAGCTAATTAATCTATAAATTAAAGCCATTAAGCATGTAAGCGCCGATATCCAGTATATCGAATTAGGCCCCATTCCTTGTTGAAGAGCTAAATAGGAAAGTGGGAAGTTTGAAAACATTATAAAACTAATGCCTATTTGATACTGTTTTATATTTCCTGTTGCTAAGATTATTCTTACTATAGGCTGGGCTAATACTTCTATCAAAATCCATACAATAATAAGAAGAATAAAGGTGTCTGTGTATTGTGGAACTGTGGTTAGCCAAAGATGTAATATGAAAGAAAGATTGCAAATAATAGGAAATGCTATAATTAATGTTATATAGAATGAAAATCGACTTGCTCTACTTGTTAGTTTTAACATTTCTGTTATTTGGTTCTCTGCATATAATTTGATAATTTGAGGTGAGACAGCTGTAATAAAATTAGTGGAAAATTGTTGTATAGCGTTGCTCACTTGGTTAGCAATAGCTTGTGCAGCATTTATAGTTGCCCCAAAGAATACATTTATTAAAATAGAAACTCCTTGAGACTTAAAAACATTTGCAATATTTTCTAAGAAATTCCAACTAGCAAAATGGAATAACTCTTTGATAATCGCTTTATCCCAAATCATGGAGTATTTGCATTCTATAAAAGATTTTCCACAGTATATACCATAAAATATACGAATGATAAGGCTTACACCAAAGAGAGAGATTGCATAGAGAATTAAATGGTCAATAGATGAGACAATCATGATTAAATAAGCTACTAGTAATTTCATGATAACTTCAAATATTCCGATATACGCATATACATTCATCTTTTCATGGGAAATGATACTTGCGTTATATGGAACACTTATCAGATTGACACAAAATGTAAGAGCTGAAAATAGCAAAACAAAATGTGCTGCATATAAACGATTTTCAGAGATATTTAGTATTTTATCTATAAAATAAATTCCTCCAATTTCAACTATTATAAAAATGATAGCTGCTAGTATCAATAAGACTGTTACTGATAGCGAAAATGTTTTCTTTAATTTTAGTATGTTACTAGAACCTAACTCAAAAGTTAAGAATCTACTTATAGCATTTGAGATAGAAGATGTTACTACCTGTGACATAGTCACAATGCCTCCAACTACATTGTAAATTCCCATATCTTCAATTCCTAATGCCTGTAAAATCACTCTACTTGTATAGAGAGTTACTATTAGATTAAAAAGCATTCTTACATATAATAGCAAAGTGTTCTTTGCTATTCGTTTATTGTTTTCTAAAGATAGAGACATAATCAAAAATTATGGAATATTTGTGTATATACTTACAGATTATTGTAAGGCATTTCTAAATAAAATATGTATTGAATCAATATTTTGTATATATGTTATTTCTTGTGGTTTATTATATTTCTATATTATTCGTATTATGATATAAAAGTTAGTCTTTTAATTAAAATATTGGGGTAGGTGTAGTTTTATTATTATTTTCCATAACCATAACCATAACCGTAGCCATATTTCTTTCCATAACCATATTTCCCATATTTCCCATATCCATAGTAGTAACCATTTTTTCGCTGGTTCATATCAATGCCATTGATTAGTGTACAGAGATTAGGTAATTTGTTTTCACGCTTTAAATCATTTATTAGTGCGTAATCACTTTTATGGGTATAATTAGCACGGCAAACATAGACACTGAGATCTGCTACTCGAGAGATTAATTGAGTATCGGTTACCATGCCGATGGGGGCGGTATCGAGGATTACATAATCGAAATTTTGTTTTAAAGTGTTAATAGCCACGTCTAGAGTTTTACGAGCCACTAATTCAGTCGGGTTAGGTGGAATTGTACCCCCTGGTAATATGTAAAGATTTTCGGATATATTGGATTTTTGACATAAATCTAGTAGATTGGTATGTTCCGAATTCGCTAAATATTGTGAGATACCTGCTTCTTTGTGAGATAAATGGAATACCTTATTTAAACCTGGTTTGCGGATATCTAACCCTACAATTACAACTTTTTTTCCCATAAAAGCAAAGCTACAAGCCAAATTACCCGCATTGAAACTTTTTCCTTCACCAGAGGTCGTAGAAGTAAAAAGTATTACTTTTTGTCCTTCTTCTAACATGTACTGGATATTTGTACGGACGGAACGAAAGACTTCATCCATAAGTCCATTACGATTTTCTTGTATTACAATCGGATGTCCTTCTGTATTAGTTAAAGGAATATCTCCAACTACAGGGATATCAGTAATTTTTTCCACATCAACTCGGCTTTCTATCTTGAAGCGGAGGAGATTACGAAGGTAGATTGTGGTAATGGGGAGACCTAATCCTAGGAATAAAGCTATGATATAGAACATCTTACCGTTAGGCGCAACCGGACTACCAGGTAGGGGTTCTTCTATCATACGTCCATTATTAGCTGTAGCCGCCAATGTAATGGCATTTTCTTCCCGTTTCTGGAGTAACATCAGGTACAAACTGGCTTTGATTTCCTGCTGGCGGGTGATGCTGAGCAGTTCTTTTTCCTGAGTGGGGGCATTGCTGATTTTCCCTTCAAATTTACGAGTTTGGCTTTCCAAGTCGTGACGGGTGATTTCCAACCCTTTCAGCACGCTGCTTACAGAGGTTTGCACGTTCTTACGGGTGGCCTGAATGGAGGCATCCAAATTTACCACGGCTGGGTTGCTTTCGCTGGAGGTGCGGAGCAAGCGCTTGCGTTCTGTCAGCATCTCGTTGTATTGACCGATAACAGTGGCCAAAGCATTGTCGGTCAAACCAATGTTGGCCGGAATTACTTCCATCTGGTTGGCCGGATTGTCGATGTATTCTTTCAGAAATTGTACCAAGCGAAGCTGAGTAGCATTTTCTGCCTGTTTCTGTGCATATTCGGCATTGCCTTGGAGTGCCAACTGGGCATCGGAACTTAAATCAGTCAGGCCGGCTTTCTGTTTGTAAGAGGCCAATTGGCTTTCGGTAGTGCCTAATTCCTGATTGATAATTTGGATACGAGTGTCAATGAATTCAGCTGTCCGACTGGCTACTTCATTCTTGTCATCATTGGCATCGCGGTTATAGAGAGCCACTAAAGTGTTTAGGAAATCCGTTCCACGCCCTACATGGGTATCATTGTAATTTAACCGGACAATGGTTGTTACCTTGCTAACTGGTTCGGCGCTCAGTTGAGATTTACAATTAGCTGCCGCTGCCGTTGGAGAGATGATGGTGGCGTAAATGGTATGTGCCTCTTGAATATTTGTGCTGTCTTTCAGGCTAAAGGTGAGGGTACCTACCGGAGTAATCAATACGCCAGGTAATTTGTCAAAATGTTTGGATACTGTTTCCTCTTTCCTATTGTGGACAAATGAGGCATCGGCTTGTACTTTTCCATCGGGAGTGTAATCTAACTGAATCTGTAATGGAGAGGGTAGTTTGTCGGCTTCCTCCGGATTCATCCAGACTTGTACGGGGGTATTTTTATATAGCTGTATCGGGTAACCAAAAGTACGTTTCTCCGTATAAGTGATGTTCAGGTTAAGGGCATTTACCACTTTCTTAAGTAAAGTCCGTGACTGGATGATTTCTACTTCATTGTCAAAATTATTTGCCATGCTGAGCATGCCCAAATCCTGCATGGCGGCTAAGGAAGCATTCTGCCCATTAGGCTGGTTCTTGTCTCCCTGCTTGATAAGCACCGTAGCGTTTACGTTATATACAGGAGCCTGGTATCGGAGATAGCACCAGGCACCGACCATGCACACTAACAGGCAGGCTACGAACCAAGGCCAGTACATCAGGTATTCAAATAAAATTGCTTTATAATCAGTTGGCTTTTCTTCTTCAATAGTAAAGAGTTCCTCGTATTTCTCGTTGCTCATAGTTCGGATAATATGCGTTTTTAATGTGATTATTTAAGTACGGTTACTAACAAGCTGGCAATGGATACCAAAATGGAGGTGGCACTAATCCAGAGGGTAGTGCTGTTACCGATATCGGAGTTACGGGCCACTGTTTTATTTGGACTTACATAGAGAATGTCGTTCTGTTGCAAATAGAAGTAGGGAGAACGTATCAAGTCGGCATCATTCAAGTTAAGCGTCTGGATGAGACGTTCACCGTTTGCATTCTCGCGCACCAATTTGACATTGTCGCGCATACCATATACCGTCATGTCGCCTGCCATGGCCAAGGCTTCGAGTACATTGACCTTTTCGTTGCTGACGGTGAAGGTGCCGGGGCTTTTTACTTCGCCTAATACGGAAATTTTATAATTCACCATACGCACATTGACAATCGGGGTCTCCTTGAGGTAGGGGATTAACTTCTCACGGATAAGGGCTTCACATTCGTTCTTGGTAAGTCCGCTGATTTTGAGACGGCCTAAAACGGGAAAGTCAATTTCTCCCTGATTGTCTACTAAGTATTGTTGTAATGTGGGCTGGGTAGTAAGGCTTGTGGTAGCTTGTGAGGCTGCAGACTGTACCGTCAGGTTGAACGGTATGCTGGCCTGTGGGTCAGTAGTGCTGACAGTAATGGTCAGCAAATCTTTAGGCATGATTTTAGCATCATACAACGGAATTTCTCCTGCAGCTACTTCGATAGATTGAGCATTTTGCAGGTACGGCACTTTTTTGTAAGACGTACACCCGCTCACCAGCAGGGTGGACAACGTCAGCATACAGACTACTTTGCGTATCTTCATCTTTTCATTGGGTTTTGTTATGATTTTTCTAAAGGAATTTCCCTGCGCATAGGGCGTGCTTCGCCGTTACCACTCCCAGCTATGGATTGGGGCGGTAAAAATTACGGCCGATAATCAGCTGCAAAATTAAGCCTTATTTTTGGTTTATTCAACTTATAGAGGGGTTTTTGTCGGTGAAAAGGGTGGAAATCAATGAAAAAGTGGGCATATCGGCGGATTTTGTAACAATTCTGGAACAATGTATGGGGTATAGGTGTGGGGCGTGAGAAAAACGCAAGGGCGTTTTACCTGAAACGCAAGTGCGTTTGTGATAAAACGCAAGTACGTTTTACTTCAAACACAAGGGCGTTTGATTCGAAACGCAAAGGCGTTTTCGGGGAGTTCCGGAAAGGGAAATATGACGGGTTGTCGGGGTTGGCAGGCATTTTTATAAAATGTATATACGCGGGGTG
>OOBK01001801.1_pt1 | contig 10611 bp, 7 predicted proteins | sample 1671541 | NCBI WGS metagenome assembly OOBK01 (sample SAMN06348167, study PRJEB24527) | human gut metagenome | biome: human gut; feature: ankylosing spondylitis patient; material: feces | host: Homo sapiens | place: China | collected 2015-10 | reverse complement strand
AGAAATGCACTTGCGGCTGCAGAACATGCGAACAGGGCGAAGACTGTGTTTCTGAATAATATGTCTCATGATATCCGCACGCCGATGAATGCGGTCATTGGATTTACTGCGCTTGCGACAACACATATTGACAATAAGGAGCTTGTTCTGGATTATCTGAAAAAAATCCATATATCCGGTCAGCATCTGCTCAGCCTAATCAATGATGTGCTGGATATGAGCAGAATCGAGAACGGTTCCGTACGGATTGAATATACAGTTGTACACCTGCCGGATATCTTGCATGACTTAAATACAATTATACAGGAATCTGTACATTCTAAACAGCAGGAGCTGTATATTGATACACAGGATGTACTCCATGAAGATATCATTACCGACAAGTTGCGCCTGACGCAGGTGCTTCTGAATATCAGCAGTAATGCTGTGAAATTTACACCGGTCGGGGGTACGGTTAACATTCGTGTTTCTGAGAAACCATGCAGAAGAGACGGATGTACAACAGTGGTATTCAGTGTGAAGGATAATGGAATTGGGATGTCGCCGGAGTTCAGGGAGCAGGTGTTTGACTCATTTACAAGAGAACATACCGTTACGGAGAATGGAATAGGAGGAACCGGTCTCGGAATGGCAATCACCAAAAACATTGTGGATATGCTGGGCGGTACGATTCAGGTTGAAAGCGAAGTAGGAAGGGGAACGGAGTTTACGGTTATGCTTGAATGTGAAATATCAGGGACGACTGTGAAGGAGGAACCTGATTCGGAGCAAAGAGAGCCCCTTAAGAATGAGAAGCAGAAAATCCGGGCAGAAATCCAGAGGCGTTATGAAGGGAAGAAAGTTCTTCTTGTAGAGGATAATGAGCTGAACCGGGAGATCGCAACAGCGATCATGGAGGAAATTGGTCTGGATGTGGATTGCGTTGAGGATGGTACAGATGCTGTGAATATCATGTCATCTGCAGAAGGCAGAAAATATGATCTGATCTTCATGGATATTCAGATGCCGAAGATGGATGGATACACCGCAACCCGGGAAATCCGTACATTGAATGATCCGAAATGCGCAAATATACCAATCATTGCGATGACTGCCAATGCTTTTGAAGAAGACCGTAAAAAGGCAATCAAAGCGGGTATGAACGCTCATATTGCCAAACCAATCAGCGCAGATATAATTCTGGAAAATCTGGAGAGAATGCGCCAAAACAGAAAGTACTTTAATGAACCTGCTGAGAAGAGTTAAAAACTTTTCAGCAGGTTTTAATTTATCCAAAAAATTACAAGCATACTGTCAGAAGTGCTAGTGTAAATATCTGAGCGTTCACGTATAATGTAGATAAACAAAAAATCTTCTCACAAAATTAAGTAAAAAAGAGTCCGAGGAGTACATTAAAAAAGAAAGGAGATGTTTGTATGAGTAAAAAAATGAGGTTGTGGATGGCAGGAACAGTAGGAGTCTTAATGGCAGGCTTTATGAGTGTAAGTGTTTATGCCCTTGAAGAAAAGGATGTTATTGGAACCTGGTATGTAAATGAGCTTTCTATGGGCGAAGGTGCATCCTTTCATCCGGGGGCAATGGGAATGGAAGTGACCGTGGACATTAAAGAAGACGGTAAAATGGAAACAACAAGTTCTGTTTATGGGGAAGAGCCTGAAGTAGATGAATCAGAGTGGAAAATAGAAAATGATAAAATTTTGATGACTCATAATGATCAGACAGGGGAATGCGAGTACAAGGACGGTAAGATAACCTTAACAGCAGATGGAACGACAATGATCCTGAGTCAGGAAAAGGAAGAGTATGAGCCTTATGTACCGGGCAAACCGGTAGAAAATCCAACCATGAAGGATTTTGAAGGAGAATGGAGCTGTACTCTGATGGAAGCATTTGGAATGCAGATGCCGGTTAATGCTGACTTTACAGGATTTGAAATGAGTATGTCTGTGGAAGACGGAAAGGCTGAAATTATCTTAATAGAGAGCGGAGAAGAGACAAAAGTAGAACTTCAGGGCGACGTGGAAGGAAACGCACTGGTATTAAAGGCTGTAACAGAGGATGAGGCAGGAACTATGTTTTTCAGTCTTGATAATATGAAGTTCAATTTACTGGATGATGGAAAACTGTGTTTGATAGCAGAAGATGATGCAGAGGAATCTGATGACGGCGAAGAAGCAGATGATTCTGAAACAGGTGAAGTTGATTTTTCCGTAAAGACATATTTTGAAAAAATAATTGTTACAGAATAAGGTAAAATACTGCCGCACCATTCCGGTGAGGCAGTATGGGTTTTCAGATAAAAAAGGAGGATAGGGTATGGGATTATTTGATAAGAAAATCTGTGACATCTGCGGAGAGAAAATTGGGTTATTGGGAAATCGAAAACTGGATGACGGAAATCTGTGTAAGGATTGTGCGAAAAAATTATCACCATGGTTTGAGGAGCGGCGGCACAGTACAGTAGAGGATATCAAACGTCAGCTGGAATATCGTGAAAAAAACAAAAAAGCGGTAATGGATTTTTATATAACCCGTCAGATCAATACCAGAAATTACAATGTTTTTATTGATGATAATAAGGGGAATTTTACTGTTGCGCGGAAACTGGATGTCAATGAAAACCCGGACATAGTTCCTTTATCAGCCATTGTACAGTGCAGAGTTGATGTAGATCAACAGCAGCATGAGGAAACATATACAAAGGATGGAGAAAATGTAAGTTATCAGCCACCGGTATATAAATATGAATTTGATTATACCATGCGTATTAAAGTGAGAACTCAGTGGTTTGATGATATGGATTTTCGCCTGAATACTTTCTCTATAAGCAGTGATAACAGAAGGGAATTGATGGAAGTGGAGCAGACCGCATATCAGATTATTGCGGCACTGACACCAAATGCAGCGGGAATGCAGCCCGGAATGCCAGGAATGAACATGAATGGAGGGATGCAGCCCGGAATGCCGGGAATGAACATGAACGGAGGAATGCAGCCTGGGATGCCAGGAATGAACATGAACGGAGGGATGCAGTCTGGGATGTCCGGGATGAATATGAATGCGGGAATGCAGCCCGGGATGTCAGGAATGAACATGAATGCGGGAATGCAGCCTGGAATGCCCGGGATGAACATGAACGGAGGGATGCAGTCTGGGATGTCCGGGATGAACATGAATGTGGGAATGCAGCCCGGGATGCCCGGAATGAATATGAACGGAGGGATGCAGTCTGGGATGCCGGGAATGAACATGAACGGAGGAATGCAGCCCGGAATGTCCGGAATGAACATGAACGGAGGAATGCAGCAGACGGGAATGTCAGAAACGAACATGACCGGAGGAATGCAACAGAATAACAGTTCGTGGAAATGCCAGTGCGGTGCAGAGAATACCGGAAAGTTTTGTGAATACTGTGGTCAGCCAAGACCGTTTTAAGCAATGGGAAACAGAGTGGACAGGATTGTTCACTCTGTTTGTGATAAAAACTCTGAAAATAGATGATTCTTCTGAAAACTATATGATAAAATGGTACTTTATAGTATAATTATTATAAAAATAGGTTGGGTGTGTTTGAAAAATCATTCCTGCAAATTGTGACGCACATCTTGCGTAAAGCATTTTTCAAACCCGCTCCGGTAAGAGAGGAACTTTCATGACATACAGTAAAAAGAGGACTCTGTCATATGGAGTGATTCTGATAAGTGTGTTGCTGGCTTATTTCTGCAGGCAGGTGAGAACGGAAAATGTTTTTATGAGAAATCTGGCAGATCAGTGTCGTAGCTGTATTTATCTGGGAATGTACTGTGCCTGGGTGATTTATCTGAGAAGACATGTAGTACATAAAAAAACGCGCAGATGCCTGACTGCAATTGGCTGTCTGATGGTATTCTGGTTCTTTGTGCGGACAGTAAAATTTCATATTTTTCATGATCCTCTTGGAGAACATATCTGCTGGTATCTATATTATATTCCCATGATTCTGATTCCGGTTCTGGGTTTGGCAGCAGCAATGTTTTTGGGCGAAAAGGAGGAAGAGAAAACGATCAGAAAGATTATAATTTTGCTGACCGTTGCAGCGATATTGATCGTAAGTGTTTTTACAAATGATTTGCATCAGCTGGTATTTCGTTTTTCCAAACAGCCCCCATTTTCGGATAAAGATTACAGCTATGGTATTGTTTTTATGGTGATTCAGGGATGGATCTTGATCTGTCTGACAGGGATGGAAATCATTCTGATCAGAAAAAGCAGAATTCCGGGAAAGAAACAGTTCTGGCTGCCAGTGATTCCGGGAATATTGCTTCTGGGGTGGAATATCGGAAATATACTCCGCCTGCCTTTCATCAAAATCATTGCAGGGGATATGACGGCAGTGTGCTGTCTTTTAATGGCGGCAATTTTTCAGGGTTGTATATTATGTGGATTGATACAGACCAATAATCGATATTTTGAATTATTCCAGACTTCCGGAGGACTGGATGCAGAGATTACAGATTGTTCTTTTCAGCGCTATTATCATTCCGGTGATTTTCCAGAGCTGTCGCCTGAACTGCGTAGAATCATAATAGACAGATCATCCGTACAGGAACAGGGAATCCGGATCAACCATATTCCTATAAGGGGAGGACATTTGTTTTGGTCAGAGGATATTTCGGTACTGTTGGATCAGTATCAGGATATTCGGGAACAGCAGGAGGAACTGACGGCCAGAAACCGTCTGTTACAGAAAGCTTATCAGAAAGAGGCTGAGCGTAGAAAGACAGAAGAACAGAACCGTCTGTTAAATATGATACAGAATCAGACTGCCGGTCAGCTGGAATTGTTGTCACAGTTTATGGATGAGCTGGAACGGACAGAATCAAGGGAACAATATGATCGGATTCTCGGTAAAATTGTAGTTGTTGGTACGTATTTGAAGCGGAGAAAGAATCTGGTGCTGACACAATATGCATCAGATGGAAATCTGCTTACAATGGAAGATCTCAGACAAAGCCTGGCGGAATCCTGTGACAGCTTAAAATTATGCAGGATCCGGGCAGCTTACTACGTGGAAAATGCGGATGTGCAGCTGAATGCAGAGGATATACTAAAATGCTATGACACCTTTGAATGGCTTGTGGAACGATTGGTTGATATCATGCAGTCTGTTTTTTACCGTGTGTCGCAGATTGATGATGCTCTGCGGATTTCAGTTCATATTGTATCAGAGGTGGATCTGCGTGGATTCATGTCGGAAAGGCCGGAATTAAAAGTGCAGCAGGAAGATGAAAACGAATGGTTTATCAGATGTATCGTCTTCAGAAAGAGAGGCGGAAGATGATCAGTTTTGTGGAATGCAGTATGGCAATGCAGGATTTTCTGATGATTCTTCTTGAAATCTGTATGATTCTGGAATTAATTCTCCTGCTGGTAAGAATCACCTGTTTTTCCGGGAAAAAGAAAATCGTAACGGCAGTGGCTGTCTTTGCTGTTTCTTTTATGTTCATGGGCGTTCTGATGAATGATCACAGATATTGCCTGGGAGAAAGTTCCTATCAGCCAATGCTTCAGGGTTATCCGGTCAGTGTTTTAATGACGGTGGTTATAGGATTATTGCTTTATCTTTGCTGGGCAATCCGGAGCGAGAAACGCAGATATTATCATTCTCTGTCTTACTGGTCTGTGAACGAGGCTGTGAATGACGTTCCCTGTGGAGTCTGTTTTTCGGATCCTCTTGGAAGGATTGTTTTGTGTAATACCAAGATGCAGGAGCTGAGCAGAATCATGACAGGTTCTTATCTGCAGGATTATGACGCATTAAGGAAAGCAATGAGTGGGGAACCTGAATCGGAAGGTCTTTGCAGATTGAGCAAAGACAGTAATGTGTTTTATTTTCCTGATGGTTCCGTCTGGATGTTTCAGGAATATAGTCTGCAGGAGCCGGATTGTGCAGGATATCTGCAGACAGTGGCAGTTAATGTATCAGAAATTTATTACAATGGTGAAAAAATCAGGGCAAACAATGAAAAGCTAGAAATCCTGAATCATAAGCTGGAGGAAATGTACGAAAAAATCGGAGATAAAATCAGAGAGCAGGAGACGCTTGTCATGAAAATGCAGGTTCATGACAATTTTGGACGAAGCCTTCTGTCAATACGCAGAATATTGGAAAGGAAAGAAGATCCGGATAAAATGGATAAACAGTTGTCTGTATTGAAACATCTGGTTTATATTCTTACCGATTCTGCTGTTGAGAGTATGGAAGAAGTATATAAGGATACGATCAGACATGCAGAAGAGCTTGGAATTTCAGTTCAGATCAGTGGGAACTTTCCCATGCATCCATCTTACAGGCTGCTGACAGACAGGGCAATCCGCGAATGTGTGACAAATTGTGCCAGACATGCCCATGGCAGTACTGTTTGGGTGAAGATAGACAAAAATGCAGATGAATATACTGTTCAGATTACCAATGATGGAGAGGTGCCTGACAAAAATGCGGAAGAAGGCGGTGGTTTATCTGCACTGAGAAAGGCAGCTGAATCAGGAAAATGCAGGATGCAGGTTTCTTTTTCCCCTGAGTTTTGTCTGATATTGAAAATGCCACTGACAGAAAGGATGGGATTCGATGGTACGGATACTGATAGTAGAAGATCAGAAGATCATGCAGAAGTATTTTGAATATATTATTATGCAGGAGCCGGAATTCCGACATGTCCAGACAGTTTCAGATGCACGTGAAGCTGTAAAAATCTGTGATTATTCGGCAATTGATCTTGTGATCATGGATGTGCAGACGTTTCATAATCATGATGGACTCAGTGCCGGAAAAGTGATCAGGGAGAAGTATCCCTATACAAAGGTATTGATCGTTACTTCCCTGATCGATCCCAAGGTGCTGGAAAGGGCAAAAAGTGGATGTGCAGACAGTCTCTGGTATAAGGATCACGGGGAAGAGGAAATACGGAGTGTGATCCACAGAACCTTAAATGGTGAGCATGTATTTCCGGATATGACGCCGAAGGTGGAGCTTAACTGGATCACAAGCGGCGATATCAGTCCCAGGCAGCTTGAGATGCTCCGCCTGTATATCCGTGGAATGTCATATTCAGAGATTGCAAGAGAAATGAAATGCTCTACCTCCGGGGTGAGATGGAATTTTCAGGAAATGATCGCCAAGGCAGGATACAGCTGTAAAGAAGATTTGATAGCGGCTGCACTGGAAAGTAAACTGATCGTAACTACGTTAAAATAGCAAGCTGATAAACTACGAAGTTATTCTATTATGAGCAGAAAGCGAAGCGGAGTGCAAATATCCGTTTGATAAGAAGGGAGATGAGAGTATGAAAAAATATTCGATTGCTGTATGTGTTTGTGCGGTACTGTTTTCTGTTGGTATCCATGGCGGAGGTATGAGAGAAGTATTTGCCAGAGCACCTGGGGCAGATGAGAATCTGGCAATTCTGCAGGACATTATCAGGGAAAATGAATGTCAGGCCGGAATGGCATTTCTGGGATATACCTATGAAGGTGCAGAGGCAGCAGAGATACTTGAATATACCAGACAGGGAGAGGTGGCAGCTGCGTATCCTTTTTTACAGGATGGAACAGTGGTTGATGCAGGGGGATATGAAATTTATGCCATTGTCCCGGGGGATGATTGCAGGGTCAGCGTTTATCCGGCTCAGCCTACGGAAGAAGGGGAATATCTGGATGATCTGAACGCCCCATATTATACAGGGAAGGAGAATGAAATCATTATCCTGCGCTGCAATGTGAGTGAGATTCATTCCAATGTGATGGTTTCTGTACAGAAGCAGAATATGAGTATACAATACCATCCTATGGTGTCGTTAAAGGATGGACATCTTGCAGCAGAAACCCACTGCTATGATTTCTCCATATATTATAATTGGGATGAGTATGATCCGGAATATAATCCCGTGTATGAGTCAGAGTACGACCCAGAGTGTAATCCGGAGCATGATTCAGCATTGAATATAAAGATTGCCAGAGAACAGCTTTCTGAGACAGATGAAGTCAGCTATTACCTTGGTCTTGGAATGTCTCTGTGGTATACAGGCACTGAGGAGTACATTGAAGGAAGAAATTGTCCGGTATTTGTTCTGGGAACGGATCATGAGGATCATTTTACAAAAGAACATTATTATGCAGTAGGAGACAATGTGTTTTATTATTATGATCCGTCAGGTGATGCATGGCTTCTGCTGGGGGCAGGCTGACAGAAGCTTCACCAATATATCATAGAATTTTGATTAATCAGAGAAAGAGGAAACAGACATGAATGATTTTTTGACAGAAAAAAATAAAAAAGCAGGGGTGTTGGGAAAACTGAAGTGGGTTCTTTGTGGCTTCTGCATACTTTTATCCCTGGGAGCTATTGGTGCATCGGAGAAGTATATTGGTGAAGGACGCTGGGGAATGGCAGCAACAGAGATTCTGCTCTGTCTGTTATTTTTATATCCGACTTTCAGGGAAGTTCAGAAAGCATTACGGAAGAAAAAAGCCAGGGAAATTGCCTGCTGGTTTGAATCTTATGCCCAGAATACGGTCTCATTTGAGAAACTTGAGCAGGAGCTGGGAAAAGGTGCAGTAAAAAAACTGGAAAAATTTATTGCCAGGGGATATATCCGGAATATCCAGATAGATAGAGAAGGAAATTATATTATGATTATTGCACCAAACAGACGTGTAAATGAAAAGATTTATATTACAGTTACCTGTACCAGCTGCGGTGCAAAGAATCAGGTAATAAAAGGACGTCTGAGCAATTGTGAATATTGCGGACAGCGTCTTAACTCATGATAAAAGCTCTATGAGTGAGAGGAGGAAAATGGTTATGTAACTAAAGGAAGGATTCAGAAAGGAGAAAGCTATGAAAAGTTTAAAAAGAGTGATGCTTCCGATTGTATTTTGGTGTGTTTGTCTTTTGTGTGCATGTGGTGAGAAAAAGCCTGAAGAAGCAGCGCCCACAGCAACTCCTGCACCTACGGTAACCCCCACACCGCTGCCGGAGTATAAAGAATATGATTATGCGGAGGGGAAATTTACGGTTACTCTTCCCTATGAAGCAAAAGAACCGACAGAAAAAGAGGGGTATCTGGAATTTACAGATCCGGACGGGAAATGGACAATGACACTTGCTCCCATAACAGCAGGACAGATTTCTAATCGCATTACGGAGCTTGAATATGCACAGAATGCCCGCGGAGGAGGAGGAAAGCAGGTAAAAACAGAAGAAACCACCATCAGCGGTATGAATGCAATTGTATTCAGCTCTAATCTAGATGAAGCTAAAAATGGACCGGATCAGACTGCAGTATATCTGGGAAGCGGAGAATATGCTGCAATTCTGAAATATGAGGATCATTATGTGGGAAACTGGGATGGTCTGAAGATTGAAGTAAAAACAACAGGGCGTTTTGATGATATCTATACTGTGATGGAAGATAAGCTGATACAGACGGTGATGAAGGGAATAAAATTCCAGGAAGGAATTGAGTATGAAGAGGTGACTGCCAAAGGAATTTCCGTGAAATTGCCAACTCGGTGGCAGGGTAGAGAATATGCAGAGTTCTTTGTGAATGGAAAGATCCACTGTGCTTATGAGGGTAACCTGAATATTCAGATCGTCCACTTCCCGGATGCAAAGAAAAATGCAGAAAGAAAGGCAGACGGAGAAATAAAAGAAACAGATGTGGGAGAAAACCATTACTATGTGGCATGCCGCAGGGAGGAAGGAGACATTACTCTTTACAGAGATCTGACAGATCAGTATATTTTAAGCATACTGGTGAGCATTCCTGATTGTCCGGAAGAAGAACTCTGGAAATTCCTGGACAGGGAAGAGATGAAAACATTGCTGGAAAGTCTGGAGATTGACCTGGAACAGCTTGAGGAGGAACAGCAGGATAATGGCGGCTATGAGAAAAATGGCTATGAGGAGCTGAGTGGTTATACAGGAGAAGGAACGGAGCTTGTTCTGCCTTCCAGCATTGAAGACACGGTAATGAATGGTGTTGCTAGACTGGCATTTAAGGATAATACAAAGATTAGTTCTGTTGAAGTTCCAGAGGGAATGCGCTATATTGATGTTTCAGCATTTGAGGGCTGCACCGGTCTGAAAAAAATAATACTTCCGGATTCTCTGACCTGGATTGGAGGCTACGCTTTCTCAGGCTGTACCAGTCTGGAAACTGTGGTTTTCGGTAATCAGGCAGTAGAAATTGAAGGATCTGCATTCAGAGATTGTGTAGCTTTGAGAGATGTGGAACTGCCTGCCAGTGAAAATTATCTTTGGGATTCCGCTTTCAGTGGGGCAGGAGCCGGGGGATATATACATATAGGAGATGGTTCAACAGTAAAAGGCTGTTGCTTCATGGACACTGGATTTGAGGAAGCTGTTTTTGGAAAGGAATGTATTTTCGAAGGATTCGGAACCTTTTCCGGATCAAAAATCAAAAAGATCACATTGGGTGAAGGGATAACGGAATTACCGTCAACATTTGCTTCCTTCTGCGATAATCTGGAGCAGGTAGATATGCCGGAAAGTCTGACGAAAATACCGGATGACTGTTTTTCGGCAAGTCCAAAGATGGAAAAAGAACAGTA
>OOBK01001795.1_pt1 | contig 10623 bp, 7 predicted proteins | sample 1671541 | NCBI WGS metagenome assembly OOBK01 (sample SAMN06348167, study PRJEB24527) | human gut metagenome | biome: human gut; feature: ankylosing spondylitis patient; material: feces | host: Homo sapiens | place: China | collected 2015-10 | reverse complement strand
ACGTGACTGGAGTTCAGACGTGTGCTCTTCCGATCTGGATAGACGTTAAACAGAAGGAAACCGAGAAGACTTCCCACAACGGCACCGGTGATCGGGCTGATTCCGCTGTTCTCTCCGATCGCAATGATCGTCAGAAACGTCGCAACGAGGATTGTCACGCTCGTGCACAGTCCATCCTCTCCGTCCGTAAAGTTCACGCCGTTATCCGTTCCAAGGACAACAAAAAATACAAAGGGAATAAACAGAACTCCCAGACTCACATAATATCCATGTTCAAATCCGCCCGTAAACGGGATCAGCATCGAGGTTCCGACCTCACCGGAATGAATCAGATACCACACAAAGATGCCGGTAATCACAAACTGACCAATCAGTTTCTGGATCGGGTTGAGTCCCTCCGAGCGCTTCATCACAATCTTGATGTAGTCATCAAGAAAACCAATGATTCCAAATCCGACTGTCACAAACAGAACCGGAATGATCTTCGGGTAATCTTTCATGTAAAACAGCGAGGTAATCACAATCGACGCGAGAATCACAAGACCTCCCATCGTCGGTGTTCCCTGCTTCTTCAAATGTGCCTGCGGACCATCTAAGCGAACCTGCTGTCCAAATTTCAGCTTGTGAAGAAACGGGATCACGATCGGGCAGAGAATTGCGCTGATCGCAAAGGCAATAATAATCGCTAATATCGTTTCGTTAATCATAGTGCACTCCTATCGGTTATGTAGTCTGTCCGTCAAACCAGACATCGTATAGTATACGTCTTTTTGTACGAATAATCAAGTTTGTGTTACACGTTGTACAAACAGGATTTGGATGATCTGCAAAATCTGCTGCCACTGCGGTCTATTACGATTGTCTGTCACTGCTATCTGTCACCCCTGTCATTGCCCGGCACTGACAGAGTCCTTCTCAACTCCAAGATACGGCAAAATATTTTGAAAAAGATCGGCAATCACCGGAGCCGCAATTGTTCCGCCGTAATAAATCCCCTGCGGTTCATCGATTGTGATTAACGCAATCACCTGCGGATCGTTCGCCGGGGCAAACCCGAGAAACGAGGAGATATACTTTTTCCGACTTCGCGGAAGCTTCTCGGAGGTCGCTGTCTTTCCACCGATCCGATACCCCTCGACCGAGGCTTTCTTTCCGCTTCCCTCTGCGACAACCTGTTCGAGCACATAGCGAAGCGTCTCACTCGTCTTCTCCGAAAGAATCTGCCCCTTCTCCTTCCATGAGAACTCCTGCACCTGTGTCCCGTCCGCACTCACGGCACGCACCCCAAAATGAGGAGTGACCCTGCGCCCGCCGTTGACGAGAGAGGCGACTGTCGTGATCAGCTGAATCGGCGTGATCTGAAATGACTGCCCGAACGAGACCGTCGCAAGCTCAACCGGTCCCATATTTTCTCTGCGGTGCATGATCGTCCCGGCTTCTCCCGGCAGGTCAATCCCCGTCTTTCCTCGAAGACCAAACTGCTCAAAATAATCGACGTACCGGTCGACTCCAAGCCTCTGCCCCACATCGATAAAGACCGGATTGCACGAGTTCATTGCGCCTTGAAGAAAGGTCTCTGATCCGTGCCCTCCGACCTTATGGCAACGGATTTTTCGATCCTCAACGATCCGAAATCCCGGGCACGAAAATGTGTCATTCAGCGTGACAACTCCGGCTTCAAGCCCGGCGCTCGCCGTGATAATCTTAAACGTCGAGCCCGGCTCGTAAGTATCGTTGATCGCCGGATTTCTCCACATCTGATTTAAAAGTTCCTGTCGTTCTTTCGATGAAAGCACCGCTTGCTCCGTGCCCACGGAATTTCCCGAATTTTCTGTGATCTCTGAATCTCCCAAATTTTCTGCACGCCCTGGGACACTTTGCGTCTGCGCGAGAATCTCCTTCGTCAGTGTAAACGGCTGATTTAAGTTGAATTCAGGGACATTTGCCATCGCAAGAATCTCCCCGTTTTGAGGATTCATGACAATCATCGAGACTTTCTTTGCGCCTTTTTGCTCCATCGCAAGCGTTGCAAGCTGTTCGGCATACTTCTGGATGTTCACATCGAGACTGATCTGAAGATCCATGCCCGCAATCGGCTCAACCCGGTCCTCAAACGCATTTTCGAGTTCAACGCCCTTCGCATCCGTCATCGTCAGAATCGTCCCATTTGTTCCCTTAAGCACAGACTCATACTGAACCTCGAGACCGATGATGCCCTGATTGTCCCCTCCGGTAAATCCGAGCACTTTCGATGCGAGAGAGCCAAACGGATAGGTGCGCCGGTAATCCTCATCGACCTTGACTCCTGCAAGATGGAACGTGCGGATGCGATCTCCGACCTCTTTCTCGACATTTGTCCGGATAATCTCGCGCGAGCTTCGCTTCTCAACGCGCGCCCGCACCGTCTTCTCCTCCATCTCAAGCTCTCTCGTCAATGTCTCGATCACGAGTTCCCGGTCTTCAACCTGATTGTAAATGACCGAGATCGTGCACACGGTTCGATTATCTGCGATCACGACTCCATTTGCATCGAGAATTCTTCCTCGGGCAGACTTGATCTTGCGCTCCCGCTGATGCAGCTCCTCCGCCATCTGGCTGTACTGCGCGGAACAGAAAAGCATCAGATAAACAAGCCGTCCTGTGAGTCCTACCATGCACAGGCACAGCAAAACACACAGGACGGCAATTTTTTTCCGATGACGGGTCATCATGAAATCAGAACCTCTCCCGAGCACTCATCATTACAGGATATGGCAAACAATCAGATTTTATTCTCCCTCTGCACTCGGATCAGAACCTGCTTCAGCTTCTCCCTCAGAGCCTCCCTGGGTCTGATTCTCGGTCTCAGAGCCTTGGGAAGCCTCTGCGGTCTCTCCCCCCGGCGTCTCCGCCTCGGTGCTCACACTCACCTGAGCGCTCACATCCGGCAGGGAATCCACATCGATCGCCTCACTTCCCGGCTCAATCACAATCTCTGTCTCAGAAGTCTCTGCTCCCTCCGGCATATTGTCAGGAATCCCATTTCCACCATCTGCGGAGTCCACATACTCATCGGTGTCGTAAACCTTCGTCTCCTCCGGTGCGGTCTCTGCCGGTGTTCCATTATTGTCCGTGATTCCCTCTGCGCCCGGAAGCTGGGAGGCAAGTGATTCATCGACATTCTGTACATCCACCGATGAGAAGACATTCATATACGGAAGGATGTCCTGCATGATATTCGCAAACACACCAGCCGCATAGGAGCTGTGCGCCTGATCCTCCACATGAGGCTCATCGATCGTCACATAGACGAGAACCTGAGGATCGTCTGCCGGGGCAAATCCACAGAACGAGAGCAGGTAATTGCCCTGTCTTCTCGGAATCTTCTCTGCTGTTCCGGTCTTTCCCGCAATGTCATATCCGGCAACTGCGGCTGCCTTTCCGGTACCTTCATTGACAGTCCTGAACAGTGCATGCTTGATAAACGTGCTCGTCGACTCCGATACGGTCTCGCGCACGAGCTTCGGCTCAATTTTCTTGACAACGGAACCCTGCTCATCAAGAATCTGTCTGACGACATGAGGCTCATAGTAGGAACCTCCGTTGATCACGGAACAGTATGCCGCTGCCATCTGAATCATCGTACAGTTGTAGCCCTGTCCGAACGAGTTCGTCGCAAGCTCCACCGGTCTCAAATTCTGCACATCGTAGATCAGATTCTTCGTATCCGCCTCACCCGGAAGATCGATTCCGGTCTTTGCACCGAAGCCAAACATCTTCTGGTATTTGGAAAACAGCGAAGCCCCGCTCTTTGCCACAATCTGCATCATTGCATCGTTGCAGGACTGCATCAAGGTCTCCTCAAGCGTCAGAACTCCATGTCCGCCTCGTCTCCAGGCATCACACTTGATCTGCACACCGGCAACCTCCTGAGAACCGTCACAGAAAAACGTGTCGTTCTGGGAGATGATCCCCTCCTCGAGTGCCGTTGCCACGGTGAAAATCTTCGACGGGGAACCCGGCTCATAGGTATCACTGATGCAATAATTTCTCCAGATCTGGTTCCATGCGACCTGCTGGCCAAACGAGCGAATCTCATCGTCCGTATAATAAGAGCGCACCTGATCCTGAGTGATCGGTGTCTCCTCCTTGTGCTTTCGATTCCAGGTCGCTGTCGCCTCTTTCAGACCGAACTGCCAGATCTGATCGTCGTTAAAGCGATCCCCGATCACACGCGGATTGTTCAGATCAAACGTGCTTCCGCTCGCCATTGCGAGCACTTCCGCGGTATCCGGGTCCATGACAACAACGCCGATCTGCTTTGATCCCGTCTGCTGTTCCCACTCCTGAATCCGCTTCTCGACGGCATTCTGAATATTGACATCGATCGTCGATACAACGGTATTTCCGTTTGTCGCCGGTTTGATCACCCGCTCAAGGTTGGAATCGTCATTTAAGTATCCGTACTCGCGTCCGTTTGTTCCGATCAGGGAACTGTTGTAAGACTGCTCAATTCCGCCAAGTCCGCTGTCCGTGCCGGAAAATCCGATCACATTGCAGGCGAGGGAATTGTACGGGTAAAGTCTGCGGTACTCATCCTCAAACCAGACACCCTTTACGCGCGCCTTCGAGTCTGCCTTCGCATTTGCCTTGTTCGTCTCCTTCTGATAATTCTCAAAGTTTTCCTTATCATCATAGGAGAGTTTTCTCGCATAGCGGATGTACGCCTTATCCTTGTTCTCTGTGATCAGTGTGCGCATCGTATTCTCATCATATCCAAAGACGTTCACCAGTGCCTGCACCGATGCATCCAGATAATTCTCCTCTTTTGACATGATCTGTTGCGGATCAATGATCAGGTTGTACACCTTCTCCGTCGTTGCCAGATATGTTCCATTGCGGTCAACAATGTCTCCGCGCCGATATGGGATTACACGGCTGTCATACGACTGCTGTGCCAAAACAATCTGCGTGTATTTGTCCTCATTTTTCGTGATAATCGAGTACAGTCTCCATGTCACAGCCACCGCAAGAAGGAGGATGATGATTCCCGTCATCGCCAGCTTCTCCTGCATGTATCTCACAAAAATCCGCTTTTTTCCGGAATTCTTTGCATTTGAAGCGGAGGACGTTCTTGAATCCTCCCCCTGATTTCCTGCGCCTCCGGTATATCCGGAACCTGTATATCCAGAACCCGAATATCCGGTGCGACCGCTGTTTCTGTTGTTGCCTCTCATGTTGACTGCGCCTGCATTTCTTATGTTGCTGTTATTTTCTCTGAACCCTGCATTTTTCGCAGTACCTGTAACTCTCGCACTGCTGATCGTTCTGGCTCTGCCGGCAGACTTCACTGCCAGCCCGCTGCCAACGCGATTCCTGGTATTCGTATTTCTGTCGCTATTGTTTCTATTATTACTGTTATTACTGTTGTTACTGCTGTTGTTCCTGTCGTTATTGTTTCTATTATTACTATTACTATTGTTGTTGCTAGTTCTGTTATTGCTAACTCTGCTGTTTTTGCTGGTCTTTTTGCGATTGCTCGTATTGCCGGTACGATTTTTATTCCTTTTTCCGGACTGATTCCGGGCATTCTTTCTAGAATCAGTGTTTCGGGATGTCCTCATTCTGTTTTACGTACTCGCTTTCTTTTTTGTCGTACAGACGAACCTGATCACGGTTCGCATATACCATCCCCAGCTCTTCCGTTGCAACCTTATAGATATGATCCAGATCAACCGATATGTTGATTCTCGTCTGAAGCGCATCGTTCTCCGATTTCAGACTCTCCACTTCCTGCTCCAGCTTCTCAATGTTGTGGATTCTTCCCGTAATCGTAGACTGCACCTGCAGATAGCTCACACAGATATAGAGCGCACTCATCGCTGCAACCGTCAATGCAAGAACGTAAGGCACATCCATTTGAAGCGCCTTCTCCTGATTCCGTCTGACAGCACGGCTGACTCTCCGCTTGTGCCGGATCTGGTTGCGTTCTTCCCGTCCCGGCTGGCGTGACGGCACTGTCTGTTCTACCGCAGTGCCATACACATAAGGTGGTTGTTTCATTCTTCTCTTTTCAGCCATACTATCCCCTCCCCGTCTTGGTTTGACGTTATTCTTTTTTCCTCTTATTTTCCCTTTTCCCTTTTTGTTTCCCGGTATCAATCTTTTTTTGTTCATCTCAATCAGCCGATTCTTTTGTCGTTGTTTCTTTCTCTTCCCTGTCATCTAATCAGCTGACACTTTTTCCAGTCCCTCTCGGGACTGATCACTCTTCTCCCCGCTCAAAAACGCGAAGTTTTGCGCTCTTTGCACGAGGATTCTCCTCCATCTCCACCTCGGAGGGAAGGATTGGTTTTCTTGTAATTACTTTTCCCTTACTCTTTTTCCCGCACATGCATACCGGAAATCCCGGCGGACAGATACAAGGATTCTCATTCGTCCGAAAACGGTTCTTCACGATCCGATCCTCAAGCGGATGGAAGGTGATAATGCTCAGTCTTCCGCCCGGAGCAAGCAGATCAATCATCGTGTCAATCGAGTTTTTCAGTACTTCAAGCTCCTGATTCAGCTCGATTCTGATCGCCTGAAACGTCCTCTTGGCCGGATGTCCTCCGGTCGCGCGCACCTTCATCGGAATCGCCGCCTTGATGACCTCCGTCAATTCCCCGGCTGTTTCAATCGGCTTCTCCTCACGCCTCTTTACAATGTGCTTCGCAATATTTTTTGCAAACTTGTCTTCCCCATAATCACGGATAATCCGGTAAAGATCGGATTCTGTGTAGGTGTTCACAATGTCTGCCGCTGTCTTTGTATTTCTCTGATCCATGCGCATATCAAGCGGGGCATTCTCATCCCGGTAAGTAAATCCACGCTCCGCTGTATCCAGCTGATATGAGGAAACTCCCAGATCCAGATAAATGCCGTTCACTTTCTCAATTCCCAGATCACTCAGGATCTGAGCAATATTCACATAGTTGCTTCGCACAACCGTAACATGATCCCCATACGGCTTCAATCGCTCTGAAGCTGCACGGATCGCATCGGCATCCTGATCAATTCCAATCAGGCGCCCTCCCTCTCCAAGACGTCTGCACACCTCCGAAGCGTGACCGCCTCCTCCGAGTGTTCCGTCTACATAGATGCCGTCCGGTTTTACCATCAGGCTGTCTATCGTTTCTTCAAGCAAAACGGATTTGTGTTCAAATGCCATCTTATCGTTACTCCCAGATCTTTCATGTTCTCACTATAAGCAAAAAAAGTGGAAAAACGCAGACCTGCAACCGTCAGACTCCATCGTCATTTATAACGGACTCATCCTTCGGCTACACTCTGAAATTTGCAAAAAATCCATAATTTTTTATGATTCTTTGCAAACCTTGCGCCACTGTTCACGTCCCCACGCAATCAGCGACAATTCTGCCACTTTGTCCCACTTCTCATACTTGTAGATTTATTTTAGTACATCCTTCTGAAAATTTCAAGAATATTTGAAAAAGAATGTGAACAAAGAATCCATTCGTTGTCCTTCACACGTTATATCAAAATAGTGAAATAAAAAAACGACTGCTCTGTCGTTTCCCCCTCACAGAAGCAGTCGTTTTTTTCCTGATCTCATCCGTTTTTCAAAATCCCTCCAGTATGTACTCCTCAATCAAATGATCCAGATCCACACTGTTCTGATAGACAGATTCGTAAGTTTCTCCCGATTCAATGCTGTGATTCAAAGCCTTTCTTGCCTTCTCGATCTCCAGTATCAACTCTTCTTTCGGAATTCTCATTTTTATGCCTCTCCTTTTGTCTTGCGCTGAATCAAGTCTACGATGATTCCGAACGTTCTTTTTTCAAGTTTGTCAATCAGGTTGCGGAATTTTATTTTAGAATGAGGATTCTGTTGCCCACACCTTCCAGATGTTGTCTGCCATATTTCTATGTAATATCTTGCGATACCTCTTACAACATATGACTCAGCTTTCTGCGACGAACAATCAAATTTCCCACAGCCACAATCACCAAGGTCAGCGACAGTACCTGAGAAACCGGAAGTCCGGTTCCAAACAGGATCAGCTGGTCGGTTCGCAGACTTTCAATCCAAAATCTCCCTGTTCCGTATCCAAGCAAATAAATCCAGAGCATCTCCCCGTCAAATTTTTTCCGTTTCCGATACCAGAGCATAAAGCACAGAAGCCCCAGATTCCAGCACGACTCATAAAAAAAAGTAGGATGAACCTGAATATACTCTACCCCCTGATCAACAATCATATGTTTCAGAACATCCGTATTCAGCATATTATCATTCACAATGGAACGCTTAATCCGCATTGCAAACAGGCTGTCCGTGTATCCTCCAAAGGCTTCCCGGTTAAAGAAATTGCCCCAGCGTCCGATAATCTGACCGGTCACCAGACCAAGCACTCCGGTATCCGCCATCGAGAAAAAGGAAACTTTCCGCATGCGGGTAAATACAATCAACGTAAGAACTGCGCCAATCACACCTCCATAGATTGCCAGTCCGCCTGCCCGAAGATTGAAGATCTCCAGCAGATTGTTTTTATAGTTATCCCATTCAAAAACCACATAATAAACTCTTGCCCCAATGATGGAAAAAATAATCCCATACAAAGCAAAGTCCAGATACAGTTCCGGGTCCTGCCCTCTTCTCTTTGCATCGGACTGGGCAACCCAAATGCCTGCAAGCATTCCCAGTCCGATGATAATCCCATAGTAGGCAATCCGAAATCCAAATACAGAAATGCTGTTCGACAAATGCTGTATGGTAATTCCAAGGTGTACAAAGCTAATATCTGCACCTTCCATTGTGATACATGCTCCTTTCGATGTCCTCTCTATTTTACAGCCCCCACCTTCCAAAATCAAACACAATCGGACGACTTATTGCGCTATAATTCGACAGAAAAATTTTTCTTCCAGCGCAAGCTTTCTGACATCACTCCACTGTTCAACAGGAAAGCTCAAGAACTGCAAGTTCTATGCTACAAGTTCTCGGCACAAAAAGCAAGCGATTTTTCCGGACAAGACACCAAAAGCTCCAACTATTTAGTCGGATTCTTCCACCAGACTATATTCCGCTCCGATGCTTCCACCCGCTCATCAAAAAACCTAATTTTTACATCTGCCTTTTTTGTCTCTCTTTGTCGAAATAAAATTAGATTTTTCTTTTATCCTCATTATACTACAGACATGAAACGCCAAACCACCTTATTCTCCTGTTAATAAACTCTTTTTCCCCTATGCTTTTCTCAAAAATCTGCATCCTCGCAGTTCTCTCAATTTACTTTTTACTTTTCCTATGATATAGTAGATAAAAGTGTTTTCCAAATGTTTTATCCCATTTGTTCAGAAGATATCTGGGAAACAAAAAGATACGATAAGAATCAGGAGGCTTTTATAAAATGAAATTAGGTATTGTGGGACTGCCGAACGTCGGCAAAAGCACGCTCTTTAACTCTTTGACAAAAGCTGGCGCTGAGTCCGCCAACTATCCGTTCTGTACGATCGATCCGAACGTCGGAATCGTAACCGTACCGGATAAGCGTCTGAAACTTCTCGGAGATCTCTATCACTCCAAGAAAGTAACCCCCGCAGTCATCGAGTTCGTAGATATCGCCGGACTTGTAAAGGGTGCATCCAAGGGTGAGGGACTTGGAAACCAGTTCCTTGCCAATATCCGTGAGGTAGATGCGATCGTTCACGTTGTCCGTTGCTTTGAAGATCCGAACGTTATCCACGTTGAGGGATCTGTTGATCCGATCCGTGACATCGAGACAATCAATCTGGAGCTGATCTTCTCTGATCTGGAAATTCTCGAGCGCAGAATTGCAAAGACCACGAAGTCTGCATTCAACGACAAATCTCTTGCAAAGGAGCTTGAGATTTTAAAAGAACTGAAGGAAATTCTTGAGGATGGCAAGCTGGCAAGCAGTTACGAGAACGATGACGAGGATGTCATGGCATTCGTCAACTCCCTGAACCTGCTGACCTGCAAGCCGGTTATCTTCGCCGCTAACGTAGGCGAGGACGATTTAGCAGACGACGGCGCAAACAATGCCCATGTTTCTGCTGTCCGCGAGTACGCAAAAGAAAACAACTCTGAGGTATTTGTCATCTGTGCCCGCATCGAGGAGGAGATCTCCGAGCTTGACGACGATGAGAAGCAGGAATATCTCGATGCCCTCGGTCTCGAAGAGTCCGGTCTTGACAAGCTGATCGCAGCAAGCTACCGTCTGCTCGGTCTGATCAGCTACCTGACCTCCGGTGAGGATGAGACCCGTGCATGGACAATCAAGGTCGGCACAAAGGCTCCTCAGGCAGCAGGAAAGATCCACTCCGATTTCGAGCGTGGATTCATCCGTGCAGAGGTTGTAAATTACCAGGATCTGCTCGACTGCGGAACCTACGCAAAGGCAAAGGAGAAAGGTCTTGTAGGACTGGAGGGAAAAGATTATGTTGTAAAAGATGGCGATGTAATTCTCTTCCGCTTCAATGTATAAGAATCATCTGCTGATTCATCGGACGTGTTGATAATGCGTCCTTAACATGGCAAATATGCAAAAACGGACAGAAGATTTGAAAGTCTCCTGTCCGTTTTTTTATTCAAAGTATCTGACAAACCAACCCCTTACAGAT
>OOBK01001793.1_pt1 | contig 10631 bp, 8 predicted proteins | sample 1671541 | NCBI WGS metagenome assembly OOBK01 (sample SAMN06348167, study PRJEB24527) | human gut metagenome | biome: human gut; feature: ankylosing spondylitis patient; material: feces | host: Homo sapiens | place: China | collected 2015-10 | reverse complement strand
CCTCCACCCGCGACGGCTCCATCACCTCGGTGCAGGCCGTCTACGTCCCCGCCGACGACCTGACCGACCCGGCCCCTGCTACCACCTTTGCACATCTGGACGCCACCACCGTGCTGTCCCGTAAGATCGTGGAGCAGGGCATTTACCCGGCCGTGGACCCGCTGGCATCCACCTCCCGCATTCTGGAAGCGGATATCGTGGGCGAGGAGCACTATCGCGTGGCCCGCAAGGTGCAGTCCATTCTGCAGCGCTATCAGGAACTGCAGGACATCATCGCCATTCTGGGCATGGACGAGCTGGACGAGAACGACAAGCTCACCGTCGCCCGCGCCCGCAAGCTGCAGAAGTTCCTCTCCCAGCCCTTTGCCGTGGCCGAGAACTTTACCGGCCTGAAGGGCAAGTATGTGCCCCTGCAGGATACCGTGCGCGGCTTTGCCGCCATTGTGGACGGCGAGGCCGACGACCTGCCGGAGTGGGCGTTCTTCAACGTTGGTACGCTGGAAGATGCCCGCCAGAAGGCGGCGGAAAAGCTGGCTGAGGAAAAGGGCGGTGCCGTCTGATGAACAAGTTCATGCTGAACATCACTGCGTCCAGCGGTGAGTACTATCAGGGCGATTGCGAAGACCTTGTGCTGCCCATCAGCGATGGCGTGTACGGCATACAGGCTGGACACAGCCCGGTGCTGGTGGCCATCCACATGGGCATCCTGCACTTTGAGGTGAACGGTGAAAGCCAGGACATCCTGGTAGGCGACGGCATTGCCGAGGTGACACCTGCCTATGTGATGGTGCTGGTGGACAGCGCCGAGCGCCCGGAGGATATCGACAAGAACCGTGCCGAGGCTGCCCGCATCCGTGCCGAGGAGCGTTTGCAGCATCAGCAGAGCATGCATGAATATTATCAGAGCAAGATCGCGCTCGACCGTGCGATGCAGCGCCTGCAGGCCGCTGCAAAGTACCGGCGCTGAGAATGAGCCGCATCTGCCAGGACCAGATCTGAAAAAAGAGCATCATTTGTATCCATTGAGGGTGCAAAGTGATGCTCTTTTTTTGTTTCAGGCGGTTCCATGGAACGCAGCTTTCGTGTATAATAAGGTCAATGCAACCCCGCGTGTTGTGCGGGAAAGGAGGAGGTTTTCCATGATCCAATTCGGCCTGCGTCTGCATGACGCGGAAAAGCTGCCCGTTGAACAGGTGCTGCCGCTGGTGCGCCGGAAAGGCTTTACCTGCGCCCATGTGGCTCTGAGCAAATCCTTCAAGGAGCTGCCCTGCACCCCCAGCGCCCTGACCCCCGGCTATGCGCTGTATCTGCGGCATCTGTTTGAGAAAAACGGCATCGACATTGCCGTGCTGGGCAACTACCTGAACCTTGCCCACCCGGATGCGGATGCCCTGCACGCCATTCAGGAAAAATACTATGCGCACATCCGCTTTGCAAGTCTGCTGGGCTGCGGCATGGTGGGCACCGAGACCGGTGCGCCCAACGCGGAGTACAAATTCTGTCCGGAGTGCCGCAGCGACGAAGCCCTTTCCACCTTTATCAAGAACTTCAAGCCGGTGGTGCGCTGTGCCGAGCAGTACGGCGTGACCATTGCTATTGAGCCGGTGGTAAAGCACATCGTGTACGATGCCAGACGCGCCCGCACCGTGCTGGACGAGATCGGCAGCCCGAACCTGCAGATCCTGTTCGACCCCGTCAACCTGCTGAACATGGAAAATGTGGACCGCCGCGAGGAAGTGTTCGCCGAGGCCATCGAGCTTCTGGGTAAGGATATCGCCATGATCCACTTTAAGGATTTCCTGCGCAAGGATGCGGGCGGCCAGCTGGCTGCTACGGGTGCAGGGCAGGGAGGCATGGAGGACTACCGCACCATCCTGCGCTTTGCAAAGCAGGAAAAGCCCTATATCTTTGCAACGCTGGAGAATACCACCCCGGAAAACGCGGTGGAATGCCTGAACTACCTGAAAAAGCAGTACGACGAGTGCTGAACACTTTATAACAAGAAAAACATCTGCAAGCTTTGCCCGGAATGGGGCAGCTTGCAGATGTTTTTTGTATCAGATGAAGTTTATGGTTCGGCCTTTTACAAATTGCAATTAAGAAGTAGTTTCGCTGAAAATGCCCAGAACGAAAGCGGAGGACATGAAGATCATTCCAGATCCAGCTTATGCTCCATCAGCCAGCGGGTCAGCAGAAAGTATCCTGCGGCAAAGGCGATGCTGACCGCCAGCCCGAACAGGGTGGTGAACGCACTGGGCGCAGCGATGGAGATGTCCACGCCGCCAAGGGCGGGATCGGAAACAGCCTGCAGCATGTCGGCACTGCTGACACCGGAGCTCAGCCAGTTCTGCAGGAAGGACAGCAGGAAAAATGCCAGAATACCGGCCGGGACCATGTGCTTTTTGAACTGGTGGCCGATCATGCATGCGGCATAGATGCACAGGATGCTGGACACCAGTGCCACCAGCCCGTTCAGCGTTTCAAAGATCAGCCAGAGCCACCCGGAGCTGCCGGTCATGCGGAAGATCTCTCGGAAGATCTCTACCACTTTCTGCCACAGCTCCGGCAGCTGCTGCAGGGCCGCGCTGTTCAGAGACAGAGCCAGCAGCATCACCGCAAAGGAGAAAATACCCACGATGCTGCTGCAAAGCATCCAAACCACGCTGGAGATCAGCTTGGAAAGGATGAGCTGGCTTTCCGTCACCGGCAGGGTGTGCATCAGATAGCCTTCGCGGCCCAGCAGATTGCGGGTGAAGCGGGTCACAATGGTCATCACGGACACCACTGCCACCGCAACGGCTACGACCATGTAGGCGAACAGCAGCAGAGATGCAAAGTTGTCCTTGGAAGAGCTGCGCAGGGAAAAGCCGCTCAGCACTGCCAGTGCAACAAGGGCCAGATACAGCCCGCCGTAGGTGCGGCCGGTGGCCTTGAATTCATATTTTAACAGCTGTTTCAGCATTTGAATACCTCCCGGAAATATGCATCCACGCTCATGCCCTCGGTCTCGCGCAGCTCTTCGGCATTGCGGTGGGCGAACACCCGGCCATCCTTCAAAAAGACGGCTTCGTCCAGAATGGGCTCGATATCGCCGATGAGGTGGGTGGATAGAATGACGGTCGCATCCCGGCTGTAGTTGTTCAGGATGGTGCTCAGGATGTAGTCCCGGGCGGCAGGGTCCACGCCGCCAATGGGCTCATCTAGCAGGTAGAGCTTTGCGGCGCGGCTCATGGCCAGGATCAGCTGCACCTTTTCCTTGCTGCCCTTGGAGAGGGTCTTGAGCCGTGCCTTCGGTTCCAGTTCCAGCCGGGCCAGCATTTCGTTCGCCTTGGCGGGGTCAAAATCGGCATAGAATTCGCGGAACATTTCCACCAGCTGCTCCACACGCATCCAGTCCGGCAGCCAGTCGGCGTCCGGCAGATAGGACACGATGGCTTTGGTGTCCGGCCCGGGGGTCATGCCGGCGATCCGGATGCTGCCTGCACTGGGCTGCAGCAGACCGTTCGCCAGCTTGATGAGGGTGGTCTTGCCGCTGCCGTTGGGGCCAAGCAGCCCCACGATGCGGCCAAAGCCGATGTGCAGGTCTACATTTTCCAGTGCGGTCTTATCCTTCTGGTAGCACTTGGTCAGTGCTTCACAGCTCAAAAGTTCATTCATTGAGGTCCTCCTTTGCGTCCCAGTGTTCCAAAAGCGCGGCTGCCTGTGCGGGACTGTAGCCGATGCCGCGCATCTTTTCCAGAAAATCCGACGCCAGCGTCCGGGCGGTGTCGGCGCGAAGCTGTTCGATCAATGCAGTATCCTCCGTAACATAGCGGCCTGCGGTGCGTTCGGTGCGCACCAGCCCTTCCGTTTCCAGCTGGGCAAGGGCCCGCTGCATCGTGTTCGGGTTCACCCCGGCGGCTGCGGCCAGATCACGCACCGAATCCAGATGCCCGCCCGGCGGGTAGGTGCCGGCCAGGATCCGGGCCTTCAGCCGTTCCACAAGCTGTGCATAGATCGGGCGGCTGGCATCAAACTGTTCGCCCATGGTATCATCTCCTTGTCTTGCTGTATTAAGCGCTTGATACAATAATACACGATTTGCTCTGTTTGTCAAGGGGAAAAAGAAAAAACACCATAAAACTGTGGGAAGCTGGGAAAAGTGCCCATAAAACACTGCACATTGATAAAAAATTACAATAAATTCAAACAATTTCACATTGCAAAGCTTTTGACAATATGCTATGCTGAAAAACAGAGAGCTCCGCCCGGAAAGCGGCGGAAAAGAGATTTGGAGGAAAAATAACTATGGCTGACCGCATCGTTCTGAATACCATCTCCTACCATGGCCACGGTGCCATTGAGAACATCGTTCCCGAACTGACCGCCCGCGGCTACAAGAAGGCATTCGTCTGCTCCGACCCCGACCTGATCAAGTTCGGCGTCACCAAGAAGGTCACCGATCTGCTGGATGCTGCAAACTTTGCCTACGCTGTTTACAGCGAGATCAAGCCCAACCCCACCATCGCCAACGTGCAGGACGGCGTGGTAGCCTTCAAGGCTGCTGAGGCAGACTGCATCGTGACCATCGGCGGCGGCTCCTCCATGGATACCGCAAAGGCCATCGGCATCATCATCAACAACCCCGAGTTTGCGGATGTCCGCTCTCTGGAAGGCGTTGCTCCCACCAAGAAGCACGCGGTGTTCACCATCGCTGTTCCCACCACCGCCGGTACTGCTGCCGAGGTCACCATCAACTACGTCATCACCGATGTGGAGAAGAAGCGCAAGTTCGTCTGCGTGGATACCAACGATATCCCCGAGATCGCCGTGGTCGATCCCGATATGATGTCCTCCATGCCCAAGGGCCTGACCGCCGCTACCGGTATGGATGCTCTGACCCACGCCATCGAGGGCTATATCACCAAGGGCCACTGCACCATCTCCGATATGTTCCATCTGGAGGCCATCAAGCTCATCAGCGAGAACCTGCGCGGTGCCGTGCAGAACACCCCGGAGGGCCGCGAGGGCATGGCTCTGGGCCAGTACATCGCCGGTATGGGCTTCTCCAATGTGGGTCTGGGCATCGTCCACTCCATGGCACACGGTCTGTCCGCTCTGTATGATACCCCCCACGGCGTGGCCTGCGCCATCCTGCTGCCGGTGGGTCTGGAGTACAACAAGACCGTTGCCGGCGAGCGCTACCGCGCGGTCGGCAAGGCCATGGGCGTGAAGGGCATTGACGAGATGAACGATGTGGAGGCAGCCGATGCCACCATCGCCGCCGTCAAGCAGCTGAGCGCGGATGTGGGCATCCCCGCAAACCTGCAGGGCATCCTGAAGGAAGAGGACATCCACTTCCTGGCCGAGTCTGCTTTTGCAGATGCCTGCCGCCCTGGCAACCCCCGCGATACCAGCGTGGAGGAGATCGAGGCACTGTATAAGAGCCAGCTGTAATTCGTAAACGGAACAAAGAGGGTCGGGAACACCGCTTCCCGGCCCCTTTTTGTTCCGGGAAAGGAGCGCTATGAACCTGAATCTCTATACTCTTTGTGTAATTTATCTGGTATATTCTTTTTTAGGCTGGGTAGGCGAGACCGTTGTTGCAACCGCAAAGGGCCGCCGGTTCACCAACCGCGGCGTGGCCTCCGGCCCCTTCTGCTTTGTGTACGGCACGGCAGGGGTGCTCATCACCATCGGCCTGAACGACCAGCGCACCAGCCTGGCGGCACTGTTCTTCGGCAGCATGATCTATGCCACGGTGGTGGAGTGGCTGACCGCCAAACTGCTGGAACGGATCCACCACCGCCGCTGGTGGGACTACTCCGATAAAAAGTTCAATCTGGACGGCTATGTCTGCCTGCAATACTCCCTGCTGTGGGGTCTGCTGGGCATGGCGGCAGTCCGCTGGGGCAACGACCTGCTGTTCCGGCTCTGCGCCCACCTGCCGCCGCTGCTGTTCCACGCTGTGGTGTGGGGCGGCATGGCGCTGGCCGTCCTTGACCAGATCTCTGCCATGGTGGTGGTCAGCCGGTATGCAAACCGCCACCCAAGGCTTGAGCAGCTGAATCGGGAGCTGGGCAGGGGATCGGAGAGGCTGCGGCAGAAAATTACCGCCAGCGTGGAAAAACGGATCCAGCGGGCGTACCCCACTGCGGCCCGTCCGGAGCCCACCACCAGTGCCGAAAAGCAGCTCTCCCTTGCCGACCTGCTCTGGCTCTTTGTCATCGGGGCTTTCCTCGGAGATGTGGTGGAGACCATCTTCTGCCGCATCACCGCCGGGGTCTGGATGAGCCGCAGCAGCCTTGTCTGGGGCCCGTTCAGCATCGTCTGGGGCCTCGCTATCGCCCTCGCCACCTGGTTCCTCTATAATTACAGAAACCGCTCCGATGGCTTTTTATTCGCCTTCGGAACCTTCCTCGGCGGTGCCTACGAATACATCTGCAGCGTTTTCACCGAAATCGTCTTCGGAAAAGTTTTCTGGGACTACAGCGACATTCCCTTCAACCTTGGCGGCCGCATCAACCTCCTGTACTGCTTCTTCTGGGGAATCGCCGCCGTCGTATGGCTGAAAAAACTCTACCCCCTGTTCTCCAAATGGATCGAAAAAATCCCCCTGAAACAGGGCCCCATCATCACCTGGATACTGATCATCTTCATGCTCGCCAACATCCTCGTCTCCACCCTGGCCCTCACCCGCTACGACCAGCGTGCCCACAACGAGCCAGCAGCAAACGCCATAGAGCAGCTCATTGATGAACGTTTTCCGGACAGCCGGATGGAAAAAATCTATCCGAACGCAAAAATGGCGAGCTGAAGCAATAAACCTTTGGCAACCCATCAAAAGTATGATATAATGTCACATAGATATTTTGAGGATAAACCGTCCTCTAAGAGCGAAGAAAGGACTCAACCACAAATGACAGTAGACAACAGCTTCACCATGAAGAAATTCCAGAGCATGGAAATCATCTATGTGACCTTTTCCCAGATCACAAAACTCCCATACGTAGAGTGCGATCCGGAAACCTTTGATGATCAGGTATACATGTTTACCGAAGAAGAAGCAGCCAAGGAGTTTGCAAAATCCTATGTAGAAAAGAACACCCCGCTGCTCACCGTAAAAGTCCTGCGCAAGCAGATGCCGAACTTCTATATGGGCCTCTACGCCGAAGGCGTCAATATGGTCATCTTCCACGAAGGCGATCAGACCCGCTGCATCGAGCTTGAGCAGATCTTCCCGAAACCAGACATGGAGAAAATGAACAAACAGCACCTCCCGGTTCTGAACCCGGGCGTACAGCTCACCGTCGTATACTTTCTGCAGGAACTCAGAAAACCAAACCAGAGAAGAGACGATGCCGAGCGCATGCAGCACCTGCGTGAACTCGAAGAAGAAATGCTTGTCAACCTGATGCGAAGCAAATTCATCCTTGCCATCGACATCTCCCAGGTACAGGGCGAATTCGATCCGGCAAACCCGGGACCAGACGTGCGCATCCCGTACATCAAAAACCAGAACGAAGACATCTTCCAGCCGCTGTTTTCCGATATTGGTGAATTCCAGAAATTCCGTCCGGATCCGCAGGCAAAACTCCGTCTGGCAGCCATCCCGTTCCAGCACCTTCTGCCGTACCTGATGAAACAGGCCAAAGGCTTCGTCATCAACCCGTCCGGCTTCAACCTTCTGTTGACCAGAGAACAGCTCCAGAGAATCATGGGAGCCCAGGCGCAGAGTGTCCGCCCGAACCTTGAGGCAATGATGGCACAGGCCGCTGCAGCACAGGCACAGAAAAATGCACAGAACAACGCTGCAAACGACGAAGTAAAAGAACACGTCGACGAGACAGAGAACACCGCAGCAGAAACCGACAACGAAGGATAAAACCGACAGGGCCGCAGAAAATCCCAGCAAACGGGCACTGCGGTCCGTTTTTGACTGCATAAAACCGGAAATAATAAAGAAAAACAAGAAAGGATATACAAAAATGAACGCAGAACATTGCAAAGCCTATACCCTGCTGCAGGAACAGCAGATTGACGATATCCATGCACACGGCTACCTCCTCCGCCACAACAAGAGCGGTGCCCGCGTGCTCCTTCTCGAAAACGAAGATGACAACAAAGTCTTCAACATCGCGTTCCGTACCCCGCCGGCCGACAGCACCGGCGTAGCCCACATCCTCGAGCACAGCGTCCTCTGCGGCTCCCGCGAATTCCCGTTAAAGGATCCCTTCGTAGAACTCGTCAAAGGATCCCTGAACACCTTCTTAAATGCTATGACCTACCCGGATAAAACCATGTACCCGGTAGCCAGCACCAACGATGCCGACTTCCAGAACCTGATGCATGTCTACATGGACGCCGTATTCTACCCGAACATTTACAAACACGACGAAATCTTCCGTCAGGAAGGCTGGAGCTATCATCTGGAAAGCGAAGACGGCCCGCTGACCTACAACGGTGTTGTATACAACGAGATGAAAGGAGCCTTCTCCTCCGCAGACGATGTCCTGGAGCGTGAAACCTTCAACACCCTGTTCCCGGACACTCCGTACGGCGTAGAATCCGGCGGAGATCCGTCCTGCATCCCGAACCTGACCTACGAAAACTTCCTAAATTTCCATCAGACCTATTACCATCCGTCCAACAGCTATATCTACCTGTACGGAAACATGGATATGGAAGAAAAACTGGCATGGATGGATGAAAAATACCTGTCCCATTTTAATGCAAAAGAAGTAAAATCCGAAATTCCGTATCAGAAACCATTTGCAGAGACCCTCGACATTGTACACGAGTATCCGGTACTCGACGGCGATCCGCTTGAAAACAATGCGTACCTGTCCTACAACATGGTCATCGGCAGCGGTCTGGATGTAAAATTAAACGTGGCATTTTCTGTTCTGGAGTATGCACTCCTTGACGCACCGGGAGCCCCGGTCAAACAGGCACTCCTTGACGCACACATCGGAAAAGATGTTTACGGCTCCTACGAGGACGGCATCCTGCAGCCATTCTTCTCCATCGTAGCCAAGAACGCCGATGAAAATGAGAAAGAAAAATTCCTGTCCATCATCCGCGGCACCCTCGAGGATATCGTGAAAAACGGCATGGATCAGAAAGCCATCGAGGCAGGCATCAACTATTTCGAATTCCGTTTCCGTGAGGCGGACTTCTCCAGCTTCCCGAAGGGCCTGATGTACGGCATTGACGTCTTCGACAGCTGGCTGTACGACGAGAACAAACCGTTCGCCTACCTGCAGCAGCTTGCGATCTACGATGAGCTGAAAAAACTGGCAAAAGAAGGCTATTTCGAAGACCTGATCCAGACGTATCTGCTGGACAACACCCATGCCTCCATCGTGACCCTCATTCCAAAGACCGGTCTTGCCGCAGAAAATGATGCAAAGACCGCAGAAAAACTGCAGAAATACAAAGAGAGCCTGTCAAAAGAAGAGATCGAGAAAATCATTGCTGACACCAAAGAGCTGGCAGCATATCAGGAAGAAGAGGAGAGCGAGGAAGCACTCGAGACGATTCCGCTCCTGAAACGAAGCGATATCAAACGTGAGTCTGTCAAACTTTACAATGACGAGCATGAAGTCGATGGAACGACGGTTCTTCATCACAACGTATTCACGAACGGCATCGGTTACTTAAGCTTGCTGTTTGATACGAAAAATGTGCCGAACGATCTGATCCCGTACATGGGCGTATTAAAATCCGTTCTCGGCTATGTGGACACCGAACACTACACCTACGGCGAACTGTTCAACGAGATCAATGCACAGACCGGCGGCATCAACTGCGGACTGCAGGTATTCCGCATTCCGGAAAATGATGACGACTGCCGCAGAATGTTCGGCATCCGCGCGAAATTCCTGTACGACAAACTGGATTTCGTCATGAAAATGATCGAGGAAATCCTGAACACCTCCCGCCTGGGTGACGAGAAACGTCTTCACGAGATCATCTCCAGCATGAAATCCGGCCTGCAGAACCGCCTGTCTTCCGCCGGAAATGCAACGGCTGTGATGCGTGCAGCTTCCTATTACTCCCCGATGAGCAATTTCCAGGACCGCATCGCAGGCATCGGCTTCTACCAGCTCTTAAAAGATCTGGACGAGAACTTCGATGAGAAAAAAGCAGAACTGATTAAAAATCTGCAGACCCTGATGAAATACATCTTCCGCAAAGAGAATCTGACCGTCTCCTATACCGCAGACGAGACAGGCTACGCACCGCTGGAAGAAAAAATCGCAGCATTCAAAGAGAATCTGTACACCGACGAAGTGGAGCCGGGCAGCATTGTGTATGACTTTGAACAGAAAAACGAAGCCTTCCAGACCTCCGGCCAGGTACAGTACGTGGCACTCTGTGGAAACTTCGAGCGCGAAGGCTACGACTACACAGGAGCCCTGCGCATCCTGCGTGTCATGCTGAGCTATGACTATCTGTGGATCAACATCCGTGTCAAAGGCGGCGCTTACGGCTGCGGCGGAGCTTTCGGAAGAGGCGGAAACGCGTGCATTTCTTCCTACCGTGACCCGAACGTCGGAAGAACCCTTGAAGTATACCGTGGTATCGGCGATTACGTGCGCAATTTCGAAGCAGACGAGCGCCAGATGACCAAATACATCATCGGAACG
>OOBK01001788.1_pt1 | contig 10660 bp, 9 predicted proteins | sample 1671541 | NCBI WGS metagenome assembly OOBK01 (sample SAMN06348167, study PRJEB24527) | human gut metagenome | biome: human gut; feature: ankylosing spondylitis patient; material: feces | host: Homo sapiens | place: China | collected 2015-10 | reverse complement strand
GCTTCGCAAGTGTACTCGTCCTCCGCAGCACCGAGAAAATGGTGCAGGACGTGGGCTATCCGTTCCGTGCCGTCCCATTGCAGGCCGTTCAGGTAATCCCGGATGGGATGATAACGGTTCTCGTTGGCAACAATGCGGATGGCAGATTCGATTTTCTTTTCACTGGAAATGCCGTATTTCTCCATCCGGCGCAGAATATACTTCATGTCGGTGTCGTTCAGCGTCTTGCCAGATCTCGGCCAGCCCACGGGTTTTACAATGTCAATGCGCTCGCTCAACAGGTTCAGCCGGATGGCATCAGCCAGCACATGATCATTCTGCAAAATCGTGATGCAGTTTTGGATCGTCCGCTGGATCTCTCCGTTGGAGTGCTTGGTCAGCATTTCTTTTACGTCCGTAACGGTGTGGGGAGTGCGTTCTTCGTCGACTTCTTTGTTCAATAAACATCACCTCGTGTTTCTGTTTTTTCAGCAGTGGGCGGCGCAGATGGCTTACGCTGGGTCTGTTCTGCCTGCAAACGGTTCAGCAGTTGCAGAACGGAATCCCGTGCTTTCTCCTTGACCTGCTCCTTGCCTTTCTGCCGGACTTCCGGCTTCAGGAGCTTCTCCTGCAAGCGGGCAGCGGTGGTCTGCATGGTCTTGAGGAACTTGTCCAGCACGCTATCCAGATGTTTTGCGGTGTACTCCTGTGTGGACTGCGGAGCCTTGCGTTCCGGGGACAACACCCACTTTTTCGTGTCCTCGATCATCCGCATATCTTCCTTGCGGGTCTCGGTGCGTACCACATCCGTCACGACCTCCACAGCCTTGTCGTAGGCTGCTGCCGAAACTTCGTCGATCAGCGTTTCCATGTCGTTGACCTTGAGGGTCAGTTCGTCCAGCTTGTTCTGCTGGGCGGAAAGCTGCTCCTTCTGCTTGGCAAGGATAAAATCCTGCTTTTCCAGATATTGGCGATTACCGTACTCTGCTTCTTCCTCCAGATCCAGCCCATGCCGTTTTGCAATCTCGAACAGCATCTTCCGGCAGGCTGCATCAAAGGTAATTTTGCGGTTGTTCCGGCGGCTGAGGGGCTTGTCCGGGTCGGGCAGGTCGAAGCCCAGCGCTTCCAGCGCCTTTTCTTGTTGGGGAGCTACCTCGCCATACCGGTTTTCGCAGTCGAACACATGGCGCTCGTGGATATGGGGTGTGCTTTCGTCCAGATGCAGTGCCCAGTCCAGCACATGAACGTGTTCGCCAAACTTGGCCTTGAACTCGTCAATGAACTCGGTGACGATGTTCAGCAAATCCTCTGCGGAAGCGTGTTCGTCCAGCGTTCCAAGCTGGTAGATAGTTTCTTCCGGGCAGGTCTTGCGGCTGGACAGCAGGTCGGGAATGCTGCGGTTTCGTTCTGTGTGCCGGATCTTGGCGTTGCGCTCGTTTTGGCTTTCCACAAAATTGGAATATCTGCTCTCGTAAAATTGTCGTTCTACCTCCGAGAATGTCCCGGCCAGATCATCCGGGTCTTGTGGGGCGATAGTGGAGCGAAATCCGTGGAAGCAGTCCCAGTAGATATTGCCTTTGGCTCGTTCGGGGTCGATGTGCTCGCTGTTGGTGAGGTCGAAATTCCGGTCGTTGTGCTTGGGGTTATAGGTGCCGTGTTTTCCGGCTCGTCCATTGTGTCGTGTCAGCTTCAGATAAACATCCCTCCATTTCAACGTCTTGGTGGGGTGGGTGCGCAGCAGCTTTGCTGCTGAATCTGCCGCCTGCGGTGCGCCAGATAATACCCAGTAGGATATGACGCACAGCATCATATCACTGGGGCAAAGAGCTGCGCTCTCTGCACTCTTGCACCGGGCAAGCTGGCGGTCAAAGATTTGCGAATCCCTGCCCACCAGCTCGTCCGGCTTTTTCAGTTGGTCATTTTGACCACCTGATTTGGCAAGCTGTCAAATTGACAGTATGCCAGAAACACCTCTATAAAGTGCGTTTTCGGTCAATCGCTGCGTACGTGCGTACGGAGAGAGGGCGGCTACCGCGTACGCACGTACGCAGCAAAACACCCAAATTCTCCTTTTATGGGGGTCATACCCGCCAACTGTTGGGAGTAAGGTCGGGCTGAACAAGGGTTTCGATACCGATAAAGCCCCGGACACGCCGTCCGGACGAGTTGACGATGTTGTTGGTGGATTCCAGATTATACCTGCGCTGGTTGGCGATCAGCGCATCGCTGAATCCACGGGACTTAATGGCGTTCAGGCTGTTCTCCTCACACCACATCTTGTAGACCTCATACAGCTCTTTCGAGCTGGTGCAGGCATCCGCCTTCAGGCGGATGTAGCCCTCGGATTCGAGGAAATCGAACACATTGTTGTTGTCCCGCTTCACCAGTTCCCGGTTGCGCTTGGCACGGTCGCTCTCGGTGAACTGAAACCCGTTCTTTACCAACCGTTGCAAGCCCTCAAACGCCCACAGCAAGATGCCATCAACCTCTGCTGCCATCTTCTCGGCAATGTCCGGGTCATCCACACGGGAGAGGGGCTTGTCCTTGGTGGTCAGGATGAGCTGGCGGCGGTAGAAACCGTCCGAGCGATCATACAGAGCCTGCAAGTCACCGTTGCTGAATGCCAGCAGACGAGCGTACATCCAGCCCTGATAGCTCTGCTTGCCCTTGCGCTCCAAGTCCATCTGTCCCTGTGCGGTCACGATGGACTTGACATAGTTGGTCTGACGCAGGGCTTCCATCCGCATATCATCGTCCACGCAGAGCAGAGTGTGCTCCAAATCGGCACGGGCAAAGCGGTTCTCCGAGATCTTGCCGATGCTGCCATCCTTCATGTTGCAGCCGAACAAGCGGGACAGCACTACACCAATCTGCGACTTGCCCTCGCCGCCGCTGCCCTTGATGACCATCATGCGCTGCCCCTTGTTGCTGGGGATCAGGCAGTAGCCGATGAACTCCTGCACGGTGGGGATGTCCTCCGGGTAGAGCAGGTCGGACAGAAACCGCAGCCAATGGGTGGGCTGTGGGGCTTTCGGGTCATATTTGACCGGGAGTCGGTTGCGGACGATCTCCGGCTTACCCTCCTGAAAGGTACCGTCCAGATACAGGGTGCCGTTTGCCAGCGCAATGCGGTCGGTGACGGGCGGGAAGTCCTCCACCTGTGCCGCCAGTTTCAGCACGTCCACGACATTGCTGACTCGTTTGGCGATATTTGCGCCGATATGGTCTCGCAGCATATCGAAAATTTCACAGCGCAGGTTCATGGTGTCCGTGACCCTGCCTTCCGGGGTGAAAAATGCGCCATTCACATAGAGGAGCTGGTGGGTACTGAGAAAATCGTCACAAAACAGGGATTCGTTGAAGAAGCCTTTCTTGATCCATGCAGGGGTAAAGTTGTTTCCCATAGGCACACATCCTTTCTTCGGTGCTGCGGCTTATCCATGTGGTCAATTTGGCCACATGGATTTTCTCTGCCGCAACAGGTGGATAAACGTCTGTTTCACCTCATGTAGACAAAATGTCCACATGAGGTGAATTGCCGTTCTCCCTGCATGGATTTCCTGCCCCCTTCCGGCGGCGTTTTCCGGCTCTCCTTCTCAGGGTCATCGCCGGGTATCCCATGCAGACGGTCTTTCTGTTTTCAAGGTTCAGTGCTGGATTTGGCAATAAAAAATCGCCACACAACAACCTGAACCTGACCATCCCTTCCGGGATGGCCTTGGTTCGGGTTCGTTATGTAGCGATAAAAAAGTCAAAAACTTGCTCCGGCTCCTTTGGGAGCCGAGCTGGAACTCTAAGTAAATATGTTTATATTAAATTGTTGGGATAGATTACCACAAGAACCGAGCCGTGTCAACAAAAAGTTTTTGAAAACACGATATTTTCGGCAGCTTGCAAGAAAACACAAGGGGAACTTTGGTAAAAAGAGAGAGGGCTGAACGGTGCCAACCCTCTTGACAATGACTTTCCGATAAACGTAGTGTCCGCAAAAATTTCCACTTGACAATCCAATGTTGCCTTGCTATAATCCAATTTGCAATCAAGTTGCAAATTCAAGAAAGGAGGGCAATGGAATGAACTGCACTGCAAAACAACGCCGCGCTGCGTGGATCCTGCTGGTTGGTTTCCTGCTGGCCGTTTTGGGTTCATTGACATTCTGCGCGGAAGAAGTCCACCACGACTGTACCGGGGCAGACTGCGCCGTCTGCGCACAGCTGAAACTTTGCGAGAATATCCTGCACGCCGGAAAAGATGGTTCCGGGCCGTTCATTCTAACACCCGCGCCGCATTTTGTGTTGGCGGCCTTGCTGTCGCTTTGCTCTCCGCTTTTGCTGATAAAAACACCGATTCGACTAAAGGTAAAACTGTCGGATTAAGAAATGCTTGTCCGTATGATTCTTGATATCAAACAATGGAGCGCATTTCTATGAAAAAACTCAAACGTATATTCGCTGTATTTTTTTGCCTTTTACTGGCTGCTGGTATTTTGGGCGGCTGTGGGAAGGCCGCATCTTCGTCCGCTCCTGCACCGTCTGCATTGCAGAGTGGCAACAAGCCGCTGAAGATCGTCACGACGATTTTCCCGGAATATGACTGGGTACGACAGATCCTTGGAGAGCATGCCAAGAATGTAGAACTTACCATGCTGCTGGACAACGGTGTAGACCTGCACAGCTACCAGCCTACGGCAGATGATATCATCAAAATTTCGGATTGCGACCTGTTCGTCTATGTGGGCGGTGAATCGGATGGCTGGGTCGAAGATGCCTTGAAAGAAGCCACCAACAAAAATATGAAAGTTATCAATCTGCTTGATGTGCTGAAAGATACTGTTAAGACAGAGGAAGCAATGCCCGGTATGCAGGCAGAGGAAGGACATCATCACGGATATTCCCACTTTGCCGATAGCGATGTGCAGGATAGAAGCCTGTCCGATTGGGATGGTGAGTGGCAGTCTGTTTATCCTTATCTTCAAGAGGGTATTCTGGACGAAGTGATGGAACGTAAAGCAGAAAATGGGAACAAAACGGCGGAGGAATATCGTGCCTATTACGAAACGGGTTATAAAACGGATGTTTCCAAAATTACAATCAATGCCGAAAATAACACGATGTGTTTTGTGAAAAACGGTGTTGAAGCAACGGCTGCCTATCAATATAAGGGCTACCAGATTTATGACTATGAATCTGGCAGCAGAGGAGTACGATATTTCTTCGAGGCAACCGATGGTGATGCTGATGCGCCTAAGTATGTGCAGTTCAGTGATCATGGCATTGCTCCGGGCAAAGCGGAACATTTTCACATTTATTTCGGGAATGAAGGCTTCGATGCGCTCTCTCAGGAAATGGAGAATTGGCCGACTTACTATCCGATGGATATGAGCGGTGATGAAATCAAGGAGGATATGCTGGAACACGCGGAAAAAGAATATGACGAGCATGTATGGCTGTCGCTGAAGAACGCTGAAACTCTCTGCAATGCAATCACCGATGCACTGGAAGAGATCGACCCGGCTAACAAAGATGCCTACGCTACTAACGCTGCATCCTATCTGGAAAAGCTGGCCGCTCTGGATGGCGAATATCAGACGGTGGTGGACAATGCCGCCCAGAAAACTGTGCTGTTCGGCGACCGTTTCCCGTTCCGCTATCTGGTGGACGATTACGGTCTGAGCTATTATGCCGCGTTTGCAGGCTGCTCTGCGGAAACGGAAGCCAGCTTTGAGACCATCTCCTTCCTTGCACAGAAGGTGGATGAGCTGAAGTTGCCCTGCGTCCTGACCATCGAGGGCGCAAAGCACAAGATCGCCGAGACCATCGTGCAGAACACGGCAGAAAAGAATCAGTCCATCCTGACGCTGGATTCCATGCAGTCCACCACATCCACCGATGTGGCAAACGGCACGACCTACCTTTCCGTGATGGAAAGCAATCTCGATGTGCTGAAACAGGCTCTGAACTAAAGGAAGGAACCGTCATGTCTCAGCTCATTTGTAAGAACCTTCTCGTTGGCTATGAGGGAAAGGCCATTCTGGATCATCTGAACTTTGAGATTCACGCAGGCGACTATCTTTGTGTAGTTGGTGAAAACGGTGCAGGAAAAAGTACCTTGATGAAAACTCTGCTCGGTTTGCAGCAGCCTATTTCCGGGCAAATCGAGATGGGCGATGGTCTGCAAAAGAACGAGATCGGCTATCTGCCACAGCAGACCGTTGTACAGAAAGATTTTCCGGCTTCGGTGCAGGAAATCGTGCTGTCTGGTTGCCAGAGCCGTTGTGGACTCCGCCCATTTTACAGTCGAGAGGAAAAGCAGCTTGCGCAGGATGCCATGCACAAAATGCAGATCGGATCGCTGGCAAAATGCTGTTACCGGGAGCTTTCCGGCGGTCAGCAGCAGCGCGTCCTTTTGGCGCGCGCCCTCTGCGCTACCCGGAAAATGCTGCTTCTGGACGAGCCTGTTTCCGGTCTTGACCCAAAAGTGACTACGGAAATGTACCATCTGATTGAAAAACTGAACCAGCAGGAGGGCATTACCGTCCTGATGATCTCCCACGATATTCAGGCTGCGGTTTGCTACGCAAGCCACATTCTTCATGTTGGTGAAACGATCTTTTTCGGCACACGGGAAGCGTATCTGCAAAGCCCGCAGGGGCGGCTGTTTGCGGCTGGGAAAGGCGGTGCCGTATGAACGTGTTGGAAAAGCTGATCTTTTACTGGAACTATCCCTTTGTCCGCTATGCGCTCATCGTGGGCGTTCTGATTGCCCTGTGTTCTTCGCTGCTGGGCGTGACGCTGGTGCTGAAACGTTTTTCTTTTATCGGAGATGGCCTTTCTCATGTGGCGTTCGGCGGCATGGCCATTGCGACCGTGCTGGGAATGTCCGACCATATGCCGCTGACGCTGGCCGTGACTGTGGCCTGTGCAGTCCTGTTGCTGCATACCGGACAAAACACCCAAATCAAAGGTGACGCTGCCATTGCTATGGTGTCCGTTGGCGCGCTTGCAATGGGCTATCTGCTGATGAATCTGTTCTCGACCTCGGCGAATCTGTCTGGCGATGTGTGCAGCACCCTGTTCGGCTCTACCTCGATCCTGACCCTGACAAAATCGGAAGTTTGGCTCTGCATCGGGCTTTCCATCATCGTGGTCGCAGTGTTTATGCTGTTCTACAACAAGATCTTTGCAGTCACCTTTGACGAAACCTTTGCACAGGCCGTCGGAACCAATGCAAACGGATACAATCTGCTGATTGCCATTGTCATTGCCGTCATCATTGTGCTGGCAATGAACCTTGTCGGCTCTCTGCTGATTTCTGCACTGGTGATTTTTCCGGCTCTTTCGGCGATGCGCCTGTGCAAGAATTTCCGCGCTGTCACCATCTGCTCGGCGGTATTGTCCGTGAGCTGTGCCTTTGTGGGCATCGTGGCTTCCGTCCTGGCCGGAACGCCGGTTGGTTCGACCATTGTTGCGGTTGACATGGCGGCGTTTGGCCTGTGCTGTCTGGCCGGAAAACTGCTGGGGAGGGCATCATGAAACGACTTTTGAAGGGCTTTCTGCTGCTCTGTGCCGCCGCTGCATTGACCGCCTGCGGTGCAAAGCCCGAAGCGGCATCTTCCGTGGCGACGGTCTTGCCGGAGTCTGCATCTTCTAGTGCTGTTACTGCACCCGCCCCGGAACATTCTGTGCAGCTCCCGGAAAGCAGCACTGCTGGCGCAAGCGATATTCACACCGGTATGGATGCAGACATTGACCTGACCTTACTCAGCGATACGGTTGTGAACGCAGAAGTTTACAATATGCTCGTTACCCCGGAGAACTACACCGATAAAATTGTTCGTATGACGGGCGAATATCAGGAGTACACAGATGAGCAGACTGGTGAGCTGTACCATTCCTGCGTCATCTACGATGCGCTTGCCTGCTGCCAGCAGGGAGTGGAGTTCGTGCTGACCGATGGCGATTACCCGGAAGAAGGCACAACCATTACCGTAGTGGGGCGGTATGAAACCTATACTACGCCCTATTATGATTATTTTCATCTGGTGGATGGAGTAAGGGAAAAGTAAATCAAACAAAACGAATCCCGGCAAGTGCCTACCTTGTAGAACACCTGCCGGGATTTGTTGTTATGTTGGGCTTAATCTTCCAGTCTGCCATGCTCACATCCCAGTGACAGATAGTACTCAATCTCCCCACTCAGCACAAGCTGTGTGTATTCCAGAGGTTTGTTGTACAGCAGCCAGTCCAGTTCTGCCCGCTGTGCCGGGGTATTGCCGTACTCGTCCTCAATGGCGGTGCAGTCGATGGCAACAGCAGAGCCGTCGACGAACCGGGATTCTACCCGGTTGGTGTCCATGTTGTAGCAGCAGGAAAGCAGTTTGTTCATAGGAAACCTCCAAGTTCTTCACATTTGCTTCTTTCGCGGTGGAAAGTTCCGGCTGTCCGTTTGCAAATCCATGAATCCACTTTCTGATGCAGTCCTTTGCAGGTCTACATCCATCCACCACACGCTCCAATTTTACGCTAGATGCGAACAACGCTCTTTTTGCTCTGCACAAAATCCTACATCGTTTGGCGTAAAATTGGCGTATGGCGTAGTTCTCGCTGGAAATCCATCAAAAGAAAAAGCCTGAAACTTCTCGGTTTATCAAGAAGTTTCAGGCTTTGTTTTGCTTAAATTGGAAATTTACTGCTCAATCGGCTTCATCGTGGGGACAGGTCAAGGAAGGCTCACAAATGGCTTTATTTTCCTTTATAAGCCTATCCATGCGGCTTCCTTTTTCCTGCTCCCGTACGTCACCCTACGCAACTCTCCACAACTTACCGGCAATTTGGTGTAAAAGTGGTGTAGTAGTTGGTGTAGTGGATTTCAGACCGAAATGCCCAGTTTACCGTTCAGATTTGCAAAGGAATGGGCTTTGGCTTCCTTGGTGGCTTCCGCGTAAATCTCCATCGTGGTGCTGATGTCCCGATGTCCCATGATGTCCTGAATGATCTTCAGGTTGGTCTCATTTTCGCACAGCCGGGTGCAGAACGTGTGCCGGAGATTATGGCAGGAGAAGGGCGGCAGCAGCTGCGGCTCCCGTTTTTCCTTTTCGGCCTTTTCCAGTTCGGCTTCGTTGTATGCCACGCTGATGCGCTTGATGGCGCGGTTGACCGTCTGCGGATTCTGCGGCTGGCCGAAACGGTTCAGGAATACGAAGTCCGAGATTCCGTCGATCTCGTATTCGCATACCAGTTCCAGCTCCTGCTGGTTGGTGCGTTCCTGCTCCAGCGCCTTCCGCACTTCGGGCAGGATTGGAATCGCCCGCTTACCTGCGGCAGTCTTGGGGGTGGACATGGTGAAGTAGCAGCCGCCGACCTCGTGGTCATGGTACACCAGATTGTGTTGGATGGTGATAAACCCACTCTCGAAGTCGACGTCACCCCAGCACAGGCCAACCGTTTCCGAGATGCGGCATCCGGTGCCCAACATGAAGGTGAACATCGGGAGCCAGTGCTGGAACTTCGGCGTTTTCTTGATGAAATTCAGAAATGCCTGCTGCTGGGGCAGGGTCAGAGCGTGGCGTTTGGGCGTTTCGTACTGGTGGGCGGCTTTAATGGCCGTCAGGACACCATCCGTGGGATTCACACGGATGTACTCATCGTCCACCGCCACCGCAAAGACCTGATGGAGAACATTCTGAATGGTTTCCAGCGTGTTCAACGCCATCTTGCCGTTGCGGACGATGCCATTGTAGTAGCTGCGGATATCCGACTTGCGAATGTCCTTGAGCTTCATCATGCCGATCTCATCCCGGACGAACCGATTGTACATATAAACGTAATTGGCGAAGGTATGCTCTTTCAAGCCCACCTTGTTCTTACGCCACAGTTCAAACAGGTCATTCAGGGTCAGGCTGCACTCCGGGATGCGGATGCCTTCTGCCAAGTCGTGCTGGATCTTCTCTTCCTTTTCGCGCAGCCCCTCCAAGGTTGCATCATAGATGGTATGGCGTTTCCCGTTTTTCGCAGTCCAACGGTACATATACAGCCCGTCACTTTTGCGATAAACCTCGCCATCCTTCAAAACACGGCCTTTATTGTCTTTACGTCTTTGCATATAAACTCTCCTTTTCATTCACAGAATGTTGAAAAGGAGCCTTACGCCATGAGTATACCATGACGCAAGACTCCCTGCAACATCAAACGGTCAATTTTCGAACCGCATCAGATTGAGAATGCCTTGTCCAAATATTCGTCCAGCTTACGGCGTTTGATAAGCCGTTTGGTTCCGTTCCAAAGGACGAACTTGCATTCATCGCTATCGGTCATTGACCGCAGTTTATTGATACCGATCCCAGAGTAAGCCGCTGCTTCCTCCAAGGTCAGATTACTCTTTTGCCAAATCGGAACTTCCTTCACTTGCACCTCCAATTCCTTGTAACCGGGTGCCGGGGCAGAAAGTGCCAGCTTTTTGCCCCAAACGCTCCCGATAAGGTTCAGATTTCCGAGTGCCCCTCCTGTGTGCGGGGTTGTGCCGTTGGTTTGTTCGTCTGTTCTGCCTGCAAGCGGTTCAGCAGTTGTAGAACAGAATCCCGTACTTTCTCCTTGACCTGCTCCTTGCCCTTCTGCCGGACTTCTGGCCTCAGGAGCTTCTCCTGCAAGCGGGCAGCGGTGGTCTGCATGGTCTTGAGGAACTT
>OOBK01001787.1_pt1 | contig 10662 bp, 8 predicted proteins | sample 1671541 | NCBI WGS metagenome assembly OOBK01 (sample SAMN06348167, study PRJEB24527) | human gut metagenome | biome: human gut; feature: ankylosing spondylitis patient; material: feces | host: Homo sapiens | place: China | collected 2015-10 | reverse complement strand
GATGACTCTGGATGCTCTTTATAATATAAATGGTCTGGAAGATAAAGTGATTGAGAAAGAAACCCGTATACAGGTGGCAACGGTACAGGGGATGGTAAAACGGATTCTCTATAATGATGGAGATGATATGCCTGCGGTTACGGACTTTGATCTGATTATTATTGATGAGGCACATTCTTCGCAGACCGGAGATGAAATACGAATATCTGAAAGAAATTGATGAGGAATACCCGGATCTTCCATATGAAGTGACCGAGCAGGTTGAAATTGATATTAAATATGACGGATACATCAAACGTCAGTTAAAACAGGTGGAACAGTTCAAAAAACTGGAAAGCAAAAAGATCCCGGAAGATATGGATTATGATCAGGTCAAGAGTCTGCGCATCGAGGCCGTACAGAAATTAAAACTGTACCGCCCGGTAAGCATCGGCCAGGCCTCCCGTATCGCAGGGGTATCTCCGGCGGATGTATCGGTGCTGCTGGTATATCTGGAAAGTCATCGCGCGTAAAATGAGATATATGTGTGGCAGCAGAAGTTTCTGCTGCCGCCTACCTTAGAGCGTGTCTGAAAAATCATTTCCGCAATCTGCAAGCCCCACTTTGCGGTATATTTTACCCTCATTCGGTTGCCGTAGCCCGCTACGCCGCCCTCATTCGGATAAAATCTCCCACAAACTGGGACTCGCAGCTCACGAAAAGCCTTTTTTAAACACGCTCTAACGCAGATGAAAGAAATATGAAAAAAAATGTAAGATAAGAAGTAACTATTCAGCAGGTAGAAACTGTGAATGTACTGGACAGTTACGATAAGAAAAGAAAGGAACAAGCATGGCTCAATACGATACCACATGGTTTGAAAAAGGACTTGCCGAGCTGGAGATCACATTAAATGAAAAACAGATCGAACAGTTTCTGACCTACTATGAACTTCTGGTGGAATGGAACAAAGTGATGAATCTGACGGCCATTACCGAATACGAAGAAGTCATCACCAAACACTTCCTGGACAGCGTAGCGTCTGTCAAAGTGTGTGATTACAGCAAACCGATGAAAATCCTGGATCTTGGAACAGGCGCCGGATTTCCCGGCATACCGTTAAAAATCGCTTTTCCGGATCAGGAGATCGTCCTTCTCGACTCCCTGAACAAGCGCGTCAAATTCCTGAACACCGTCATTGAAACCCTCGGTCTCACAGGAATCCGCGCTATCCACGGAAGAGCCGAAGACTACGCCCGTCAGGCAGACTACAGAGAACAGTTCGATCTGTGTGTCTCACGCGCTGTAGCCAACTTAAGCACCCTGTCCGAATACTGCCTGCCCTATGTAAAAGTGGGTGGTCACTTTATCCCGTATAAATCAGGAAAAATCCAGGATGAACTGACCGGAGCCAAAACCGCCATCAAAATCCTCGGCGGCAACCTGGAAAAAACCGAAAAATTCCAGCTGGCAGACACCGACATGGAACGCTCCTTCGTAGTCATCCGAAAAACCAAACCAACCGGCAAAAAATTCCCAAGAAAAGCCGGTTTACCATCCAAAGAACCAATCAAATAACACATGAACACAAGAAAACCCCGTGAGAAGCCGAAAAACAGCTCAAAACGGGGTTTTTCTGTACAAGTTAACAAACACTCCACTCACATAGCAGAAAACGTGAATATGGGGCAAATACGAGTAAAAAATAAAGACAGAAAACAGATGTAAAGTGTCAGGCATGTGAATCTGAAAATAGACCAAAGAAAAATCACTTCTATAAACATTCTTCTACTACGCGCACCTAAAAACCATCTAAACCGTATAAGTCATTTTTTCAAAAAGAATTTTAAGATATCCACTCAGAATCGCTCCCATAAATGTCACCCGATAACATCCCGTCTACACCGCGCCACGCATTTTAAATCATGCATTTTTTGCTTGCTATCCAGTCAAAAAGCCGGGAATCTCCGTCCCCAACGGCTCACCCAATAACGTCCCCCACACACCTCCCCTCCAACTTTGAATACCCAGCTTTCGGACTCGCGCTCCTCCCCACACGAACCGCTTGTCGAGCACGAGTTTGAGACTATAGGCTCAAACCGAGCGCAGACCCGGTCGCGTGGGGAGGAGCGTGAGTCCGGAAGCGTTCGGGTAATCAAAGTCACACACATTTCACAAAGAAAACACAAACATTTCGAAACTTCATCACACTTTCTCTATAAAATAATACCAATAAAGGAGGTAACAAATTGTGATAGAAGTGAAGAATTTAGTAAAAAAATACGGTGATCACACTGCTGTCGATCACCTGTCATTTCACGTGGAAAAAGGCCAGATCTACGGCTTCTTAGGTCCCAACGGCGCCGGAAAATCCACAACTATGAACATTATGACCGGCTACATCGCGTCTACATCCGGCGAAGTCCTGATCGACGGACATAACATTCTGGAAGAGCCGGAAGCCGCGAAAAAATGCATCGGATACCTGCCGGAACAGCCTCCGCTGTACTTCGATATGACGGTAGCTGAATACCTGAAATTCGCGGCAGAACTCAAAAAAATCCCGAAAAACGAAAGAGAAACCCAGATCGAACAGGTTATGGAACTGACAGGCATCACCGCGATGGCAAACCGCCTGATCAAAAACCTGTCCAAAGGATACAAACAGCGAGTAGGACTTGCCCAGGCGATCCTCGGATATCCTGAGATCATCATTCTGGATGAGCCAACCGTAGGACTCGATCCGAAACAGATCATCGAGATCCGTGAACTGATCAAGAAGCTCAGCGAAGAACACACCATTATATTAAGTTCTCATATTCTGTCAGAAGTAAGTGCTGTCTGTGATTACATCATGATCATCAACCACGGAAAACTGGTTGCAAGTGATACCACAGAAAACCTGATGAACCATTCACTGGGAAGCAACACCCTGGAACTTACTGTAAAAGGAGAAAAACAGGATGTTAAAAATCTGTTGCGCGGAGTAGAAGAAATTCAAAAAATAGAGTGGAAAGCGGAAGAAAACGAAAAAACAGTGAGTATGGTGATCACAACAGAAGAAAAGACGGATATCCGTGAAAAACTGTTTTATATGATGGCAGATGCAAAAATGCCGATCCTGAATATGCAGTTTACGAAAGTATCCCTCGAAGACATCTTCCTCGAACTGACACAAAACGAAACAGCCCCTGTTACGGACGAACAGGACACCGAACCGGAGTCCGTACCGGAAGATGAAACCGGTACAGACGCGGAAAAAGAGAATGAAACAGAACAGGAGGCTCACGATGAAAGCGATTTATAAGAAAGAAGTAAAAAGTTATCTGACCTCTATGATCGGATATGTATTTATATTTTTCATGCTGCTTCTGGAAGGCATCTATTTTACCGCCTATAACCTGCAGAATGCATACCCGTTATTTGGTAACACCTTAAGTGCCATTACCGTTATGTTCCTGATCCTGGTGCCGATTCTGACGATGAAAACCATCGCAGAAGAACGCAAACAGAAGACCGATCAGCTGCTTTTGACAGCTCCGGTATCGGTTGGTGAGATCGTTACCGGCAAGTTCCTGGCAGTATCTACCGTTTATGTGATCCCGCTGCTGATCATCTGTCTGTATCCGCTGATCATGGGAAAATACGGCACGGTATCCTATGCGATGGCATATACGGCAGTGCTTGGATTTGCCCTTCTCGGATTTGCTCAGATCGCAGTCGGAATCTTCTGGTCATCTGTTACGGAAAATCCGGTCATTGCAGCAGTTGTAACCTTTATCGTGCTGTTTATCTGCTACATGATCACCGGTATCGGATCTCTGATTCCGGACAGCTCCATGGCGTCTCTGACCTGCTATATGATCCTGGTTCTGCTGGCTGCTGTATGGATTTACCATATGATCCGGAACCTGTGGATTGCAGCGGTTATCGGTATCGCAGGGGAAGCGGCGCTTGCCATCACCTATATGGTAAAATCCACACTGTTTGAGGGAAGCATTCAGAAATTCCTGGATGTTTTCAATATTACCAGTCACTTTGATAACTTTACAAACGGTATTCTGGACCTGCAGGGAGTGGTATATTTCCTGTCTGTGATCATTATTTTCCTGGTTCTTACGGTTCAGACCATTACCAAGAGAAGATGGAATTAGGAGGCTGGAAGAATGAAAATCAATATCAAAAAGAAATTAAAATCAGCGGGAAGTACCATCAAGGAAATGGGAAGCATCAATAAAAAATCGCTGAAAAACGGTTCTTACAGCATGGCGGTGACTGCGATCGTGATCGCGATTCTGGTTGTTGTGAACCTGATCGTGGGACAGATTCCCGAGAAATACACGCAGGTGGATGTAAGTACCCAGAAACTGTATACCATCTCAGATGAGACGGTAAGTTACCTGAAAAATCTGGATACGGATATTACGATCTACCATATCGTACAGTCCGGAAATGAAGACTCCATACTGGAAAAAATGCTGACGAAATACAAAGAGGAGTCCAAACATATCACCGTAGAGAAAAAAGATCCGGTGTTATATCCGAACTTTACTTCTCAGTATACGAGCGATGATGTGTCCGATAACAGCCTGATTGTGGTTGCCGGGGACAAGAGTAAAGTCATCAACTACAGCGATCTGTACGAAACACAGGTGGATTATACGACCTATCAGACCAATACGACAGGATTTGACGGGGAAGGTCAGATCGACAGTGCGATCTCTTATGTGACTTCCGAGAATCTGCCGGTGATCTACACGCTGGAAGGTCATGAAGAACTGGAGCTGAACAGCAGCCTGACCGACAGTCTGGAGAAAGCAAATTACGATGTACAGAGCCTGAATCTGCTGACACAGGATGCGGTTCCGGAAGATACCGGATGCCTGCTGATCGCAGCGCCGCAGAAAGATCTCTCGGAAGAGGAAGCACAGAAGATCATTACCTACATGGAAGCCGGCGGAAAAGTGATGATTTTCACGGAATATACCGGAACAGATATGCCGAACCTGAAGAGCGTACTGGAAAATTACGGTGTGACTACCGGAGACGGTGTGATCATGGAGGGAGATACCGGTCATTACATCATGCAGAGACCGTATTATATTGTTCCGACCATTGACAGTTCGGATATTACCTCAGACATTAAGAGTAACAACCGCTATGTGCTGGCGCCAATCTCACAGCCGGTAAAAACACTGAGTGATTACCGTGATACGCTGGAAATTACTCCTCTGTTATCAACATCCGATAAAGCGTATACCAAGAAAGATGTACAGAATATGTCCACCTATGAGAAAGAGGACGGCGATGAAGAAGGCAGCTTCCAGGTTGGTGTTTCTGTAACCGAGCAGGTGGACGATGACAATACCACACAGCTGGTATATTTCGGCTGTGCAAGCCTTCTCGACGAGGCTACCGACCAGCAGGTATCCGGGGGCAATACGGATCTGGTGCTGGCAGCGCTGGGCTGGATGTGTGAAAATGATGCACCGGTCATCGATGTGACGAGCAAGAACCTGACCATGAGTTATCTGACCGTTCCACAGTTTGATGCGGCATATTGGAGCATCATCGTGTGCGGTGTGATTCCGGTGGCATTTCTGCTGATTGGTACGATGATCTGGTTTAAGAGGAGAAAACAGTAATGAAGAAAAAAAGGGGCTTATTTGTAATTCTTGCGGGGGTTGTCCTTCTGTGTGTGCTGATCGTGTGCTATGTTGCACTGTTAAAAGTGAACAGCAGTGAGGAAAAGACAACGGAAGAAGAGACCGCGCAGGAAGAAGCGGTGGCAATCGCCAGTGACGATATCAGTACATTAACCTTTGAGGCTGGGGATCAGACCCTCACCTTCCAAAAGGGTGAAGACAGCTGGACGCTGGAAGGTCAGGAGGATTTTCCGGTGGATGCTTCGAAAGTAGACAGCGCAGTATCCTATCTGGCATCGATCAAAGCGGACCGTACCCTGACGGATGTGGAGGATCCGGGAAAATACGGTCTGGACGATCCGGTCAATGTGATCGAGGTTGTCAAAACAGACGGAAGTACAGAAAAGATTACCGTCGGTGATAAAAACAGTTCCACCGGCAACACCTATATCTGCCTGAACGATGACACCTCAACGGTGTATACCACAGGTACGGATCTTGGAAATGCATTTTCCGGCGGGCTGTATAACTATGCGGAGAGTGAGGACTATCCAACGATCACTTCCTCCACGATCAGCAAGATTGCGGTGGAAAAAGACAGCAATTCCTATACGCTGACCAATAATGGAAAATCATCGACTGGCTGGTATGTAGAGGGAAGCGATAAAGACAAACAGGAAGCGGATTCCACACAGGCGGGAACACTGCAGAGCACCGTCGCCGGTATTTCCTTTGCCGGATATTACGACTACAACTGCAAAGACTGGGCTGTGTATGGCCTTGAGAAGCCGAAAATGACCCTCACAGTCGATTATACCGAAGAAGTGGAAGCAGATTCCACAGACGACACAGAAAGCGATTCTGAGGCAAATACGGACGATACAGAAGATTCCAGCGAAACGACCACACAGGCAGTGGACAAAGAACTGGTTCTGTATGTGGGAAATGTCAATGAAACCGATGGAAATTATTACGTGAGACTGGGCGATTCCAGTGAACTTCACGGAATTTCCCAGGCATCTCTGGATACATTACTGAACGGAAAAGCATTTGATTACTGGAAAACATCGATTGATTCGATGACGATCAGTGATCTGGATCATCTGGATGTGACCTATCAGGGAACCACTTATACGTTGAAACGGGTTGTGACAGAAGAAAAAGTGGAGAAGGATGAGAGCAAAGACACAGACGCTGATGCAGATGCGGACAGCGAGGACGCAGACGAAGAAGAGACAAAGACCGTGACCACTTACTATGTCAATGATCAGGAAGCAGACAGTGATGCTTTCAACGCATTCTACCGGGCAGCGGCAGGTATGACATGCCAGAGCCGTCTGGAAGAAAATACAAACAAAGGCGACGCGGAACTTACACTTTCCTATTACGGAACAGATGGAAGTGAAATCACGATCTCCTATACGCCGAGAGATTCCAGCTTTTATGTGATGGAAGATCAGGATGGCAATTGTGGACTGGTCAACAAGATGAATGTGAAAGATCTGATCGATGCGTTTCTGACGCTGACGGAGGATGAGAAATAGTTGTAAAAAAGAATAAAATGAAAAAAAGAAACCGAACTGTTTCCGATGAGGAACAGCCCGGTTTCTTTTTTTAACTGATGATACGGGTCATATTTTTAGTTGCACTTTCAATCAGTGCATTTGCGTTATTAACATAGATAACATCCTGAATGCCGTTTTCTTTTACAAGATCGATCAGGTTGCCGCTGAAGTAACGGTAGTCGACAACGTGTACGGTCTGGTAACTGTTGACCAGGAACGGTACGAAAGCATTACCGTAAGACTCTTTGATGACAACGCAGGAGGATCCGTCGGTGATATTCGGGTTATCGATACGTTCGTATGGCTGGTCACCACAGATGAAGCAGAGATATTTGTTACCTTCCGAATACTGGGTTGCATCAGAAACTACATGACCTGTTTTCTGATTACCGTCGGTATCGGTATAGGTCAGATCATTGCAGGTCGGTGTATAGGCAACGACTGTATCCGGATTATTTTTCAGGGTGTCGGACTGGTTACTGTACTGGTAGAAGGAACCGATAAATCCCGGATATTCGGTTCTGGTATAATCTGTCAGCGCAGAGGCTGTCATACCCTTGGCTTTCATCAGTTCCCTGTAAGCGTAATAAGCACCGTCAGCGGTCCAGTGGTGGTCGGTCTTAAAGTACAGGTATTCGCTGTTGTGCTTCTTTAAGGTATCCAGAACGCCTACCTGGTTGATGGAAGCGTCCAGATGACCGTTGACGTAAGCGAAAGTGTCTTCCTGACTGTTAGAACCGACTTTCTGCTGGTTTTCTTCATCGACATTGACGGCGATACTGGTAGGAACCAGAATATCGTATACAGTGGCGATATCTTTTAACTGAGCAGCAGCAGAATTCATCATATTGATGTAGGAGTCGGCACCGGCCCGGCTGAAGCCGTAAAGTTCAAAACCGCGGTTATCGGCAATATAGATCTTACCTAGTTTTTCCGGTTCCGCATGGATAGTTCCATCTTCCTCCGGAAGGTCCTCCTCTTCTTCCGGAGTGACCTCAGGTGTCGGTGTGGTCTCCATCTCGGCATCGGCATCCGGAATCTCATCACCCTGGGCAGCATCACCGTAGATTTCCTGTGTGGTAATGCCATACAGTTTTTTCATCTTTGCATTGGCGCTCATCAGAGTTTCCCGGAATGGAAACGTATCGGCATACCAGGTACTGATATCGGAGAAAAATTCTCCGTTTAGTACCGTGGAAACGGTTGGTTTCGGGAATTTGGAAAGTTCACGCTTTTCCAGCTCCGATTCCTTCGGGCGGAGGGGAAGCAGAAGTCCGAGAAAAGCGATCACAAAAAGGAAAACGAAAAAGGTTCGGATCCCGATCTGCCAGAATCGCTTATGGACAGCATTATTTTTGAGAATAAATTTTTCTTTTTTTTCTTTTTTATTAGTATTCATGTTCAGACAGATCCTTTAAAACTGGAAATATAAAAACGGATTGTAACTGTTTCCGACCAGTGCCAGGAGTGAGAGAATCAGCAATACAGGAGGTATTACGATCTCGTATGCGTAGGTCAGATAAGGAATCCGATAATGCACAAGGTCAAGGCGTTTGATATAAGTGCCGATATTTTTCAGTAACGGTGTGGAAGCGATAATACAGAAAATCAGCAGATACAGATTGTTCTGGAAAAGAACGGAGGTCGAAAGATCGATAAAACCGTTGTGGTTCAGACCAAACATTCCTTTCAGGATCGTTCCCAGATTACCCAGGGATTCGCAACGGAACAATACCCAGCCGAAGTAAACCACGATCATGGCATACAGATGGCTTACAAAACGCGGAAGGTGGGAAAGTTTTTCCAGAAGGAAGGTGTTCTCCATGTAGATAAACAGGAAGAAGTACAGTCCCCAGAAAATGAAGTTCCAGCTTGCTCCGTGCCAGAATCCGGTAAGACTCCAGACAATCAGAAGGTTGATGGTACGTCTGCGGGCACCTTTCCGGTTTCCGCCGAGTGGAATATAGACATAATCACGGAAGAAAGTTCCGAGGGAAATATGCCATCTGTTCCAGAATTCTTTGATGGAACCGGAGATGTAAGGGTAATTAAAGTTTTCATCGTAGTGAAAACCAACCATAAGTCCCATACCGATTGCCATGTCGGAATAGGCGGAAAAATCAAGATAAATCTGCAATGCATAGAACAACATACCAATCCACAGACCGGCTGCCGGAATCTCGGCAATGTCACTTGCAAGTGTAGGAACCAGAGTATCTGCAACCGTTGCACAACCGTTTGCCAGAATTGCTTTTTTGGCAAGACCGATGGTAAAACGCTTGATACCTTTGTATAACTCATCCATTTTCACTTTACGGTTTTCAATTTCATCGGCTACCAGCTGATAACGGACGATCGGTCCGGCGATACACTGATGAAACAGAGAAGCATACAGCAGCAGATTTACAAATTTGCGCTGCGGCTCCACTTCCTCGCGGTATACGTCAATGACGTAAGAGAGAAGCTGGAAAGTGTAGAAAGAAATACCGATCGGCAGAGCAATTTGCGGGATCTCTTTCGGAAAATGAAAAATCGTGTTCGTGATGGATGAAAAGAAGGTCAGGTATTTGAAAATACAAAGCAGACCTAACATAAATACACAGTCACAGATCAGAAAGAGTTTACTTCGTCCGGATTCACGGTACTGATCAATCAGCAAAGCAAAAATCCAGGATGCGAAGACCATGCTGAGCAGAAGCAGAAGATATTTTGGCCCGCCCCAGGCGTAAAATACAAGAGAAAAACCGAGGAGAACCATATTTTTCCGCTTAATACCATCAGCAAAATGATAGGCGATCAGATTTAATGCCAGAAAGAAAAAAACAAAAAATAAGCTTGAAAAAACCATAAAACTCCTTTTGTATTTGCAGATGTAAGCATAATGAAATTGTGCACAGGAAAAAATCCTGTGTTGGGTTAGCGGGTAAAGTTTTCAGATCGTTTAAGAAAGGCAGATACATTCTTGATACCGTCTGTCGGGGCACCGTTTTATATGGAAATCGTATGTGTAAAAGATATAAATAATCAGTAAAATAGATATCAGTCGAATGTAAAAATATATGTATCTATGTCATGATGCGACGAACTTCCACAAAAAACAACAAAAAGTGCTGTACCTATTATAATATAATAACGCAATAATGATGTCAACAAAATAACAGCGGAAAAAGGGGGAAAAATGCTGATTTTAAAGGGAAAACAGGAAGTGAAAGAAAATGGCTGGGGAGGGTAGAAAAAGTGGAAGAGGGATAACTATTATGAACAGAGAAAAAATGTAAAGGATGAAAAAAGGTCGGGCATAGTAGAAGAATATAATGGAAGAAGAGAAGAAATGTTGAAGTGTTGATCAGAATAAAATTTTGTGAATAACGAAAAAAAGAGATACCATATTTTCAGATGTGATACCTCTTTTCTACCATGTGCAATGTTAGTTTTATTTATGAAGCAAAAAAGATATTGACTGCTTCCAGTAC
>OOBK01001778.1_pt1 | contig 10713 bp, 5 predicted proteins | sample 1671541 | NCBI WGS metagenome assembly OOBK01 (sample SAMN06348167, study PRJEB24527) | human gut metagenome | biome: human gut; feature: ankylosing spondylitis patient; material: feces | host: Homo sapiens | place: China | collected 2015-10 | reverse complement strand
TCTCTCTGGTAGTTAAAGTAAAGGTCTGTCCTTCCTTTAAGGAAACTTTCTTTCCATCCTTTAATACACCGGTACGGATCTCCGGTCCCTTTGTATCAAGAAGAGCTGCTACCGGACGGTCCAGTTCTTTTCTAACCTCTTTTAAAATCTCCAGGCGACTCTGATGCTCTGCATAATCACCGTGGGAGAAGTTAAAACGAGCTACGTCCATTCCATTTTTAGCCAGTTCCAGCATAATGTTCTTGTCATTTGTGTTGGGGCCCATAGTGCAGACGATCTTAGTTTTCTTCATGTTTTCAAATTCCTCCATAAATAAAATGAATTGGGGTTAGTAGTATATTCGCTCTTTTACTGCCTTTTTATGCCCTTGGCACAGGAATAAATGTGTCAGGCCAAGTGGGGATATGCAGTGCAAAAGCGCAGAGCATGCCGATCGCATTAATCATTACTGTTACTGTTATCAGCATCCTCTTTTTTGACGTGCTTATGTGTGTACAAATGATCCATGCAATATTCATAATTGCCTTCACATTTGGAACAATAACGGAATTCCATACCAGGACTGTCTTTATCTGTGCGTCCGCAGACTGCACACTTGTGTCCTCTCTTTACCACTTTCATTTTCTGGGTGGTCTTCTGGAATTCCTGGGAGCGTTTCTTCTGCTTAAAACCGGAAGGACCTGCAAAGGTCATCCAGCCAAAGAATACGCCAATAAGGATCAGACTTAAAACGATCTCGATCTTCTCGATCAGTCCGCCTGTAATAAAGGAATAAATATAAATTCCTGCCTCTGCCACTGCGATCCAGCTTGCCTTTAATGGCAGTACCATCATAAACAGTACCTGCATATCCGGAAACATCAGGGCAAATACAAAGAAGAAGGAATAAACCAAATAAGTTGGGAACAGTGGCAGTGAAAGCCCTGTTACCAGGTAAATGCCAATGGCAACAACCGAATGAAGGAGCACACCTCCGATAATGTAGCAGTTAAAGCGAAATCTTCCCCATACCTGCTCCACAATGGTACCAAAAGCACGGATACAGTAAATGCCAAGGGCGTTCATCAGCACAAACATAATGGCATCAGAACCTGTAATGGCCGGTGGATACACTAAAAATGTAACAATACGCCAGATCTGACCGTGAAGGATAGCCGCCGGGTTTAAGATCAGATAATTCATCACAAACTGCGGTGCTACCAGGAAAAGGACCACTCCAAGGATCTCCAGGGCGCATACAATATCAATGATACTTCTGAACCCCAGGAAATTTCCGTTCCGGCGTTTCCAGTTATTGGAAAATTTTCCCATTCAAAAACTCCTTTTTTAAACTGATTTAACTGATTTTAAAACAGATCTTTCTTATTAAATATATAAGCAACGATCAGTGTCAATACCAGTGTAAAGAAAAGCACGATGCCAAATCCATAAGGATGCTCTGCAAAAGGCATTCCGCTGGCTCTTACGTTCATACCGTAAAAACTTGCCACCATAGTTGGAATGGACATAACAATGGTAACGGTTGCCAGGAATTTCATAACAATGTTTAAGTTGTTTGAAATAACAGATGCAAAGGTATCCATGGTACCACTTAAAATGCCATTGTAAATGCTGGTCATCTCCATAGCCTGCTTATTCTCTACGATTACATCTTCCAGAAGATCAGTATCTTCCGGGTACTTCTTGATCTTGTCAATCCTTAATAACTTCTCCAGCACCACTTCGTTGGAACGAAGGGAGGTGGTAAAGTACACCAGTGATTTCTGAAGTTCTAACAGTTCGATCAGTTCCTCATTTTTCTGGGACTGGTGAAGTTTGTTTTCAATGACTTCACTCTTTTTATCGATAATGCGCAGGTACTGCAGATACTGGGTTGCATTTTTATAAAGGATCTGTAAGATAAACCTTGTTTTCATAAATGTGTGGAAATCTCTGACTCTTCCGTCCATAAAGGCAGTAAGGATCGGGGTCTCCTCCAGGCAGACGGTTATCAGCACATCCTTGGTGGTAATGATCGCCATAGGAATGGTCACAAACCAGTCTTTCCCGTTTCTTTCTTCTATAGAAGGAATATCCACCAATATCAGCGTATATTCATCTTCTGCTTCAATACGTGAGCGCTCTTCCTCATCCAGAGGTGCTTTCAGGTGGTCCGGATCGATCTGGCAGGCATCAGCAATCTCTAAGATCTCTGATGCAGTTGGATTGGTCAGGGCGATCCAGCAGCCTGGCTGCATCTCCTCTTTTTCGTGCATTGCACCGTCTTCTGTCTTGAAAATCCGTATCATGCGAAATCTCCCCCATTTTGAATTTTCACCCTACTCATTATAGTGACTGGCCCGGTTTTTGTCAAATCGTTTCATATTTTTTCATTTCTTCACAAATTCTTAACCCCCTTTAACAATTGCCAAGTAAAAGGTATTGTGTTAGACTGTAATGTGATTTTTTGGGCTTTTCGCCCGGAATTGTAGTAAGAGACATGATGTTCTAACAAACAATTACGTTTCATAAGCTATAGGATGTACTCTCAGAGTCTTGAAAGTACATCAAGTCACAAAGGAGGTAAGGGGCTATCCCCATATACTATGGATCAGACTACAACTTATTACACCCTGGGGATCGATATCGGTTCAACAACTGTCAAAGTTGCATTACTGGATCAGGATCTTCATATTATATTCTCCGATTATGAGCGTCATTATGCCAATATTCAGGAAACTCTGGCAGGCCTTTTAAAGAAAGCCTTAAACCAGACCGGCCCCATTGATATTATCCCGGTGATCACCGGCTCTGGCGGCCTTACACTTTCATCTCATTTACACGTTCCTTTTGTCCAGGAAGTTGTAGCAGTTGCATCTGCTCTCCAGGACTATGCGCCACAGACCGACGTAGCCATTGAGTTAGGCGGCGAAGATGCCAAGATCATTTACTTTACAGGGGGCATCGACCAGCGTATGAACGGTATCTGCGCAGGAGGAACCGGGTCTTTCATTGACCAGATGGCATCCCTTTTGCAGACCGATGCTGCTGGACTGAATACATATGCAAAAGATTACAAGGCTATCTACCCAATTGCAGCCCGCTGCGGTGTTTTCGCGAAATCGGATATCCAGCCGCTGATCAACGACGGCGCTACCAGAGAGGATCTGGCTGCCTCTATTTTCCAGGCAGTAGTAAACCAGACCATCAGCGGTCTTGCCTGTGGTAAGCCCATCCGTGGAAATGTTGCCTTTTTAGGAGGACCTTTGCATTTCCTTCCTGAACTGAGAAAAGCCTTTGTTCGCACGCTGCATCTGACTCCGGAGCAGACCATTGCACCGGATCACTCCCACCTGTTTGCAGCTGTAGGCGCTGCCATGAACCCAAAGGAAGGCCAGGAGCCGGTAGCTATTACCGACATGATCGACCGGCTTTCCAATGGCATTAAAATGGATTTTGAAGTAAAGCGTATGGAGCCTCTGTTTAAGGATCAGGCAGAATATGACGCCTTTATCGAAGACCACGGCCACAACCACGTGCGTTCCGGCAATCTTTCTACTTACGAAGGCAACTGCTATCTGGGTATTGACGCCGGTTCCACTACCACCAAAGTGGCTCTTGTTGGAGAAGACGGCACATTATTATATCGTTTTTATGATAATAATAATGGAAGTCCTCTGGCTACTGCCATCCGCGCAGTGACAGAGATCAAAGAACAGCTTCCAGAAACTGCCCATATTGCTTACTCCTGCTCTACCGGATACGGCGAAGCCCTTTTAAAGGCTGCTCTTATGTTAGATGAGGGAGAAGTAGAGACTATTTCCCACTACTACGCTGCTGCTTTCTTTGAGCCGGATGTAGACTGCATCCTGGACATCGGCGGTCAGGATATGAAATGCATTAAAATCAAAGACGGAACCGTAGACAGCGTACAGTTAAACGAGGCATGTTCTTCCGGCTGCGGCTCTTTCATTGAAACTTTCGCAAAAAGCTTAAATTACAGTGTAAAAGATTTCGCAAAAGAAGCATTATTTGCCAAAAATCCTACAGACCTTGGTACCCGCTGTACTGTATTTATGAACTCCAATGTAAAGCAGGCCCAGAAGGAAGGCGCTACGGTTGCTGATATCTCTGCAGGTCTAGCTTATTCTGTTATTAAAAACGCTTTATTTAAGGTAATTAAGATCACAAACGCTTCTGACCTTGGAAAACATGTAGTTGTACAGGGCGGTACCTTCTATAATGATGCTGTCCTTCGCAGCTTTGAGAAGATTTCAGGCTGTCGTGCGGTCCGTCCGGACATTGCCGGTATCATGGGAGCTTTCGGTGCAGCACTGATCGCAAAAGAACGTTTCCATATGGCCGGTGAAAAAGAGACCACCATGCTGCCTCTTGATAAGATCATCGCACTGCAGTACACCACTTCTATGACCCGGTGCAAAGGCTGCAACAACCACTGTGTTTTAACCATCAACCAGTTTGGAAGCGGACGCCATTATATTTCCGGAAACCGCTGTGAGCGTGGTCTTGGACTTGCAAAAGCGAAAAAAGAGATACCAAACCTGTTTGATTACAAATATCACCGGATGTTTGACTATGAACCGCTGCCTTTAGACCAGGCAGACCGCGGCGTAGTGGGTATCCCAAGAGTTTTAAATATGTATGAAAACTTCCCATTCTGGGCTGTTTTCTTTAAAAAGCTGCGCTACCATGTAACACTTTCCCCACAGTCCACCAGACAGATCTACGAACTGGGCATTGAGTCCATTCCAAGTGAGTCTGAGTGTTATCCGGCAAAGCTGGTACATGGCCATATTTCATGGCTCATCCATCAGGGTGTGAAGTTTATCTTCTATCCATGTATCCCTTATGAGCGCAATGAAAGCCCTGAGGCAGGAAACCATTATAACTGTCCAATGGTCACTTCCTATGCGGAAAATATTAAAAATAACGTAGAAGAATTAAAGACAGAGCATGTAGATTTCATGAACCCATTCATGGCATTTACAAACGAAAAGATCTTAACAGACGGCCTGGTACGGGAATTTGTAAAAAAATTCCAGATACCTGAAGCAGAGATCCGTATGGCAGCCCACGCTGGCTGGGAAGAACTGCTGGCATCCCGTTCTGATATGGAGAAAAAGGGCGAGGAAACACTTGCCTGGATGAAAGAACATGGTAAACGGGGCATTGTGCTGGCCGGAAGACCTTACCATGTAGACCCGGAGATCCACCACGGTATCCCGGAACTGATCGCTTCCTACGGCTTTGCCGTACTTACAGAGGACTCTGTTTCCCATATGGGCAAAGTGGAACGACCTTTAGTTGTCACCGACCAGTGGATGTATCATTCCCGTCTTTATGAGGCCGCAAGCTTTGTAAAAACAAGAGATGACCTGGATCTGATCCAGTTAAACTCCTTTGGCTGCGGTCTGGACGCTGTTACCACAGACCAGGTTGCTGAGATCTTAACAAAGTCCGGAAAGATCTATACTGTATTAAAGATCGACGAGGTAAATAACCTGGGAGCTGCCCGTATCCGTATCCGTTCTCTCATCGCAGCTCTGCGTGTACGTGACCAGAAGCATTATGAACGAAAAGTGGTTTCCAGCGCTTACAACCGTGTGCTGTTTACCAAGGAAATGAAGAAGGATTACACTCTGTTATGCCCGCAGATGTCACCGATCCACTTTGACCTGATCGAGCCGGCAATCCGCGCTTTCGGCTATAACATGGAGATCCTGCAGAACCACAACCGCAATGCCGTAGATGTAGGTCTTCAGTACGTAAATAATGATGCCTGCTATCCATCCCTGATCGTTATCGGTCAGATCATGGACGCACTGTTATCCGGCAAATACGACTTAAACCGCACGGCTGTCTTTATGAGCCAGACCGGCGGCGGCTGCCGTGCCTCCAACTATATCGGATTTATCCGCCGGGCACTGGAGAAAGCCGGTATGCCTCAGGTTCCGGTTATTTCTGTCAATGCAAATGGCATGGAAACTAACCCAGGTTTCTCCATTACACTGCCAATGATGACCAAGGCCATGCAGGCAGTTGTATACGGTGACATTTTCATGCGTGTCCTTTATGCAACCAGACCATATGAGGCAGTTCCTGGAAGTGCCAATGCACTTCATGAGAAATGGAAAAAGATCTGTATTAAGGCTCTTTCTAAGAGACAGCCTGCTATGATGGAATTTGCTAAGAATGTCCGCGGCATTATCCGTGATTTTGATAATCTGGAGCGTCTTGATATTAAGAAGCCGAAGGTTGGTATCGTAGGTGAGATCCTTGTTAAATTCTCTCCTCTGGCTAACAACCATGTAGTAGAGCTTCTGGAGTCAGAAGGTGCAGAAGCTGTAATGCCTGACCTGTTGGATTTCCTTCTTTACTGCTTCTACAACAGCAATTTCAAGGCAGAACACCTGGGAATGAAGAAATCCACTGCAAGGCTTTGTAATGCAGGTATCGCCCTGTTAGAGTTCTTCAGAAAGACTGCAAGAAAAGAGCTGGCCGCCAGCAAACATTTTACACCGCCTTCTGAGATCCGTGATCTGGCAGAAATGGCAAAAGGCTTTGTATCCTTAGGCAACCAGACGGGTGAAGGCTGGTTTTTGACCGGCGAGATGTTAGAGCTGATCCACAGTGGTGTTAAAAACATTATCTGCACCCAGCCATTTGGCTGCCTGCCAAACCACATTGTAGGAAAAGGTGTGATCAAGGAACTGCGAAAGAACTATCCTGAGTCCAACATCATTGCCGTAGATTACGACCCAGGCGCCAGTGAAGTAAACCAGTTGAACCGTATTAAACTGATGCTGGCTACGGCGCAGAAAAATCTGAAGGCTGAGAATGCTTAATAAACGCATTTGAAATATTTCAACAAAAAACACCGGGAAATGTATGTTGTAAAACCAACATTTTCCGGCGTTTTTCATCTTAAATCGTTATTTCTATGTATTTCTTTACTCGTACAGCGGATACTTATCGCAAAGCTTAGTAACCTCTGCCTTAATATACTCTTTCTTATTCTCAAAGTCAGTAGCTGCCAGCCAGATGCACTCTGCAATCTTTGGCATATCCTCTTCCTTTAAGCCTCTGGTGGTAACAGCAGGTGTACCAATGCGGACACCGGAAGTTACAAATGGGCTTCTTGGATCGTTTGGTACTGTGTTCTTGTTTAAGGTAATAAATACCTCGTCACAGCGGTTCTGCAGCTCTTTACCGGAAATATCCATACCACGCAGGTCTAACAGCATCAGATGGTTGTCAGTGCCGCCTGTAAGGATCTTAAAGCCCTGCTTCTGCAGTGCGTCTGCCAGTGCTTTTGCATTTAATACTACCTGATGTGCATATTCCTTAAATTCAGGTTTTAATGCTTCGCCCAGGCATACTGCCTTTGCTGCGATCACATGCTCTAATGGGCCGCCCTGGGTTCCTGGGAAAATAGCCTTATTAAAGTTGAACTTTTCTGCAGCTTCCTTATTCGCTAAGATCAGACCGCCTCTAGGTCCTCTTAAAGTCTTATGGGTGGTAGTTGTAACAACATCTGCGTATGGGATTGGGCTTGGATGCTCTCCAGCTGCTACAAGACCTGCAATGTGGGCCATATCTACCATCAGATAAGCACCTACCTCGTCAGCAATCTCACGGAAACGCTTAAAATCAATGGTTCTTGCATAAGCGCTGGCACCTGCCACGATCAGCTTTGGCTTTGCCTCTTTTGCTTTTCTCTCCAGCTCATCATAATCGATAAAGCCTTCGTCATCTACTCCATAAGGAACAATGTTAAAATACAGTCCTGAGAAGTTTACAGGACTCCCGTGTGTCAGATGACCACCATGATCCAGGTTCATACCCATAACCGTATCTCCTGGTTTTAACATAGCGATAAATACTGCCATATTTGCCTGTGCACCGGAGTGTGGCTGTACGTTTGCGTAATCGCAGCCAAACAGCTTCTTGGCACGTTCAATGGCGATGGTTTCCAGTACGTCTACATACTGGCAGCCGCCGTAATAACGCTTACCTGGGTAACCTTCTGCGTACTTATTGGTCAGTACAGTTCCCATAGCCATCATTACAGGTTCTGAAACAATGTTCTCAGAGGCGATCAGCTCCAGATTTCTTCTCTGGCGGCCGCACTCTGCCTGAATTGCTTCTCCTACTTCCTTATCATAGGAAGTGATAAAGTCCATAACTGTATTTACCATTGTTCTACCTTCCTTTCAGTATTTGCCCATACCCATCGTATTTTGTCAGTTTATTTATCCAGATATGGTGTTTTCTGCGATTATACCCCATAGTCATGTAAATTTCAAGTATTCATTTGCATACATTTTACGATTTTGGCAAAAAATATACAGACTCATATTTCTTCCTGCAAAAACACCCCTGGCACACACGTACCAGAGGTATCTCCTCAGTGGAACTTCCAGTCCTTCACTACCAGCTGCAGACTGCGGTTTCCATTATATTCATTTATTGTAGGGTAATAGATAATATCCATGCTCTGGCTGTTTCCCATTTCTTCCATAAATAAGTCACCTTCTGTAAATACCACGCCGTCCATGGAAAAGCCCCGTTCATTCATCAGGGATAATTTCACTACATTCCGGTTACGGCCAAACACTCTGGCACTTCGTATTTTCAGGGATTTCAAGGCAAACTGAGGCTTTTCATTTCCCTGTCCAAAAGGCTCTAAAAGCTCTAATTCCCGGATCAGGCTCTCTGTTATATATTCAAACGGCATGGGAACATCGATCCATACTCTTGGGATAAAATCGTCCTCTGTAAGCCGTTTTGCAGCATTTTCATTTAACCGCCTGCGAAATTCTTCGATATTTGCCTCTTCCAGTGAAAATCCTGCTGCCATAGGATGGCCGCCAAACTTTAACAGAAGGTCTTTTACCTCTACCAGAGCGTGAAACATGTGGTATGCCTCTATAGAACGTCCTGAGCCTTTTGCACAGCCTTCTGCCCTTGTAAGGACAAATACAGGCTTATTATAATACTCGCGGATCCTGCCCGCCACAATGCCTGCCAGGGACTCATGACAGTCCGGAAGAAAGACTACCAGCACCTTATCATCCTTAAGCTCTGTCTCCACCTGTTCTATGGCAGCATCTGTCCCATCCTTGGTCATGTCCTTGCGCTCGTCATTTAATGCCTTTAACGCATCTGCCAGTTCATCTGCCTGGGCCTTATTTTCTGCCAGAAGCAGTTCCATAGCCATCTGGGCCGTTTTTAAGCGGCCGCTGGCATTCAGACAAGGGCCCAGCACAAAGCCAACGTGATAGGCGCTTATATGCTCCGGATCCAGTGTATTTTTCTCCATCAGGCTTACAAGACCCTGGATCTTTGTATTAGCCAGCTTTTTAAGTCCCTCTTTTACTACAATGCGGTTCTCATCCTTAAGCTTCATTACATCGCCTACTGTAGCAATAGCCGCCAGCTCCAGCATATCCAACCATTCCTGGCGGTCAATCCCATATTCCTCAAAAAGTACCTGGATCAGCTTATAAGCCACCATAGCGCCGCAGATCTCGCTGAACGGATATTTACTGTCTTTTCTCTTGGGATTGACAATGGCGTCTGCAGAAGGCATGATCTCCGTTTCCGAAACCTCATCTACCTGAATATCATGGTGATCCGTTATCACTACCGTCATTCCCAGTTCTTTTGCTTCTGCGATCTGGTCAATAGCAGCAATTCCATTATCACAGGTAAGTATCATGTGGATGCCGTCTGCAGCCGCCTTTTCAATAATATGTTCATTAATACCATAACCGTCTTTGATACGCTCCGGTATTACATAATCAACTTTTGCGCCTACACGGCTGAGGCCTTTGTAGAGAATGCAGGTAGAACACACACCATCAATATCATAATCTCCTACGATCCGGATCCGGACACCGGCAGCAATCTTTTCTTTTATTATAGAAATGGCCTTTTCCATATCCGGCAGCAGCCTTGGCTCATACAGATCCTTTAAACTTCCGTTTAAATATTTATCAAATTCATCTATATCTGTAATATCCCTGTTTCTGATAATACGGGCAGTAATGGGACTGATATGAAATCTTGCCGCCAGACCATTAAAATCTGCTTTTTTTGCATGAAGCATCCAGACTGCTTTTGTCATTCTTTTCTCCATCCTCTGTTGATCGATCATTTTTTCAGTGTATTTGCGATTATATGACAACAAAAAAAGCAGACTCACGAAGAATCTGCTTTTTACATGCGCCAGAGAAGATTCGAACTCCCGACACTACGGTCCGTAGCCGTATGCTCTATCCAACTGAGCTACTGACGCATTTCTTTTTGTTGCTTGCTGTGTTCCTCAGCAACGTAGATTATTATAATAAATGATATGGTTTTTGTCAACACTTTTTTAAAAGAAATTTAAATATTTTTTTCAAGCCTGTCAAACCCGCATATTTACTGGATTTTTGCCGTTTTCTTTTTCTGCCTTTAAAAGAATTTTACTACTTTTTATGTTCTGCACAGACCTGTTCCATCACTTCCCGGATCGCATCAAGAGACTTCTGATCCATATCCGGGATCCATTGCAGCTTTTCTACTTCGCCTGCAACCTGCTCAAAAGAAAGCCCTGTCCCAGTCATCCGGTCCCTGATATGGACATAACATAATAACAAGTCCGTTTCGTCTTTTTCCGGTAATCTTTTTGTCAGTTCCTGTCGAACCTGTTCCCGCTCTTTTTCACCG
>OOBK01001766.1_pt1 | contig 10790 bp, 8 predicted proteins | sample 1671541 | NCBI WGS metagenome assembly OOBK01 (sample SAMN06348167, study PRJEB24527) | human gut metagenome | biome: human gut; feature: ankylosing spondylitis patient; material: feces | host: Homo sapiens | place: China | collected 2015-10 | reverse complement strand
CGGCGACCACCGAGATCTACACTCTTTCCCTACACGACGCTCTTCCGATCTAAATTACCATTGAGGGGGGAAACTCATTCTATGGCATTTCCATTAATCTAGACAGCATCCACCGCCCCATCAAATCCATAGACGATTATATCGTCGAGAAAGAAAACGGTGAAAAACGTCTGGAAGAAATCACTGCTGCCATGCAACGCCAGCAAACTGAAAGGGAGGAGTTGCAGGAACAGTTGAAACGCAAATACCAACCGCAGATAAAGGAACAAAAAGCCATTATCAGCCAAATAGAGTATGAACTGGAACAATTGGAACGCCAATACCAGCAGGATATGCTCGACTTGGAAGAGTGGAAGAAGAAAGCCAATGAGGAACGGAATGCCAAAATAAACCGATTGGAAAACGAACAGCGCAAACGGGTTGCCGAACTGGACGGTATAAACAGCAAGCTAAAAAACCTGAACAAAGAAAAGACAGAGAAACTGGATAGCCTGAAACTGGAATGGAACAAGCAACAACAGGCTCTTGCCGCCGAAAAAAAGACACAAGCGGAAGTTATCGGGAAGGAAGAAAAAGAAGAACAACGCAGAATTTCCTCCATCAAAACCGAATATGAAGCGGATATGCAGAAAGAGCTTCACTCGCAGGGAGCAGATACCGAACGTCTGCAAGACATAGCCAACCAACTGGCCCAGCTGGAGAAAGAGCTTTCTTTCATTAAGGAGAATGCGACCCTGGTCATCGAATACCAAAAAGACAAACGGGATTTGATAGACCGTATTCCCGGATGGCAACGGGAGCACGATGAACAAAAACGTCTGCTCCAATTGGAACGGGAAACGCTGAGAGTGGAAACATCCTCCCTACAAGAAAAAATAGACCTTCTGAACAAAGAATGGGAAGAAGCGGAAGAAAATGTAAGGGAACTGCAAAAGAACCTGGAGGCTTACAGCAAGATTCCGGCATACGACTGGTATAAACCGCATCAGGATATATTCCGTTCCGAAAACACGCAAACCATGCAGACCACCAAGACCTGTATGGAGCTGATTGACGAACTGACCCGCCAGGCCAACCAATTCACGCAGGTGCAAAGCAAGCTCCGTAAAGAAGTGAACCTTTTCACCGGACATTTTGATGAGGACAACACCTTCAAGTTCCGCGTAAAATTCAACGAGGATTGGGAATATGTACGCTTTGCCGACGAACTGCACGACTTTGTGGAAGAACACCGCATAGACGAGTACATCCGCCGCATCAACAACGAGCATTGGGATACCTTCAAACGTATCAGTATGGACACCTCCATGCTGACTTCATCGGAAGATGATATTCAAGATGTGATCCGTGAAATCAATAAAGGTTTCGCCACCTGCAATTTTGTGGGAGTCATCCAGCGCATTGAAATGAAAGTGGAAGAGAGCAGCAACCGCGTAGTGAATATTCTGCGTGAGATACAGAAATATTACCATGATTACGGCTATGACCTCTCACCGGAAACCAACCTGTTCTCCTCTGCCAAAGAGCAATTGGTGAAAGAAGAGGCTATCACTTTGCTGCGTACCTTTATCAAGGAAATACATGCTTACCGCTATGACAGTATCCGCCTGTATGATTCCTTCGAGTTGCGTTTCCGCATTGTGGAGAACGGCAATGACACCGGATTTATCGAGAAGATAGCCAATGTGGGGTCGGAAGGAACCGACATTCTGGTAAAAGCGATGATAAACATCATGTTGCTGAATGTGTTCAAGGAAGGAGCATCCCGCAAATTCAAAGATTTCAAGTTACACTGCATGATGGATGAAATAGGCAAACTACATCCCAACAACATCAGCGGTATCCTGAAATTCGCCAATGACCGGAACATCATTCTTATCAACGGTTCTCCCACCGAACTGAACCGCGATGCGTATAAGCACGTTTACCTGCTTACCAAAGGAACACAGAACAAGACCCGCATCGCACGGTTAATCTCAGATAAACAGCTATAAAAGCCAGTAATAACAAACTGTATATTTCTATATTATAATGCACAATCTCTCAAAAAAAGATTGTGCATTATTCTTTTTCCGTGAACATTCTCCTTACATGTACCTGCTACGGTTAGGGCGGAGAGCTTGTGAAAGTTCCTCCACCTTTTTTCCACAAAGAAAAGAGCGGCTTCCATTCCTGCAATATTCATATCAGAGTAACCCAAACAACCGGACAAAGAACAAATTTACATCCACTTTTCTCCATACAAAGAGAATAACATTAAACATATTTGTGTAATTTCGCCCGGTAATAAAACTACAAACCAATACGCGCTATGATATTTAACCGGACTGAAAAGGAAGAAAAAGCCTATCTCATGGATATTATTGCTTTATTAGCTGCCAATATCGAACAGATGGATAAGGCCATTGAAGATAAATCCAAAGACGTAATGGAGCACAAACTCTACTTGTGGGAAAATCTGTCCGAACTGGACCGAGCCGAGAAAAGTGCGGTCCGGCAGATAGTCACCCAACAAGTAGCAGCCAGCGAGTCCTTGGCCGAGAAAAAGAAACGTTATCGCAAAATGATGGCCATCCCCTATTTCGGTCGCATCGACTTTCAAGAAAAAGGGCAACCCGAAGTCCTGCCATTATATATAGGTATACACTCATTTTTCAATCCTCCCACCAATGAAAATCTGATACACGACTGGCGTGCCCCCATCTCCAGCATGTTCTATGATTATGAATTAGGAGAAGCACATTTCGACGCCCCCTCGGGAGAAGTGAAAGGTAACATCCGTCTGAAACGCCAGTATCGCATCCGTGACGGAAAAATGGAATTCATGCTGGAAAGTTCACTGAATATTCAAGATGACATCCTTCAGAAGGAATTGAGTGGAAACTCCGATGACCGGATGAAGAATATAGTCGCCACCATCCAACGGGAACAGAATAAAATTATCCGTAATGATACATCGAACACCCTGATTATCCAGGGAGTAGCCGGTTCAGGAAAAACATCCATCGCCTTGCACCGCGTAGCCTATCTGCTATATCGGCACAAAGGGGAAATCACGTCCAATGATATCCTGATCATTTCCCCCAATAAAGTATTTGCCGATTACATCTCGAACGTACTTCCCGAATTGGGAGAAGAAAAAATTGAAGAATGCGGCTTTGAGGAATTAATGCTCAAAATACTGGACAACAAATATAAAATACAAACCTTCTTTGACCAGGTGGCCGAAATACTGGACAAAGAGGAAGAAGATTTTATAGAACGTATCCGATTCAAATCCACCACCGAGTTTATCCAGCAGATGGATAAATACATTCTATATTTGGAACAAAACGCATTTCGGCCAACCGACCTGAAAGCAGGGCGTATCCCTATCCCTGCCGAGTACCTGAAAGAACGTTTCGCGGCATGGCACCGCCTGCCCATGCGCAGCCGTTTCCAACCAATGGCAGAAGAAATTGCCCGCGAACTGACTTTCACCTATCACCAAGAGCCGATGGGAAAAATACAGATACGGCAGTTGGGTAATGAACTGAAAAAGATGTTCAACAATAAAGACCTCGACTTGTACAAGGGATTTTATGACTGGCTGGGAAAACCGGAAATGTTCAAGCAGGGTAAAAACCGGAAATTGGAATATGCGGATGTAGCTCCATTACTTTATTTGAAACTGGCCCTGGAAGATAATAAAACCATGTATGGCATCAAGCATCTGCTGGTAGACGAAATGCAGGACTATACTCCGATACAATACAAAGTTCTGGCTAAATTATTCCCTTGCCGGAAAACAATATTGGGAGATGCAAAGCAATCAGTAAATCCATACAGTTCCACCACCTGCGAACAGATCCAACGTGTACTGGTCGGCTCGGAAGTGATGAAGCTTTGTAAAAGTTATCGCTCCACGTATGAAATCACAGAGTTTGCCCAACGTATTGCCAAGAACGAGGAACTGGAAGCTATAGAGCGTCATGGAGAGGAACCGGCAGTCGCCTTGCTGCCTACTGAAAAGAAAGAGATAGAATGGATAGAAAACCTCATCACCTCTTTCCTGAAAGGAGCTGATGTATCCATGGGTATAATATGCAAAACCGTAAAACAAGCGGACAAGTTGTATGCAGCCATCAATCATTTGTCTGATAAGATCTGTTTGCTGACAGAAGAAAGTGTAGCTTTTGTCAATGGGGTGGTCATTACTACAGCCCACATGGCAAAAGGGCTGGAGTTTGACGAAGTGATTGTTCCATTTGTAACTGATAAAGACTATAGAACAGAGATAGACCGCAGCATGTTATATGTAGCCTGCACCCGTGCCATGCATAAACTTTATATTTCCGCATCGGGTAATATAAGTACATTTCTATCATAAGCATTGACAAAACATCATCCATTGCAGGAATGGAATGAAATCCATCCCTACAGTGGATGGGCAAGTCTGCAAAAGGATATTCCTCCGTAAGGAATGCGTAGCCTTGTAATCTGATTCATCCTTAAAAGCTCTTACCCATATCTCTAAACCTTTCCCGCCGTAGGGTTAAAGATTTTCTTCCTGTTTGTTTTATCTCCGCAAGCCTTTGGAGTTATCTCCATAGCCTTGGGAGTCAACTCCAAAGCTTATGGAGATAACTCCAAAGACTTGGGAGATAGAATACATCCGTATAAAAAGGCTTGATCAAGGAAGAGAAAAGGCTTATGTAACAGCGACGGATGCGATATGTTGTTATTACAAGCCGTTTCCAATGTACGAATCATAAAGACAAAATCTTTTTTTCCCTCTCCAAATCATTTTCATTCAGTTGGGGAGATGGAACCATGCAGGTACGGATACAATCTCCCTCCTGACAAGTATAGTCATAATACTTCTTTTGTAATTCTGTCAACTTATCGAGTGGAACCAGCTCCCCTTTCAATTCCAGGAATTCCTCCATGTCTGTACTGTCTCCTTGCTTTACAAACAAGATACGGCGCGCTATCGGATTCCTGTTGTAATCCAGACTAAGATACAAACCTTTAAGGAACGGCGGAAAATCATACATCGGCAATTGCAGATAAATACTGAACAAAGCCATTTGCGGTGACTCGCGCTCGTTAAAGAAAATATACCCGTTCTGATGATTATTGAATAATCCCACTCCCCGATGCGTTGTATTATAGGCACTCATGTGAGTCACCTTCACATACGTATTGTCTTCGGAAGCCTCTATCAGATAGGGTTCCACTTTAAGGCATTGGCACGAAGAAGAAAGACTATAGCTCAGATAACTTCCGCTATAATTATAAACTTCCTGCACGGAACGTTGCATCTCGGCAGTCATCATCTCCATAAAAGGATTGGTCTTTGCCTCACCATGGGCAGGTTCCAAACTGAAAAGCAACTCTTTGATACTTGCCAAATTGCCCAACAGACGTTTTTTTGACACATTATTGACCTGCGCCAAAGCCAAATCTAATGAATCTTCTTCAGAGTGTCCTTGTTTCAATGAGGTTACATAAGTGGGCAGAACGCTGGAATAAAGAGCAGACAAGACACTGGGAGCCATATCTACATAATCCGCTATCTCCTTCATTTTCAAACCATTGTTACGGAGATATTCTATTCTTCGGTATATTTCTATCAAATCATTCATTGTTCTCTTCTTCTTTATTGAACTTGCAAAATACAAGTTTTTATATGAACATACAATGACATATACATTACATTAATGTTACATCATACAACAGGTGGAATATGAAAAATATTAATCATAAAGATTCATTTTTTCTCTCTCGGAAGGCTCCTACTTTTGCTTCCGGAAACAGCAATCCAAGGACACGAGGAGTGAGGTTCCTACAAAGAAAAGAAACAAAACAATTAGTCAATATCAATTATTATAATGGAAGCAAAAAGCGAAACAAACAAACAGATATCCAGTTTCCTGTTTATCCTGTGGGCAGGAGGGGCGGCACTACTGTCATACTCACTGGTATATGCCCTGCGCAAACCTTTTACAGCTGCCACCTTTGACGGAATGGATTTCTTCGGGATGGACTATAAAGTAGCCACTACCATCATGCAGATTTTCGGCTACCTTATTTCAAAGTTCTTTGCCATCAAGATTGTTTCAGAATTGAAGCGCGAGGACCGGTTGAAGTTCATGGTATGCTCCGTAGCCCTTGCAGAACTCGCTTTAGTCTTCTTCGGATTACTCCCCCAACCCTTTAATGTGTTTGCCCTATTCTTCAACGGACTGGCATTGGGATGCATGTGGGGAGTCATCTTCAGTTTCATAGAAGGACGCAAAGTTACCGATATATTGGCCAGCTTGCTGGGGGTAAGTATGGCGGTGAGCTCAGGAATGGCTAAATCTATGGGATTGTTTGTAGTCAATACATTTGGTGTCACAGAATTCTGGATGCCCGCCCTGATAGGTGGTTTAGCCTTCCCGCTCCTTATCCTCATGGGGTGGTCGCTCAACAAGTTGCCACAACCCACAGATGAAGACCGCGCCCTCCGTTCGGAACGTGTCACCTTGAACGGAGAGCAACGCAGACAACTGTTCAAAAGTTATATGCCCTTGCTGATCATGCTGTTCTTCGCCAATCTGTTTATCACTATTTTACGTGATATAAAAGAAGATTTTCTGGTCAATATCATTGATGTCAGCACTATTTCTTCCTGGTTGTTCGCACAAGTGGACGGCATGGTGACGCTGATTATTTTGGGAATCTTTGCCATGATGTCGTTAATAAACAGCAACTACAGAGTATTGCAGGTGCTTCTGGCTATGGTTATTGGTGGAGCGGGCACAATCAGCTATCTGGCTTTTAATTATGATGCATTGCAACTGCCTACCCTTTACTGGCTGTTCCTCCAAAGTCTGAGCCTGTACATCGTTTATCTTAGTTTCCAGACTCTGTTCTTCGAGCGCTTCATTGCCTGCTTCAAGATTAAAGGAAATGTGGGATTCTTCATTGCCACCATCGACTTTATCGGATATACAGGAACTGTCTGTGTACTGCTGTTCAAGGAATTTTGCAGCCCGGATATCAATTGGATGGAGTTCTATAACCAGTTCTCGGGATGGGTAGGCATTGTGTGCAGCATTGCATTCATCGGTTCGGTCATCTATCTGATGCAACGGTATAAATTGGAAAGACAGCTGAGAAAAGAAGAAAAAAATAAAAAGATCATCGTTTCACCGATGGCGTTAACCAACTTAAAGGAAACAGCAGAAAACATCTGTAACCCATAACATAAAAATAAAAGTATAACCAAATAAACAACAAACAAGAAGATGAAGAAAATTGAGTGTGTTATTATGGACTGGGCCGGAACGGCTGTAGACTATGGATGCTTCGCTCCGGTAGCCGCTTTCCTGAAAGCTTTTGCTGAGAAAGGACTGACAGTGACAATGGAAGAAGCACGAGGCCCCATGGGTATGACCAAAATAGACCATATCCGTGAATTATTCAAGTTACCAAGTGTGACGGAGCAATTCAAACAAAACTATAACCGCAACTGGACTGAGGAAGATGTGGTATCCATATACAAAGAATTCGAAAAACACTTGTTCGCCTCCCTGGAAGAATATACGACTCCTATTCCCGGTGTAATCGAAGTAATCGAGAAACTGAAAAGGGACGGCATCAAGATAGGTTCCACCACCGGATATACTACTGCCATGATGGACATTGTGCTGCCCGGTGCCGCCGCCCATGGCTATACCACAGACAACTGTGTGACTTCCAACAATCTTCCGGCAGGACGTCCGCAACCCTACATGATTTACCAGAACATGATTGATCTGGCCATACCTTCCGTTCAAAGCGTAATAAAATACGGGGATACGATAGCCGATATCAAAGAAGGTGTGAATGCCGGTGTATGGACTGTCGGTGTGATTCTGGGCAGCAACGAAATGGGACTCACCCAAGAGGAAACCGGAAAACTGCCTGCAGAAGAGTTGAACAGACGCATGGCAGCAGTCAGAAAACGTATGTATATGGCAGGTGCGCATTATGTAGTAAACACCATTGCCGAACTTCCCGAAATTATTGAAATTATTAACCATAAAATGAATTAAACGATTATGAGACCATACTTACTTTTAACCCCCGGCCCTTTAACCACTTCTGAAAGCGTAAAAACAGCCATGATGACCGACTGGTGCACATGGGATGAAGACTACAATGTTCACATCGTAGAGGAAATACGTAAAGGATTGGTACAACTGGCTACACGAAAAACAGATGAGTACACCAGCATCCTGATGCAGGGAAGCGGTACTTATTGCGTAGAGGCGACCTTGGGAAGTGTGATTACGCCCAAACACAAATTATTGATTCTGAGCAACGGTGCATACGGAGAACGCATGGGAAACATTGCAGAATATCATGGAATGAACTATGATATGCTGGCCTTTGATGAAACAGAACAAGTATCTGTGGAGTATGTGGATGATTATCTGGCACACAATGCAGAAATCACGCATGTGGCAGTGGTACATTGCGAAACTACAACCGGTATCCTGAACCCGTTAAAGGAAATAGCCCACATGGTAAAGATGCATGGTAAAAAGCTGATAGTGGATGCTATGAGCAGCTTTGGCGGCGTGCCGTTGGATGTAGAGGAATTAGGCATCGACTTTATGATCAGCAGTGCCAACAAATGTATCCAAGGTGTTCCCGGTTTCGGTTTTATCATTGCGAAGAAAGATAAGCTGATCGCAACGAAAGGAAATGCCCGTTCTCTCTCGCTCGACATCTATGCGCAGTGGGAAACGATGGAAAAAGGCGGTGGCAAATGGCGTTTCACATCGCCTACACATGTGGTGCATGCTTTTTATCAGGCCATGAAAGAACTGAATGAAGAAGGCGGTATCGTTGCCCGTTCGGAACGCTATAAGCAAAACCACCGTACGCTGGTCGACGGTATGCGTGCGTTAGGTTTCAAAACTCTGCTGCCGGATGCTTCGCAAGGCCCGATCATCACCTCTTTCCTGTATCCTACTGCCGATTTCGATTTCCATTCTTTCTACGATCAGTTGAAGGCAAAAGGTTTCGTCATCTATCCCGGTAAAATCTCCGACGCTGATACATTCCGTATCGGAAACATCGGCGATATCTTCCCTGATGATATGGAAGCACTTTTGCAGGCAATACGATCAATAAGCTACTAAAAAATTTCAATAACCTTGTAAATAGTTCCCACATACGGGAACTATTTTGCCGTTAAGAAATAGCAAATCGATAGTTGTAATGTAAGAAGATTTTTGTTCCTTTGGGGGCGAAAATCAATAAGGTACTTAGTGAAATCTTTTATTTGTATTCTGCTGGCATTATTCCAGTTTACAATATTTACAGCGATAGGGGCGGTTGGTGAACCGCCCTTACATGAATTGCCCCTAAACCTTTCCGTGTCCGATGCAGGGGTACGGGATAGCACATCCCGGATGTCTGTCGTCGAATATAAATTCAAACCGAAAAGTCTGATCCTTCCCGCTTCCCTGATAACAGTCGGGGCGATTGGCACTGTCATAGACGGGATGAACGATTTTCACCTCTTTTCCCGCAAGGATTCCGTCAAGAAGATATGGATCGACGATTACATGGAATGGGGCATGTTGGGTTGGGTTTTTGTCTGCGACCTGATGGGGAAGGAGAAGCATAATTGGGTGGATCAGCTTTGCCTGGTTGCCATTGCCGAAGGCTTCAACGCTGCCATGACACGTACGGTCAAATATACTGTAGGCGAAATACGTCCTGACGGTGGTCCTCACTCGTTTCCTTCCGGGCATACCGCCAATGCTTTCTTAGGGGCACATGTCGCTTGGAAGGAGTTTAAGGACAGCTGCCCGGTATTAGCCTACTCTGGCTATGCGTTAGCGACCTTCGTCGCTTGTTCGCGCCTGTACAACAACCGTCATTGGGTGGCTGATGTGATTGCAGGAGCCGGTTTCGGTATTCTCTCTGTCGAGCTTGCCTATTTGACCTATTTCCCTATCCGTAATGCGATCGCTCGTAAAATCAATATGAAAGGAAATGATCGCTTGGTCGTTGCTCCAACGTTTAGTCCTGATGGGGGCGGCCTTTATCTGTCATGGAAATTTTGAAGATTTATGATTTATGAATTATTATCGACATATAAATCATGAATCACAAATTTTCCCCAACTCCTCGATAAATGTCCGGTCGTTGCTGAGGCGAGGTATTTTGTGTTGACCGCCTAATTTTCCTTTCCTGCGGAGCCATTCGTAGAAGGTCCCTTCACGGGCAACTCGGATTTCCAGCGGTTGGAGGGAAATTTCTTTATAACGTTTTGCCTCGTAGTCGGAATTAAGCTGTTGCAAGGTCTTGTCCAGCAAGGAGGCGAAATCATCGAGTGAAGGCGGCATTTTCTCGAATTCGATCATCCATTGATGGCGGCCCTTTGCCTTGTCCAGCATGAAAAGGGGAGCGGCGGTATACTCTTTCACTTTGGCTCCTGTCTGGCGGCAAACCCTGCTGATCGCTTTGTCGGCATTGTCTACCATCAGTTCTTCTCCGAAGGCATTGATAAAGTTCTTGGTGCGTCCCGATATTACGAACTTGTGCGGATAAAGGGAGGTGAAACGGACTGTGTCGCCGATCTGGTAACGCCATAATCCGCCGGAGGTCGTGATCACCATCGCGTAGTTTTTCCCTACCTCTACAGCTTCTAACGGAAGGACGGTCGGATGTTCTTCCCCCACTTCGTTAATCGGGATAAATTCATAAAAGACACTATAGTCGATCATCAGCAAAAGGCTGTGTTCCTCCGGATTGTCTTGGAG
>OOBK01001764.1_pt1 | contig 10792 bp, 10 predicted proteins | sample 1671541 | NCBI WGS metagenome assembly OOBK01 (sample SAMN06348167, study PRJEB24527) | human gut metagenome | biome: human gut; feature: ankylosing spondylitis patient; material: feces | host: Homo sapiens | place: China | collected 2015-10 | reverse complement strand
ACACCTGCCATATATAAGCGAGAAGCCTCCGTACGAACCTCAAAATCTGCCATATGTAAGCGAAATAGGCGGCATAATTAAGCATTTTCCCGCACTGATGAGCCGCAGAATGAACCAGACGACGAAGTTTGCGATGTTATGTATGCCAAGCTCGCCACGAACATCTCTCTCCACATATGTCGCAACAATATGGTCAGCGTTCGTCCTTTTCCAATGCTCGGACGGCCGCTGCATGCTGGTCGTAAAGCCAAGCTTGTGCGGGTTGAATTGTCAGCCTGCCGCCGAGAGCGTGCACGACCTTCATAATGGTTTGGAAGCTCGGGTTGCCGTTCCTGTCGAGGCTCTTGTAAAGCTTTCGCGGCCACGCCCGTCTCCTTCGCGATCTGCCCCATACCCTTTGCTTTGGACACATCGCCGATTGCGGCCTGCAACAACGCCAGATCGTCAAGCTCGGCCACCGCATCGAGGTACGCGATGGCCGTCCTCCTCGGTCTCGAGATGCTCGCTGGGATCCCACTTGCTGACGGTCAGATCCATATCCTTCACCATTACCCCTCCTTGATCAAATATTCGAGCATGTCCTTCGCATCCTGAATGTTCTGCGACTGGGGCGAATTTATCCCCCACCGATAAGCATCAACATGAGCACGTTGCGCTTCTGCACGAAGCAAACACGGTAGCTGGGACCGAAATTGAACCTCAGCTCGCTGACCCTGCCGCCAACCGTATGCAGGCCACCCACCGGCCGCCCCGCCTAGACGCATAATCGGAACCTCGCGTTGATTCGGGCTTTCGTGTTCCGGTCCTTTATCCGGCTGAACCATTGGCGGTGCTCACCAGTCATATGTATTTCCATACGATATATTGCATCCCATGGGACACAATATGTCCAGCTTGACGACCCCTCACGAGATAAGCGACCAAAGTAAAACAGAAATTCGACAGGTTAGCCGATTTCTCATGCATCCGCACCCACCCGCCCGTTTTCACATACACTATTTCTTTTACATAGCTTTCAGAAGCGGACCCATGAGAAACACCCAGTCGCAGTTCCTGCTCGCATTACCGTTGAAGTCGCCCCGAGCGGACAAAAACCCAGGTTTTCCGTTACCAACAGTCCCGCACATGCGGAATCATCCCCGCATGTGCGGGGAACACTGGACATAAACAGAGAGAGCGACATCCACGCGGTGGCCGGAACGCTGCAGACACCGATTTCAATCTACGCTCTCCGTGAGGAGAGCGACCAGGCTTCTGCGGTTCGGCGGACTGGGCGTCCTCCGAACCCTCTCCCCTGCGGCTGTTGGGCGTTGTCGATGGTGGCTGCGTCGGTCATTGCTTCTGCTCCTTCCGCCCTGTTCCGGGGCTGTGAGTGGTGGGTGCGGGACTCGAACCCGCGATGTGTCAGTGTCGGAGATTTACAGGCTCCTGCCGTCGCCGCTGGGCCAACCCACCAAAAGTGTGATAGGATATACAAAGATCGGGGTCCTCTGCGGCGTTGAAATAACACGCAATGAGCGGAGGGGGCGCTCCCAGCTGTTTTATTTCAATTTGATTTCCGAGAACCCTTCACCGTCGAAGATGAAAAGCCTGCGGATTTTCCATTCGCGGTCATTGTATTTCTCCAATTGGTGCACGAGTTTGTCCTTACGCTTCGCCTGGCCGAGGTCTATGACGAAACAGTCCTTGACGACATCGTGATTCTCTTTGGCGATTCGAACGGCCTTGGTGATGAGGTCTGCGATCTTGCCGAAATCTGCTTTCGCCATGGATTTCAATTCGTACAATTCGTTCGTTTCAATCCAACGATTTCAATCCACGCTCTCCGTGAGGAGAGCGACTCCTCACCTACCTCGTCCGCGAATACCCGCTCATCATTTCAATCCACGCTCTCCGTGAGTGTGTCTGTTCAATAGAAGTTAGGCCGATGGGGGCGGTGCTGTTTTGTTGGACTCATCGTTGATTCCATCACCACCAATCATGCCACAAGACCGAGTCTGCGCCGCCGGTCCATGATGCCCGTGTCCGGACTCCGTCTTGATCCTCCTGTCCCGGTACCAGACCATGTACTCGTCCAGCATGCCGATGAAACCGTCCATCGAGACACCCGCGAAACTGCGCCTGTGGAAGAACTCCTGCCTGGGCCGGCCGAAGAACCCCTCCGCGGCGGCGTTATCCGGAGAACAGCCTTTCGCGCCCGTCGAACGCGTCAGGTTGTTGTCCTTGCGGACGCGGATCCACTCGGGCCACCGGTAGTGGCAGCCACGGTCGGAATGGATGATTGGTTTCTCCCCGTCCTTGAGCGCGGAGCACGCGTCGGCGAGCATGCCGTTGGCCAACGCCGAGTCCGGGCTCGTGCCGATCGTCCAGGCGACCGGCATGCCGTCATGGCAGTCGATCACGGGCGACAGGCAGGCCTTGCCCGCGGGGATCGAGAATTCCGTGAGGTCCGTGACCCACAGCATGTTCGGCCGTTCGGCGTGGAAATCCCCGTCCACCAGGTTCTTCGGGGCCTTGGCCAGCTCGCCCTTGTACGAGCCGTACCGCTTCGCGCTCTTGAACAGGGGCACTAGGCCGCGCCCGGTCAAGAGCCTCATGATCCGCTTCGCGCTGGCCACGATTCCCATGCCCTTCAACTCCAGGTGGATCCGCCTGTACCCGTACCTGCGCTTGCCGTTCCCGAACGCCTCGCGCACGAGCTCCAGGAGGGAAGCGTCCTTGTCGGGGCGTTTCATGGCGTCGGGCTGGTAGTGATACGTGCCGCGCGCGATGCCCACCACGGGCAACAGACTTTTGGCCGTCACGCCCAGCGTTTCGCCAGCGGTCTTGACGAGGAGCGTCTTCTCGCGGCCGGCCGGGCTTTTCCGGGTCTGCGCCCGGCTCTTTTCCCAACAGCTCCAACGTGCCCTTCCGGATCGCGATCTCGATGTCCAGCTCCTTCTTCTCCCGCCGCTGCCGTTCGACGTCGGCGTCCAGTTCGTCCAGACGGGCCCGCAAGCGCGCGAGTCTAGCCTCCATGGACGCCAGCGTGTCCGACGGATCCGCCGTGTCCCGAGGCCCGGATGCGGACGTCGGCATGTTTTCCGACGCCATAGGCGCCACGCCGGCTTTCCCTTCCCGGCCGTCGAGGGCTTCCTCCCGGGTGTCTCCGTCACGGGCGTCTCCTTGGATCCGGCGCGCATCCGTCGTTTCCAGTTTCCCGACGACGGACGCCTCCACGCCCAGTCCGGCGGCCGCCTCGCGTGATTTCAACCGTCCTGACGCGACCGCGACCACCGCCTTCCGCTTCAGTTCCTCGGGCACGGGCCCGTGCCCCGGCCTGCGTTGGCCGGGGCGAGCTCGTCGATCCACGCCATGAGCAGCTCCTTGCTTTTCGGATATCCCAGCATCCGCATGGTGCGGCCGGGCCGTCTGCCGTATTCGAGGTAGTGATCCACCGCGGCCCGCTTCTGCTCGTCGCTGTAGCGCCTGTAACGTTCCCCGCGCCTAGAGGGGACGCCGGTGCGCTCCTCCTCGAGCCGGTCCGCGTACCACGACAGCAACGCGCCCTTGCTGGGATAGCCGAGCTCGCGGATCACGTCGGCGGGCGCAGCGCTCGTATTTGACGTACAGGTCCACGGCCCTGTCACGCTGCTCCCTGCTGTACTTCGCCATAAGGGGTTTTCCTCCCGGTCGGGGAGTCCAAGAAAACGTCATCACCTCGTTCGGACTGGATTGACACGCCATTTTGGACTACTTCAATTTAACAAAACACATTGCGCATGGATAACGTCCTCTTCGCCCCTAAGACGGTCGAGAAAATTCTGATAATCGTTGATACCCATGAGCACGTAGGACAGCGTTCCGTTTGACGACAAGGACCGGCGCACGGTCGGCCTTAGACAGCACCGTAGCGGTGCGTCCATTACTGAGTTCGCCGACTGGCACAAGATCCTCAAGCACAAACTCTGTCAAGGTCACATCCACTTTCCCTCCGGTGGTCTAAGTCTTTGATCTGACAGGCATCTGAAACCATCACGAGTCTTCCGCGACCAGGTCGGCGGTGGTCTAAGTCTTTGATCTGACAGGCATCTGAAAGAGGCGGTCGGGGCTGATGTTGGTGGTCTAAGTCTTTGATCTGACAGGCATCTGAAACCGATAGCCTTGGAGAATCCTGAACGTTCTATGAGAACTGAACATAATCTCCATCGATATACCGACTTCTTCCCTCTGTCAAAAGGACTTTTTTGTCGCAGCATTCCAGGTCCAGAAGCTGCATATGGTGTCTTAATAATTCTCGATGCAAATAAAGTAATTGGCCATTATCACAATATTGAGTTATATGAAGCATCACAAGCATCCTGCCCTCGGCAAGAGCGCCGGCAGTATCAACTACCAGTTGAATTTTATCATAAAGAGAACCCAGAGAACTGGTATCAACACGCGGTTTAGCCATTGCTATCATTGACTTTATATCAGCTTCATCAAGAATACTCAGAGGCAAATTCTCTCTCCATATTTCTTCTTGAATAATCGACTTTATCTCAGTTTGTAACAACAATAATCTACTCAATTCTTCAGGATTAAATCCGTCATTTAACTTCTTAACTGCAGCCTTTTGAAACAAAGCATCATAATCTAGTACTCCTGCGCAATCACCTACGAATAGCACCTTCTTCGCCGCCAAAACCTCTTTATCACATTCCACAAGAACAACATCATCATCTTCACCTCGAAGACCTTGCACGAATTTGTACAGCACACTTGGAAGCTCGCATGCGATTACGTTAAGGCCTGGTTCCAGCGACATGGAATCCAAGGGATAGAAAACAATACTGTCAATCATATAATCACCGTCCTGTCATCCGAATCCCGAACATCATTCTTCCCTCTTCCCAACAGGAATCTAATGGACGCATACTGTTTCTCAGTAACAATCAACGATTGAACCAGACCAGCACTCGGCACAAAACTCGCAACACGATTTTCCAGAAAGCGAGCCGATTCTCGAGTAGTAGCAATTCGCACATATACGGATTCCTGAACCATCAGGAAACCCTCCTGAATAAGATTCTTCCGAAAAGATGCATATTCTTTGCGCTCATTAGGCGTCTTCATCGGAAGATCGAAAAACACTATAACTCTCATGACTCTGTATCGCACCGCCAAAACCCCAATTCAGGAAGGCAGCCCTCCCCCGCCAGATACCGTAATGAATCGCGAACGAATACATTGATTAATTGCGTAATCGTTGTCCCATATTGAGGCAGATCAGTCCTCATCAACTTGATGAGTTCTTCTTTAACTTCGCTTTCGAGAGACCTGCCGCTAAGCTCGAACACTTTCTGATCAACAAACGGGCGGAAGGGCTCCATAAAATCGCACGCTAAATTGAAAGGATTTCTCTCGCTATCATGATGAATACCGAATTCCGTAAGATAGCCTATTTCAGCTATTTTTCTAGCCACTTCTGACATAAGAATCGCATAGCCGTAGTCCAATAGTCCGTTTATCTGATTGTCGTCGTCAGATCTGACGAATTCGTACGTAAATAACCTCGGGAAATACATATGTGCGGCAACAGCCTCACGGTTGTCAGAATCCCCAGACTTAACATCTGCAGCAAGCGTGCCGATCTTCTCCACGTCAGGACAAGGACAACACCTCTCCAGCACCTGCATTTGATGAGCGATTTTCTCTTGAACAATACGCTGCCATAGGATATTCCTGCGTTCCTCCAACCAACACATCTGCTGAATAATGCATGAGCGACGACTCGATTCAGTCTCGTATGGATTCGTCTCCCCAATCGGAAGATGCTTTTCGTCACAAAAGATGACTTTGACATCACGTTTTAATAGATTCGCCATCGCATTAGCCGTCACAACCGCTTGAGTCGTGGAAATCATCACAGTACCCAAATCATCAAGAGGAAACTGGTAAACGTCATCATCTGTCTGAACCACCAACAATTTTAATTTTGTCGAGATCTTGCAATGTTTGGTAATCACAACATTCCGCCACGCCATACTCACTCCATTGTGTTATTCTTATAAAGGATTGTTTGGTCGCAATCCAAGGTGTCTAGGTCCTTGACCTGACAGGCATATATTGAAATAAAGCAAGACCCTTGGGCCAAGCTTCAGAAGGTTTTAGACCTAGCCTTATGGCTATGGGGCTCCCGGCAGCGCCGGGAGCCCCTATTTGTCATCTCGCTCTCCTCTTCAACTCGCCAACACTGATTCTCTGCTCAAACAGCCCAGACGGCGACTGGAAGATGAACTCGTCAGAATCAGCAAACGAATAACCCGATTTATTGTTCATCCTTCCCCAACTCTCCGGCATCTTGAGATTTTTCAGGTTCGCTGTCTTTGCATCAGCATGCAACGCTCCCACCACTTCTTTGATAACGTCTTTCTTTTCCTCTAGTGAGACCCTGTTAAAAGCAGCATAGAAAGCCGCCAGTTCAGTCTCATCAAAGCGATGCTTCGGGTAATAATTCTGTATAGACTCAACAATCGCGTCAAACAACCCACATAACTGTTCCTCACTGACGCTATCCGCAGAGTTCATCACATCATCAAACAAGCAATACTCTCCATATGGAAGCCATAGTTGTTGTGCATTATTCAATTCGGCTGCAGACTTGATTGTTATTAAGGCGCCACCGTAACGAATCAACTGCATAGGCGGAACATGACGAAGTAGAATACGCGCCTTCCCGTATTCCGGTTTTTTCTCAACCAATATCATTCTCAGCGCATCATCAGAAGGATGATCACCCAACTTGGCATATTCTCGCATTGCGATATTCACCAAGCGCGTCTTTTTCTTTGACTCGATTAGAACAGCATAGACTGTTTTCTCACTTGAGAATCCACCATATAGGTCAGTATCCCGCATTTCCTTGTTAAAAGGAATGCGCATCTTTTTCTTTGACAAAGCTCCATATCGAGTCGTGTCATACAACGCACCGAAGCTATCGCCCACCTTCTGAGTGACGAGCATCTTACGATAATTCATCACCTTGCGAAGATAAGCTTTATCTTCTTCACGCCAAACAATCTCTCCAGTCTTAGGATTGATGCGCTTGTCTGGATTCCGGGAATTCATCGAACCAACAATAAAGCCAAACGCTTTATTTCTCCTGCGCTCTCCAGCATTCACTTTCTCCCTGTATCCACGCAGGTAATCTTGCAGGTACAGATTGTAGGAATTCACTGCTCCATCGGAAACCAAGCCATTAGCGAAGAAGCCTCTATTAACCGCGAACTGACCCGCAACACCGAGGCACAGCGCGTCCTGAGCATGGTGATAGTCGTTGATATCACGGTTCTTATGGGAGAAACCAAGATATTGGCGCATTTCTTTCGTTAGCTCGGAATTCAGACCAATTACCGCGGCGCTGTTTCCATAACGCTTACGCATGATGGTGGCAACATTCTTCATAATCTGACGAGTCTCCACCAGCGAGCGCTGAACGAAACGCTCCTTCTCGTGGGAGGAAAAGTCATTCTGCCGATTCAGTCTGTCGAACTTAACACGACTGATCAGGCGAGCGTCCAACAACTCCTGCCAGAAATTCCTCATACGGTTCGCGATTTCGGGCAGATACTGGAAAGAGTCCGTCTTTCTTGCGTTTGCCGCGCGAGCTACCAAAACTCGATTATCCAGAGAATCATTCTGAGTCACGGCTTGCGGGATGATGTGATCGATATCATAATCCGAAGAGAGCCTGTCAAGATTCAGAGGTTCTCCGGTATACATATCTTTACCAAGCTGCGTGTAGTACAGGAACAGCCTATCGTCTCGCAAATCATTATCACTGCACTCGTTCAATGATTCGGCGAGGTCCTGGAACTCCTTCTGCAATCCAGCACTCTTGTACAGGCCCTGCAAGCGGCTCTTTCGAGATACCGTTCGGGCGCTTTGTTGGACATCTCCCGCGAGTTCCAGGAAAATCCGCGAAGGTTCCTTGCCTACTGCCTTCGAGATATCATCAATGACTCGAATCGCCTGATTGATACCTCTCTTGACCTTAGGCGAGACACGCAGGTCATCGATTATATCCTGATAGGAGTTCCCATCTTCAGCGCCAACGTTCTGCTGGCTGATCCACTCCCCAACGCCAAGATCCTTGTCAGTGATGATCTCCATGAAATTGCGATCGGTTTCCCGCATTATCTCGATAATGCTGTGTTTTGCAGGAGCGAAATCATTCCCGATCTTGCAAACAGCCACCTTCGAGGCAAGAAGTTTTCTTGAAAGCTTGCCCCATCCTGTGTAATGCGTATTGGAGAGTAGCTCGCAATTGGTTTCCGTCAGCTCGCCAAGCAGCTGCAGTTGATGTTTCAAAGTCTTTTTATCTTCAAACACCGTCTGCAACTCGATAATCTTCTCAACGACATCCTTATGACTATTCACATAGGAGGCTTTGAGCGTGCGGCACATCTTCCCATACGATGACAAGGAGCTGACGAATTTCTTCTCGTCAGCCAAGCCGGAAATCTCATAGGTGTTCCCATATGTTCTGCGCAACAGCTTTTCAGCATCCTTCTTGGTGACCGTTGCTTGTTTGGCGAAAAGTTCTTCAAGTAGCAGTTGCTTCTCATTGTGGCCGAGTCTCACACGCCGCTTATCAGCCCAATGGTTGCCTGTACGAATCGACAGACGGACATTGTTCAACTCGTTAAGGACTTCGAATTCCTCGTACAACAAGGAGTTCTTTGGCAACGTTGGCTCACCAAGCAGGTAGCTGTCCGTGCCTACCAGACGCTCAATGAATTTGCGTCCCGACTCATCCTTGTCGACCATCTCGTCAAAGTTCCAAGGCGTAATCACGCCCTTCTTCTTGCGAATCATCCAATGGTTTTCCCCATTATCGGACGACTGCATGTCATCACGCGATACCAGCGGACCAACATAATAAGGCACACGGAAAGCAAGCAAACCTTCTAGCTTATTGACTTCCTTACCATCTTTGATATAGGTCTCCAGAAGGAAGGGATAATACCGTCCCTGCTTTTGGATGATTTTCTTCAACTCGTTCAGATGAAGCTGGTAGGGAATCACACCATTCCCAGAGTCCCTTTGAACAGGGAACAACTCATCGTTTTCGATGTCGTGGAGAAGTCTTTCTTTCTCCTGATCAGACAAAACAGAACCTTTAATCAGCTCCTCGAAGAACTTATTGGCTGCTTTGCGCTTATTCTCATAATCCTTTGCACCACGAATGCTTCTTCGCTGTCCTCCAACGATTTCCCAGCCTACGAGAGCACCGTAGTTCTTGTTGATATTCTCGGCATTGGATTCCTCGCGGCAATAGCGCTTGATCAAGTCCCAATTCCGTTGATGCTGTTCATATCTCGCGCACATCGACTCAGAAACGCTCGTGGAATCTCCCAGCAACTGTTTCAGAGCGATGGCACTGTACTGTCGCTGGATACAGTCCAGAAAATCGCATTCATTATCTTCCAGCAGACCAGAATCACCGATTGCGATGCGCTTCTCGTCATAATCGGCCTTGTTGAAATAGAGCGCGAGCGTTTTCTTGTCTTCCGGAGTGTACTCCTTATTAGGAAACACCTTCGTCAAATCAAGCTTATTGCCTTCAAGACCGGCAAACACTGCGCTGATGATAGCCTCTTGGCGCTTCGATAATGCGGTATCCTCCTTGAGAATGGAGATTGCATTCTTAGCACGTATGGAGCGAGAGCCTTTGGTCGTGCACAGCGCTTCCGTCAGCCCATTCGCATCCGCTTGCAGCTCCAGATCATCGCCAGTTTCGTCTTCATCAGCATATTGCAGAATTTCCGTGAGCAATTTGAGAAGATCCTCGACATCGAAAACCGAAGAAGGAGCCAATTCCCCCTCCGTGAGGAAATTGCCACGGTATTTCATCATGTGATGGATGGCGAGGTACACCTCTCGGATATCATGACGCTCATCATCTTCCATCAGAGTCTTACGCAGATGGTAGATAGTCGGGTATTTCTCGTAAAAACGCTTATCCTGCTCATTCGAGTCGAACAGGACACCTCCGAACCAATGACCTTCATTGTTCTTATCTTCAGGGTGAACCCAAGAATACTTCCTTCGCATCAGGAAAGACGGATCCACCTCGGACAACGCCTGATCAAACATCGAATCAAGCATACGCAAGCGCCAATGACGGCGGGAATAACGCCTACGAGTGGTTCGCGCCATTCTGCGCTCCTCCGCCGTTGAAGCAGGCTCGAACAGTCTCGCGCCAATAAGTTCATGCCCCTTCGCACGCATAAGACGATAATTAGGAGTGAATGCCGCCCAGCCAACGGAAGCGTTGCCTATATCCAGCGAGACAGCGTAATCTTCAACAGCATTTTCCCGGTTCATAAGACTCCATTGATGTAGAACTCTAATTCGTCTTCAAGTCTATTACAGGAATACTGACATCCACGCATCACCCTTTTGCGATCCTTATGAAATTCGGCGCATCGTGGTCATTTAAAGCTTTTTCATCGCTATTTTGTACACATTTGTTTACGTCTCATTTCGGACATTACCCAGATACACAAAAGGGGCTGCCCATTCACAAGGAATGGACAGCCCCTCACGCGAGAATCAGCGAAGCATCAACACAATGCTTCGGCAGAGTTTCGGCAGACCAGCTTAACTTGGGCAGTGCAAAACCGCACAAACCTCCCAAAGTCAGCCACCCAGCCAGCCCACTCAGGCTTTGGCAACCTCAACGTTCAGCTCATCGCCGGCCGTCACTTCGAAGGAGGTGGCGAGCGTCTCGGAAGCGATGAGATCCTTGAACTGCTCGACCTTC
>OOBK01001763.1_pt1 | contig 10796 bp, 10 predicted proteins | sample 1671541 | NCBI WGS metagenome assembly OOBK01 (sample SAMN06348167, study PRJEB24527) | human gut metagenome | biome: human gut; feature: ankylosing spondylitis patient; material: feces | host: Homo sapiens | place: China | collected 2015-10 | reverse complement strand
CTACACTCTTCCCCTACACGACGCTCTTCCGATCTTAAAAGAGCCGACAAGCACAGTCATCATCTCAAGTCCTATGACAGGAATAGCAGCTGACCTCTCAACAGCGCCGGATGAGGCATTTGCCAGCAAAATGATGGGTGACGGAGCGGTAGTCACACCTGGGGAGGGGGTAGTTGTAGCACCTGAGGATGGAACTGTCCTATTCGTTTTTGATACAAAGCATGCTTTGGGATTTACAACCGACTCAGGAATTGGTATGATAATCCATGTAGGAATTGATACAGTAAAGCTCGAGGGTAAAGGCTTTGACGTACAGGTTGAGGCAGGATGCCATGTTAATAAGGGCGATGTGCTCATGAAGCTTGACCTTGACTACTTAAAGGCGAACGCACCATCAGTTACTACTCCTGTCATCTGCACAGAGCTAAAAGATAATCAGAAAATCCGTCTCATCACAGACGGACCTATTAAGGCAGGAGAGCCTCTCTACGCAGTTGACACCTACGAGAAGTAATAAGATGTCAGGGGAACGATATGTACAGAATCACAAAGGTCTTAAATCACAATACAGTGCTTGCGGTAAAGGACAAGAGCGCAAGAGAATATCTTATAGTCGGAAAGGGTGTGGGTTTTGGAAAGAAAATTACACAGTCTGTCGAGCCAACGGAAGAGGATTCACTGTATGAGCTGACCCAGACAAGGGACAGAGGTCCGGCAAAGGACATAGTAAAATCCATCGAGCCGGAGTATCTTGAGATTGCAAACACACTGCTCGATAATGCAGAGCATGAGTTTGGTCATATAGACAGAAGCATATTGTTTCCTATGGCAGATCATATAGCATTTGCTGTAAAGCGTATGGAAAACAAAGAACAGATCAGCAATCCTTTAAACGATGACATCCGTGTGATGTTTTATAGGGAGTACAAGATAGCTGAGAATATACGCCACATACTAAAGGATAAAAAACAAATTGATATAATTGATGATGAGATCGGCTACATTACTCTTCATATTCATACATCCTTAAACAATTCAAAGGTATCGGATGCCATGGAGATGGCGGCAGCAGTTCGAAAATGCGCCACATTTATAGAGGAAAAGATTGGAAAGCACATAGATGTCACTACTATGGCCTACAACCGCCTCATGAACCATATCCGCCACATGGTATCAAGAGCCGCGACCGGAGAAAAATTAAAGGTTGATCTCAATCAGTTTATCGAGAAAAATTACCCGGAGTCATTCGCACTGGCCAGTGAGATATGTAAGGAGCTTGGAAAGGACCTAAATCATGAGTTTTTGGACAATGAAACAGGCTATCTTGCCATACATATCGAGCAGATTAAGTGCGATGAGATGGTAAGTGAATAATAAAATGTGAAAACCTTCCCGCACATCAGGTTATGTGAGGGGAGGTTTTTTCGTAAGATTATATACAAATCTTTTACAATGTGGTACACTACATAGTTGTATCAACAAACATCCGATACACAAAATACATATGAAATCAATTTAAAGGAGATATATATACCATGAAACTCGGAATCGTCGGACTTCCGAACGTCGGAAAGTCTACATTATTCAACTCACTCACAAAGGCAGGAGCGCTTTCAGCAAACTATCCTTTTGCTACAATCGACCCAAACATAGGTATTGTTTCAGTGCCTGACGAGAGAATCGTAAAGCTCGGAGAGCTCTATCACACAAAGAAGGTTACACCTGCAACAATCGAATTTGTTGATATCGCAGGTCTTGTGAAGGGAGCCAGTAAGGGTGAGGGACTTGGAAACCAGTTCCTTGCAAATATCCGTGAGGTAGATGCAATCGTACACGTAGTGCGCTGCTTTGAGGATACAAACATTATCCATGTAGATGGCTCTGTAGATCCTGCAAGAGATATCGAGACAATCAATCTTGAGCTTATTTTCTCGGATGTTGAGATTCTCGACAGGCGAATTGCAAAGATTGCAAAGCAGGCAAGAATGGACAAGACACTTGCAAAGGAGCTTGAGCTTGTTGAGGCAGTAAAGGCTCATCTTGAGGACGGAAAGATGGCCAGAACCTTTGAAGTGCCTGATGATGAGGATGCACAGCTTTGGTTCAAGGGATATAATCTCCTTACAGCAAAGCCTACCATCTACGCAGCAAACGTATCAGAGGACGACCTCGCAGATGACGGCGCAAGCAATCCGCATGTTGCAAAGGTAAGAGAAATGGCAAAGGAAGAGGGCGCAGAGGTATTTGTTATCTGTGCACAGATTGAGCAGGAGCTTGCAGATCTCGATGAGGACGAAAAGAAGGAGTACCTTGAGGATTTAGGTGTTGAGTCAAGCGGTCTCGATAAGCTTGTGGCAGCCAGCTATTCACTTCTCGGACTGATTTCCTTCCTCACAGCAGGAGAGGATGAGTGCCGTGCATGGACCATAAAGAAGGGCACAAAGGCACCACAGGCAGCCGGCAAGATACATACTGACTTCGAGCGTGGCTTCATCAAGGCGGAGGTAGTCAACTATCAGGATCTTCTCGACAATGGAAGCCTTGCAGCCGCAAGAGAAAAGGGCATCGTAGGCATGGAAGGAAAAGAGTACGTTGTTAAGGACGGAGATGTAATTCTTTTCAGATTTAATGTATAATTTTATGAATAAGACGCTTTTATAAGCACAAAATCAAAAAGATACGCATAAGATAGACCAAGGGAGGTCTGTTTTATGCGTTTTCTGGATTTATGCGAAAAAGAGGTTGTGAGCGTGGAGGAGGGCAGGTTCATAGGGCATGTGCGGGATTTGGAGTTTGACCCGGTCTGCGGCAAAATCTGTGCGATTATCGTGCCGGGACCGGGAAAATACATGGGAATATTTTGCAGGGATTACGAATATTGTATTCCATGGGTTAAGATTGTGAAGATTGGACCCGATATAATATTGGTAAATATATGTGAGTCTGATATGCGGCGTAAGCTGTTATGATAGTATAAAAGGAAACTATTCAGTGACATTGAAAAAAAGTGCTAAAAAAGTCAAAATCAGTACAAAACATATTGACAATGAAAATTAGTATAGATATACTAAAATATGTATAGGTCTTTTTAAATACAGATGATGATTTGAAGTATTATAATGAGAAACATAGATATTTTGCTTCTTCATATTATATGATATCTACGGAGGGTACAGCATGAAGTGTCCATTTTGCAGTAGTGACAACACAAGGGTAATAGACTCAAGACCGGCTGATGACAACAGCTCTATCAGGCGCAGAAGGCTGTGCGATGATTGCGGCAAGCGTTTCACTACATATGAGAAGGTGGAGACAATCCCGCTCATTGTTATAAAAAAGGATAACAACAGAGAGCAGTATGACCGCTCCAAGATTGAAAAGGGCGTGCTTCTTGCATGTCACAAGAGACCGATTTCAGCAGATACAATCTCAAAGCTTGTAGATGAGGTCGAGATAGAAATCTTTGCCAGAGAGGAAAAGGAAATCCCTACATCACTCATCGGAGAGCTGATTATGGACAGATTAAAGGACCTTGATGCGGTAGCATATGTGAGGTTTGCATCGGTTTACCGAGAGTTTAAGGATGTCAATACCTTTATGACAGAGCTTAAAAAGATGCTTGACACCAAATAGTGTTTAGGCAGCAGGATTTATTTAAAACAGGATGGGAAGGTGCGTATGAACATTTCCGGTATTCGCCCGAGCGAAGGCTTTTATTCATACAATTCCATAAGGTTAAATGAGCTTAGAAACAGCCAGATTATGAGTTCGAAGCAGGCAGTGGATGACACAGCTTCGCAGCAGGCTCCTGCTGATTATGAGGCTGCAAGGGCAAGGCAGAGCTTTACCTCGCTTGATTATGCAAATACATATGATTCCAATGCGAGCTATGAGCTTAAGGGTGCTGACAGTGATATCAGCACACTTGATGTCGCAAAGGCTGTATCCGATTTAGACAAGGATAAGGTATTGCAGCAGTATCAGCGTTTTGTTGGCAGTGCGGATGTCACCGTTATGCAGCAGGCAGCCTTGAATGAACAGATTAACAGGGAGACAGAGAATTTTATACTATGAGTTTTTTATACCCGGGAGAGTACATTGACTCGACATACAGCATAGATTTTGATAAATTATATAAGGAGGGCTACAGGGGCATTATTTTTGATATCGACAACACCCTTGTGACTCATGGTTCGCCTGCTGATGAGCGGGCGATTGCTTTGTTTAAGCACCTTAAGGAGCTTGGTTTTTCGTGCCTTGTGCTCTCAAACAACAAAGAGCCGCGTGTGAAGAGTTTTGCTAAGCAACTTGGGATAAAGTATATCTACAAGGCAGGAAAGCCCAAGCCATCAGGCTATCGTACAGCAATGGAGAGGCTTGGCACAGATACGAAAAACACTCTTTTTGTGGGAGATCAGATATTTACAGATATCATCGGAGCTAATCTTACGGGCATCAGATCAATACTTGTAGCACCTATTGACCCGCATGAGGAGATACAGATTGTGCTTAAGCGCTTTATTGAAAAGCCTGTAATTGCATGCTATAAGCGGCATTTGAAGAAAGTAAATAAATAATTTTTAACTAATAATTTAAAATTTGGAGGCATATATATTATGAAGATTGCAATCGGAAACGATCACGCAGCAGTTGAGCTTAAAAAGACAATAATGGAGTACGTTGAGAGCATGGGTCACGAGGTGACCAACTTCGGCACAGATTCAAGTGAGAGCTGCAATTACCCGGAGTATGGTGAGAAGGTGGCTAATGCAGTGGCATCAGGCGAGTTTGACTGCGGAATACTTATATGCGGTACCGGTGTAGGTATCTCAATAGCAGCCAATAAGGTCAACGGAATCCGTGCGGCAGTTTGCTCAGACACAGCCACAGCACGCCTTGTAAAACAGCACAACAATGCCAATATCATAGCCTTTGGTGAGAGGATTGTAGGTGTTGAGCTTGCAAAGGATATCGTAAAGGCTTATCTGACAGCCGAGTTTGAGGGCGGCAGACACGCAAAGAGAATAGCTATGATATCGGATATCGAGGCTAGAAACTAATATAAAACCAATACAAATTCATGCAATAGAAAATAAATACTTGAAATGTATTGCTTTTTATTGTAAAATGGACGAATGAGAGAGCTTAGGCTCGCACGATTTAAGGAGGAAGTAACTAATGATTTCAGCAGGAGATTTCAGAAACGGTGTTACTATCGAGTTCGAGGGAAACATCTATCAGATTATCGAATTTCAGCATGTTAAACCAGGAAAAGGTGCAGCATTTGTACGTACAAAGTTAAAGAATATCATCAGTGGTGGTGTTGTTGAGAAGACATTCCGTCCAACAGAGAAATGCCCTACAGCACACATTGATCGTAAGGATATGCAGTATCTTTATGCAGATGATGATTTCTATCATTTCATGGATGTTGAGACATATGACCAGATTGACTTACCAAAGGATGAGGTTGGCGATGCTCTCAAGTTTGTAAAAGAGAACGAGATGTGTAAGGTTTGCTCACACAAGGGCAATGTATTTGCAGTTGAGCCACCACTTTTCGTTGAGCTTACTGTTACAGAGACAGAGCCTGGCTTCAAGGGTGATACAGCAACAGGTGCTACAAAGCCTGCTACAGTTGAGACTGGTGCTACAGTTTATGTACCACTTTTTGTTGAGACAGATGATGTTATCAAGATTGATACAAGAACTGGTGAGTACCTTTCACGTGTATAATCTGTAGTTTTATGAGTCTGCACATATTCCGGTATGCCTGGAGTATGTGCAGGCTTTTTTTATTTGTGTGCTGTGTGGCAGGTGAGAATCCCGACAGCAAGCGTCATAAACACGTGTGACACAAGCATAGCCCACAGATATGCGTCTATCCCATGGCGAGGGATGAGAAATACAATCATCAGGATTCTTATCGCACAGGTGAGCAGATTGACGAAGAGCACCTGCTTTGCTTTACCCAGACCGTGCAGTATGCTGCAGAGCATTCCGCTTATGTGCATCAGTGGGCACAGAAAACACAGTCTTCTAAGGAAATATCCACAAAGCTTCGATGAGAAAAGAAAATCCCCTATAAAATCTGAAAGCAGATAGAATATACATGTAAAGATAAGACCGAAACATAGTCCGAATAAGGCGCAGGAGTTTACGGTTTTAGTGATTTTTGTATCCTTTCCGGCGGCATTCGCTTCAGAAACAGATGGCAGAAGCATCACGCAGGCACAGCTGCAAAGTACACCGGGAAATAAAAGCACGGGAAGGGTGAGACCGGAAATGGTTCCAAATATGTCAAGGGCCAATGCCGGTGATAGTCCGTAGAGCTTAAGAGTTCTCGGGATAAGCACATTTTCGACGGAGGATGAAAAGCTTGCCAATATGTAGTTTAGTGATAAAGGAATGAAAAGCGCAGCCATGCCATAGGCTGTTGTTTTCAGGCTCTTGACGGATATTTTAAAGTATGAGAAATCCTTTTTTATTGTGATAACGGAAAAGACGGTTGCGCTCGCTTCGCCTGCCACGATGCCATATATAGAGTATACAGGCTTAAAGCAGCTGCCACCGTCAGATAGTATTGCGTATATCAGATAGCAGGTGCCAATGCGTGCGGTCTGCTCAATTAATTGTGTGGCAGCTGGAACGGCTGCTTTTTTCAATCCATAATAGTATCCGTTTATGCAGGAATGGATAGCAGCGGGCAGAATTGAAAAGGACAGCGCCTTGACAAGCTCTGTACAGCGTGGCTCACTTAAAATACAAATGCTTATGTAGTTGGCATTGGAATACATAATAATTGTGAGTAAAAGAGCAATGGTGGCTGACATAATTATTGCGCAAATGAGTATAATCTGCCTGTTTTGAGGCTTTTCGGCAACAAGCTTTGATGTAGCGGTCTGAAAGCCGTTGCAGCAGAGTGACATGCATACGGACATGAGTGGAATTACAAGCTGATAGAGTCCTAGACCTGTTGAGCCCATGACGTTATTAAGAAATATGCGAAAGAAAAAACCCATAAACCGACTGGTTGTACCGGCAAGTGTTAGGAAAATAGTTCCGGTTACAAGTGGATTGGATAAATATTTTTTTACAATCAAAAAATCACCTGTCATATGTTGTCTTAGAAGTATATGTGCTTCTTTGGATATATATGACAGGTGATTATTTATTGTGAGATTAATCCATAAAGTGGCGGATAGCCTTGGCTACGCCGTCATTTTCGTTTGTGTCGGTGATGTAATCAGCCTGTGCCTTAAGCTCATCGGTTGCATTTCCCATGGCCACGCCGATGTGTGCGGCTTTTACGATAGCCATGTCGTTTTCGGTGTCACCGACAGCCATTGTCTCATCAGCTGCTATATTCAGGATCTGGGCCAGCTTATGAAGTGCCACACCTTTGTCAACGCCTGCTTTCGTGAATTCCAGATTGCCGTAGCCACCGCTTACGAGCGTGATTTCAGGGATTTTTTTCAGGTACTCAAATACTTCGTCGCGGCAGTAGTAGTTATCATTTACATCCTTTGGAAAATTGATGGTCATTTTCTGCATATGGTAATTGTTTTCGCGCATCATTTCAGTGATATCGTTCACACGTTTTCTGGTTGTCATGATGTATTCCTTTATAGAAGAAGGCATTTTGAGATCCTTTGCATCCTCGAGACACTTGTATGGAGAATAGCCACAGCCGTTTATGAAGGCATCCATATGAACGCGCTTTGTCATCAGGTAATCAATTATTGAAAACGCTGTCTCATCAGAAAGGCAGTTTTCGTAAAGACATTTTTGGGTGTCAATTTCGTAGATTGCACTTCCGTTTGCAGTGATAGCGTAGCGGATGCCGGTGCCCTTAATTGCCTCAAACGGCAGCCCTCCGAATGGACGGCCGGTGGAGATGACCACATTTATCCCGGCAGCAGTTGCCTCTTTTATAGCTTTTATATTTTCCTTGGATATCTGACTTTTGTTGTTGAAAAGTGTTCCGTCAAGATCTAAAGCAATAAGTTTCATAAGAAATCCTTTCTTTTGTTTGAAAAATATAGTGTTTTAGTATATTATGGTGAATAGACTATTGATTTTTGTGTTTTAAAATCGGTTACAATGATAATATAAATTATCACAAATTTCAAGGATGAAGAGCACATAGCTTTTGCTTTGAAATACTTTACACTGTGGAGTGAATAACAGCTGAAACAGAAAAGGAAACGAAATGACAAGAGAAGAATTCAGAAAATATATCAGAGAAAATATAGTTATCCTGGATGGAGCGACCGGTACAAACCTGATGGCAGCGGGCATGCCTGTAGGTGTGTGTCCGGAGGAATGGGTGATGGAGCATCCGCAGGTGATTCTTGATTTGCAGAAAGCTTATGTCGATAACGGCACGAATATTGTTTATGCACCTACATTTACAGGAAACAGGATTAAGCTTTTAGAATATGGTTTACAGGAGAAAATTAACGAGATAAATACCACACTGGTTGGCTTGTCAAAGCAGGCTGTCGGGGATAGGGCACTTGTAGCAGCAGATATGACGATGACCGGCAGACAGCTTTTTCCACTCGGGGATCTAATGTTTGAGGAGCTTTTGGAGGTGTACAAGGAGCAGGCGAGGATCCTTGATGCGGCGGGCGCAGATGTTTTTGTGGTTGAGACAATGATGAGTCTTCAGGAGTGCAGAGCGGCAGTGCTTGCTATAAAAGAGGTAAGCAACCTGCCTATTATGGTGACACTCACCTATAACGAGGATGGCAGGACTCTTTTTGGTACACCGCCTGAGACAGCAGTTGTTGTGCTGCAGTCACTTGGAGTGGATGCTATCGGTGTGAACTGCTCGACGGGACCAGCTGAGATGATAGCGCTGGTTGAAAAAATGGCAGAGTACTCTACAGTGCCTCTTATTGCCAAGCCAAATGCAGGGCTTCCGGAGCTTGAGGATGGTAAAACTGTATACAAGATGACTCCGGATATGTTTGCCGATGCGATGAGAGGGCTTGTGGAGGCGGGGGCATCCATTGTCGGAGGTTGCTGTGGCACCACACCGGAGCATATACGTGCTCTCACAGAGGCCGTAAAGTCAATGCCTGTTCATAAGCCGCTTGAGCATCATAGAAGAGTGCTTGCGTCTGAACGAAAGAATGTAGAGATTGACTTAGATGGCAACTTTACTGTGGTCGGAGAGAGAATCAATCCTACAGGCAAGAAAAAGCTGCAGGCACAGCTTCGTGAGGGAAAGCTTGACCTGGTGCGCCAGATGGCTATGGAGCAGGAGACAAATGGTGCGGGAATACTTGATATCAATATGGGCATGAATGGTATCGATGAGAAGGAGATGATGAAATCGGTTATATATGAGGTTTCATCAACCGTGGACTGCCCTCTTTGTATTGATTCAAGCTATGTGGAGGTAATAGAGGAGGCTCTTAAGATTTATCCGGGAAGAGCTCTCATCAATTCCATATCTCTTGAGACTGAGAAGATGGAAAAATTATTGCCTCTTGCGGCAAAATACGGAGCGATGTTCATACTTTTACCGCTTTCGGATGCAGGTTTGCCGAAGGATGTCGAGGAAAAAAAGCAGATTATAAATACTATTTATGACAAGGCACTTTCGCTTGGAATGGCACATGAGGATATCGTGGTGGATGGACTTGTTGCGACAATAGGTGCAAATCCAAAGGCCGCAATCGAGTGCTATGAGACCATTGCGTACTGCAAGGATGAGAAAAAGCTTCCTACAATATGCGGACTTTCAAATATATCCTTCGGACTGCCTGAGCGTATGTACGTGAACACAGCGTTTCTTACAATGGCCATATGTAAGGGACTCACCATGGCTATTGCCAATCCATCACAGGAGCTTTTGATGAATGCTGCATTTGCATCGGATATGCTGCTCGACAGACCTGACAGCGATATAGCATACATCGAGCGCATGAGCAGGCTTGCGGAGGAAAAGGCCCAATATGAGACTGTTGTTGTGAAAAAGTCGGACAATGATGCGTCGGCTTCAAACGGCACATGCGCAGCGGGCAGTAAGGATGCGGTATTTCAGGCTGTCTTAAAGGGAAACAAGGGCAGTATAATTGATGAAGTAAAGAAAATGCTTTCTGATGGTGCAAAGCCTGACGAGATTATTAATAACAGCCTGATTCCGGCTATTAATGAGGTGGGAGAGCTTTTCAACCAGAAGAAATATTTCCTGCCACAGCTTATCGGCAGTGCGAATACTATGAAGCTTGCTATAGAACATCTGGAGCCGTTACTTGAAAAGAAGGACTCAGGTGATGATATGCCGACTCTTGTCATTGCAACGGTGGAGGGCGATATCCATGATATAGGAAAGAACCTTGTCGTGCTTATGCTTAAAAACTATGGCTACAACGTGATTGATATGGGAAAGGATGTGCCTTGTGAGGATATTGTCAACAAGGCGATTGAGACGAATGCGGCAGTTATCGGACTGTCAGCTCTTATGACCACCACCATGATGCGCATGAAGGATGTAGTGGAAATATGTAAGGAAAAGGGCTGTAAGAGTAAGGTGGTAATCGGTGGAGCTTGCATTACACAAAGCTTTGCAGACGAGATAGGAGCCGACGGATATTCAAAGGATGCGGCAGAGTGCGTGAAGCTTGTGGAGAGACTTCTGAATAGTTAAAAATTTTTTTAATAAAATAAAAAAAAGTTGTTGACAATAAGGTGCTGACTGTATATAATAATCAAGTCGGTTGACGACATGGGATCTTAGCTCAGCTGGGAGAGCATCTGCCTTACAAGCAGAGGGTCACAGG
>OOBK01001750.1_pt1 | contig 10861 bp, 10 predicted proteins | sample 1671541 | NCBI WGS metagenome assembly OOBK01 (sample SAMN06348167, study PRJEB24527) | human gut metagenome | biome: human gut; feature: ankylosing spondylitis patient; material: feces | host: Homo sapiens | place: China | collected 2015-10 | reverse complement strand
TAAAATAAAGGAACGCATCACCGGTAGTAATCGGGATCTTATCACCACCATTTGCCTTGTATTCGGCACGGAAACGGTTGTAAGCAGATGCAAAATCCAGTCTGTCGTCATCGCTCCATGCTTCATCCGGGCGTTTGCCAACGAGACGCTGCAGTTTGGCAAAGCTTCCCAGTTGGGTGAACCAGATATAGTTGATACGAGACAGGGCGTAAAAGTCCATGAACTCATAATAAATTTTATTTTCTTTTTCTTCCGTTCTCGGGGGAACGATACGGGTAACATTGCCCGGAATAGATACTGCATCGAAGAACCTTAATACGCTGACCCGTTTGTTCCCTTCTTCCACATAGAATTTGTTCATGAATTCATATGCTTTGATGGGTTCACGGATCCCTTCATTCAGATGCGCCTTGTACAGGGTCATCCATTTGTATGCAAATTCTGTGTTTTCTTTCAGCAGAGGTTTGAAACTTTTGCTGAATGCGGAACTTCTGCCTGCAGTTTTGGTTCCTACGATCCGTTCAGAAGGGATCTGAACCAGTCCAAGAGGAACCTCCCGGACAGCGACAATGTTTTTTTCTTTTAATATATCATCAAGATTGGGAAGAATCTCGCCTTCTCTTTTGCCGGCGCGCATCGCTTTATAATAGTCGTTTTGTGCTTCGGCCATGGTTGCTGTTATTGCCATAGTTTTACCTCCTGTAAAAATAAAGTGAAGCTGTTATCTGTAAATTGCACTCTTGTAATAATCAGATAGTCGGAATACATTGCGACTCGTAACTGTAAGAGTGTCAAACAGTTACGATGTTTTATAAAAATATCGTATCATCGTGATAAAGAGAAATCAAGCGGTTTTTGTTGAGGAATCCAACGGGAGTGTGGTATAATTACAGAAATGGATGTCCATCGACTGACATATTTAAGATACAACAGAAAATCCGGATGTGAGAGGTGAGATTTATGGATCAGGCGTATGAAATGTTTCATGAGGTGTTGGTAAAACTGTTCAATGATATTATGAATATCGAAGCGAAAGCAATTATAACGCCGGAATTTAAGGATATCACCAATAACGATATGCATGTGATCGAAGCCGTGGGCATCAAAGAGCCGAGAAACATGACTTCGGTGGCTAACACCCTGGGGATCACGGTGGGAACGCTGACGATATCGATCAACGGTCTGGTAAAGAAAGGCTATGTGCACCGGGTGCGAAGCGATGCAGACCGGCGGGTGGTGCTGGTGTCTCTGACGGAAAAAGGGGAGAAAGCATATCATCATCATGAAAAATTCCACGAAGATATGATTCAGTCCCTGCTCAAAGACCTGTCGGAAGAAGAGACGAAGACGCTGGTATCGGCGCTTACGAATCTAAGGGATTTCTTTCAGAATTACAAATAACAGAAAACAGGATATGATAAAAAAGAGAGATTTTACAGGTTATGGAAAAACCGTAGAATCTCTCTTTTGCATGTATAGTTACGTTTTACTTACTGCATCTTTTTGATCTGCTGGATCAGTTCTAGATCGGAAGCGGTCACTTTCAGGTTGGTTTCAAGTGTCTCACCGTCCGGCGTGGTGATCTGCATCGCGATGATGGATCCCTCTGCCAGTACCCCCTTGCGGGAAGCAGCGGCAATAAACTTTGGAAATTTTGGGTGGTTCGCAGTAAATGTACTCCAGAGACCGGAGAATTTCATCATATCTAATGGGTTCATCCCAGAGTTCCTCCTTTGGTTAGTTATATAAAACTACAATTTCCTAATAAGCATATCCGGGTTGGTCGCATAAGTCAAGGCAATTTCTTTTGAAATCTTTCCGGATCGGTACAGGGCAAGCAAACTGTTGTCCATGGAGATCATATCCGGTTTGGCGGAAGAATAGAGGATTCCGTCGATCTGTGGGATCTTATTGTCGCGGATCATATTGCGGATCGCCGGGGTTACGGTCATGATTTCAAATGCCGGAGCCACACCGCCGTCGACGGTAGGGATAAGCTGCTGAGATACCACGGCATTTAACACCATGGAAAGCTGTACGGCGATCTGGTGCTGCTGGTTTGGCGGAAATACATCGATGATACGGTCGATGGTGTTCGCCGCACCGATCGTATGCAGTGTGGAAAAGAGCAGATGTCCGGTTTCGGCAGCCGTCATTGCCACATGGATCGTCTCATAATCACGCATTTCGCCCAGAAGAATCACATCCGGACTCTGGCGCAGAGCAGCGCGCAGGGCGGCGACATAGCTGTCGGTATCCACATGGATCTCGCGCTGGCTGACGATACTTTTGTTGTGCCGGTGAAGAAATTCCAGAGGGTCTTCCAGTGTGATAATGTGTTTTTCCTGCGTCTGGTTGATCTGGTCAATGATACAGGCAAGTGTTGTCGACTTACCGCTTCCGGCAGGACCGGTGATCAGCGTCATCCCTTTGCCGCCAAGACCGAGATTAATGATCGCATCCGGGATTCCCAGCATATGATAATCCGGTAACCGGAAGGTGATCACACGGATCACTGCAGAGAGTGTACCTCTCTGTTTATAAGCACTGACACGAAAACGGGATACGCCTGGGATAGCGAAAGAAAAGTCATCATCCCCGTGATCGAGCAGAGGTTTGATATCCCTGTTGTCAGCAAGTTCATAAATTTCTTTTAAAAAAGCGGCGGTATCATCCGGCAAAAGCCGTTCCTCATTCTCCAGGGAAAGGGCGCCGTTTTTCCGAAGCGAAAGCGGCCGCCCGGCAACCAGGAAAATATCGGATGCATTCTCTGCGACCGCCTGCTCTAACATGGCTCGTGCATTCATAAGTTATTACTCCTTTGGTGGAATAGAGAAATAATTCCTGCATTTTATTGTAATATAAGGAGAGAAAAAATGCAATGAAAGGAGAGGCGGGGAGATAAAAATGGCGTAGCAGCCACATTGACGGCTACGCCTGTAAAGTGTTATCTGCTGCGAACCCATGCACCGGAACCGTTTACATACCAGTTGCCGATCCAGGTGTTGGTCGCCATTTTTCCATTTTCATCGAGGTAATACCAGTAATTACCGACTTTCTGCCATCCGGTAGTCATCGCACCGCTTCCTGCGAAATAATACCAGTCATTATTCAGATGGAGCCATCCGGTAACCATCTGACCACTTCCATTCAGATAATAGGTTGCGCCTTTTACGGTGATAAATCCAGTCGTCATTTTACCGGTTCCATCGAGATAATACCAGGACTTGCTGTGTGCCAGCCATCCGGTCTGCATAGCGCCGCTTCCAGCAAAATAATACCAGTAATTACCGATTTTCTGCCATCCGGTAGCCATCTGACCGCTGGAGAGCATATAATAGCTGGCTTTTCCTACGGTGATAAATCCGGTCATCATTTTACCGGCTCCATCGAGATAATACCAGGACTTGCCGTGTGCCAGCCATCCGGTCTGCATAGCACCGCTGGATGCGAAGTAGTACCAGTTGTTATCGTGAGCAGCCCAGCCAGTCTCCATCCATCCGGCAGCGTCAAAGCCAAACCAGGAATTGCCGATCTTGCGTAATTCATTTGCCGGATAGGTACCATCGCTGTAGCGATACCACCATCTGGATCCGGAGTGAACCCATGCACCGGTTCTGCGTGCATTACATCTGGTACAGATATCATTCTGAAAATCATGTCCAAAAGCTTTGGCACCGGCTACGGTTTTTGTCTGTGCTTTAAATGCGGCATTGGTAAATACTGCACGATATGTGATGCTTCCGTCTTTGGTACAGGTCGGATCTGTCACTTCTTTTGTTGTTTCCACTGTCTCTGTTTCGTAAGTTCCATCTGTCTCACACAGCCGTTTTGCGGTTACGGAGCTGTAATCAGCAGCCCATTCATAAGTCGGCTCTCCGTAGACAGGAGCAGATTCATCATAAGAAGTCGCAGACATCGGGTAGGCAGTGACAAAATCGGATGCGGTATAGTCTGCGTTTCGGTCATGGTCGAAAAAATCATCCATATTTTTCAGAAAATAATCATACGGATCTCTGCCGGCATCCCAGGTGCTGTCCAGGTTATAATAACTGCCGTTGATCTTTACAATGTTCCATGCGTGATTTCCACCGCCTGCTACACCGGCGATGACTCTGGCATCCAGTCCGGCTTCGAGCGCCAGTCGATAAAATAAGGTTGCGTATCCCTGACACACGGAAGTTTTGTTGATCAGTGCGGCATAAGCAGAAAATTTTAACGTATAGTTCGGATCATTCAGATTCTTATAATCATAAGTGATATTGGAACACATATAATCATAGATTGCTTTTGCTTTCTGATACTCGTTTTTTCCTGAAAGATTCAGAGAACTGATCAGACTGGAAACTGCCTGATCCATCTGTGCTTCCTGAGAAGCGTCGGACAGATAATACATGGTAAAGGTAAGATCCATGTTATATCCGGAAGGAGCCGAAGAGTAGGATGCACCAAGCGTCCATCCTTCGCAGTGCCAGCGAAGGTAATCGCCCTCTTTTCCGTTTCCGGTATGAGCCACTGCAAGATTAAAAAGCTGATCAGACAGCTGGTCCAAGGAATTCTGAGTAATTGCAGTATTGGAATGATAGTACAGATAGATCGTGGTTGTCCGGTTCAGCATCTGTTGCCGTAAGGTTGCTGCCAGCTGCTGTACATCATCTGTATACGAAACATTCTGTGGAGTTTCCAGGCTGTAAGGTGTTACTGCTTCCGGAAGTGCATCCGACAGAACGTCTTTGTAGACCGGATTGATATAGGTGTACGGTTCCAGTGTGGTTTCCGCCTGTACATTTACGTTGCCGCCGAATAGGAAAAACAGCATCGCAAAGACAAGCGAAAGAAAAAATGATTTTCTTTTCATATAATGGTATCCTCCCTCTTTTGATATGAAATATTATATTTATTCAAATATATCATGTGGAGAGAAAATTAGCAATGAAAAGAAAGGTCGATCAGCTGATTGGAGAAAACAGCTGATACGTATCGTCCCCATCCCAGCTATCCGTAGTTTCCGTAGTCCACTGCGTAATCCGGTAATATCCGTCCTGGCAGTCGGAAGGCGCCGGAAGTGTCAGAGCCACCGAGAGCTGCTGGCTCTCACTGACAGGAACCTGAAAGGTCAGAGTTCCTTCGCCTTTTGTAAAATCCACCGTAAACGCAGAAACTCTGTCCACAGAACAATTCTCTAATTTTTCCGTTACTTCTTTCTGGTAATCGGCGGTGTCCGCGGATTCTGCACCGCTGTCGGTGTGAGCATCAGAAAGAATCGTATCAATCTGATCGAGTGCTTCTTCCGCCAGTGAAGATGCCTGATAATATGTCTGGATCCGGTCGGCGGACTGCTGGCTGAGTGTCCGGTTGTTTTTTGCACTGGACAAAGAAAGCAGTGCGAAAGTAAACAGACACAGCACCAGAAAAATCATCAGCAAGGACGGTGCACCCATATGAATAAAAGAAAAGGATGTCTTCTTGTACTTCATAGTCAGTCCCTCCTTTGCAGATGATGTTTGACAGGCAGTTGATAGAAAACATCTGCGTCGACGCCGGATGTCAGTTTTGCGACATCCAGCTGCACATCCAGAAGTTGTCCGTTCAGCGACCAGGTTCCGGATAACTGCCAGGCAGCCGTCTTCTGAGAACAGGGAGCAAAATCAGAATCATAGAAGACCGTGAAATCCTCTGACGAGATTTCCACCGAATCGCTGTAGGTATCTTCCAGAAGATTTTTCATATCATCCAGAGAAGTAGAAGCGGTGATCAGTTCTGCCACATCTTCTGCTCTCCGGGAAGCCTGCGTCAGATCGTGTGCCTCAGTGCTGAGCGTATGGGATTTTACAAAAACCTGTACGCAGACAGCACTTGCCACCGAAAAAAACAGAATGGCAAAGATCAGCTCCAGCAAAAAAAGACTGGATGGATTGGCGGTTGGTTTTCGTTTCATAGGTTTCTCCTTTATATACACATACTCCGAAAGTACATAGACTTAACGGGAGGAAGAGCGGATCGCATAGACCGCGCTTGCGGTGTCCCCGGAAGTATCGGTGCAGTGGAAGGTGATCACCTGATCGGCGCTTTCTTCCACAGAAAATTCTTTGACAGGGAGGATGCTCTTTCCGGCAGAAGGAGAGAGTGTTGTCCCTTCTTTCACATACAGTTCCCGGAGTTGTCCGTCCCAGGCGTACAGATAAGTAAGGTAGGAAGCGTCATCCGTTTCCTGCAGCAGGACAACCGCCTGCGTGCCGTCCAGCTCGTCCAGAAAAATCCCGTCCTCCCGGTCGTTCTGCCGCAGCTTTTCCGTCAGATAGGAAAGAGCAGTACCGGAGGTATAATTTCTCTGGGAATCATCCGTCGTCGACTGATAGATTCGCGCTGCCAAAAGGATCACGGTCAGAGCCGAGATGGTAAATACAAAAAATACCGTGACCGGAAACAGAAAATCAATGGCATGGCGCTTCTGGGAAAATAATTTCATCGTTTACCGTCCCCTTTCTATGATCGTAACTTCCGGATAAATATTAGAGCCCTGTGTCCGGTAGTCTACAAAAAAGAGGGAATCGTCATAGATCAGCCTGTAGTCTTTTTTGATGGCTTCCAGACTTTCCGGATACTGTCCGGTTGTTGCATAACAGTAGGTGATATCCCGGTTCAGTGCCTGGGTCAGACTGTCCTTTTGTCTGCGGACTGTATTTTCTGAAAGGGAAGAGGTTCCCAGAGAAAACAGCAGAATCAACAGAATGAATAAAAACAGAGAAAACCACAGTTTTTTTCCGGATTTCCGTTGTGGTGTGATCTGAAATCGATACATAGGCAGTCCCTCCTGTTAAATACCGGACATAATGCCCATCAGTGGAAGCATGACCGATAACAGAATGATACCGACGATCAGAGAGAGTCCGATGATCAGGGACGGTTCCAGAACCGCCAGTGTGTTGCTGATCCGGGTATCGATCTCTTCCTGGTACATATCGGAAACCTGTTTCATCACCTGATCCATGGAGCCGGTCTTCTGTCCGATCGAAGCCAGGCGCGCATAAGTACCGGTAAGGATCCCGGAGGTAAATAAAGCATGAGAAAGATCTTCGCCTTCGTTTACCTGCTTCTGACAAGCGTCCAGTTTTACCTGAAAATCAGGATCCTGATTCAGCATGGCGGCAAGTTCAAGCCCGCGTTCGGGGGTTAGACCGCTTCGGAGAGCCAGATTCATCACATCGGCAAACCGACAGCCCGCCTGTTGCTGTGCCATAGACGAAAAGAAACGAAAATGCTTCGCAAATTTTGCAAGCACTGCCTTTCCTTTTTCCGTACGACTTCCAAAAAACAGTGCAGCGGCGGTGGCGGCAAGAAGAACTACCAGGACTACAGAATAGCGGCTGATGGCGTTACCGATCTGCATCAGTGCACCGGAAAAGCCAATCATCTCCGTCCCCAACTGGACAAATACCTGGTTGAAGATCGGCATGACTTTTACGAGAAGCACCAGAATGACCACCAGCATCATACCGATCATGATCATCGGGTAAGTCACTGCGTTGCGGATACTTTTGGCGATACTGTCCTCGCGTTCATAGTGTTCACCGAGTGCGGACATTACTTCGTCGAGAGTACCGGTCTCCTCACCGATCTGTACCATATGAACGAGATAGGACGGAAATAAGCCGGTTTCTTTCAGAGAAAGAGAAAAGTCGGCAGTTTCCATCAGGGTATCCAGGATTCTCTGGAGAATTTCTTTTTCCTGTTCGGATGTGGAATCTTCCAGCATAATAGTGATTCCTTCCAGTGGTGAGATACCGGAATGAAGGATCATCGCCATCTGGGAACAAAAACCGGAAAGTTCCGGGTTAAAAAATGGCTGTTGTTTTTTATTCATAAGAACCTCCCTGAATCAGTAGGAATATTTTACGGTGTAGTTGCTGCCGTCACCGATGTATTTTTTCACCGAGTCGGCACTGTTGCTGGCGGCAAGGGTGGGATCCATCAGGGACCAGTCTTTCCCGTCAAATTCTATGATATTGTCTACCCAGCCAACCTCGTCCAGATATACGCTGATCCAGGCGTGATAGGCTTCTCCCGAATATCCAACCTCCAATTTTGTGGGGATATGCTGGGAGCGGAGCAGTGCGGTCATCAGGGAAGCATAGTCAAAGCAAATGCCTGTCCCTGCCTCCATCGTGGCATCCGGATCCGGAATGTAGCCGGATGCTACCGTTTCCGCTTTCTGTTCGTCGTAGGTAATATTTTCGATGACATAGTGATAAACTTGCTGTACATAGTCGAGATCATCTGCGGAAGTCTCGGACAGAGCCTGTCCCTTTTTGGTTACTTTGGAATCGTTGGTAAACCAGACATATTGATTCGGGTACAGGTACGGCTGAAATTCATCCTTCAGCGTCACATCGAGGCTCTGGGAAAAAATCAGTGCGTATTTGTCATCGGTGACATTTTCATAGAGATCCGCCTGGTAAGTACCGTTGCTCCCGGACAGAGGAAATGTCTCATATGTTCCATAGGCATCCGGATTCAGTGTGTAGGTGTATACCGTGCCGTCGGGAATCATAATCTGCAACTTTATCTTGGAAACCTCACCGGTATAGCAGAGCATCAGATAGCCGTTTTCCGTGTGGGAGGCATCCAGCGATGTGGAGTCATCTCCATATACAGTGGTCTGGCTGGCTTCCGGTGTACAGACATCGGTGTAAGTTTCACGGGATGTCGTTTTTGCTTCGGTCTTTGTCTCGGTATCGGTCTGTTTTCCCGGTGAGAAACCGGAAGAACAGCCGGAGAGAGGGAAAAGAGTCAGCAAAAAAAGAAGCAGTAAATAAATCGTATGCTGTTTTATCTTCATTCGTATCGCATGTAAACTCCTTTCCCTTAGTATGGGCTCCCGGAAGCCGTTGCCGCTGTTCTGGCAGCAGGATTCCGGGAGTATCGTATGATTGGTTTCAGTATAGCATTTTTTTCGGAGAAATGCAGTAATGCATTTGGAGATTTGATGGAAAGCGGGTATGTATTGCACAGAAAGGTATTTGCATCAGGAAGAATAAGAGGTTATGACCGCCTGCTTTAATACTGGAAATTGACAGGGACCGATGGCGAGTACTTTTTTATGAAAATCCCGCAGGTTGAAAGCATCTCCGGCAAGTTCGCGTGCTTCCTGTTGCAGATCGAGAAATTGCAGGCAGCCGAGGTAATACTTCAGATAGTTGGCAGGATCTTCCACGATCACCTGATAGATTTCCTGCTGGATCGCCGTGTCTGTGACTCCAAGCTGTGATAAAAAGGTGGCACAGCGCGCCTGATTCCATCCGTTATAGTGGATCCCGGTATCGAGAAGGGACATGATGCACAGATTCAGGGAGCGGTTGAGCCAGGCAAACTGTCCGTTGGTGGTTTCCGGCTGATAATAGCGGTAGGCGAAGGATTCCGCATACGTTGCCCAGCCTTCTACATAACCACCCATAGGGAGCAGATGACGGACAGGATCCGGGCTGGAGGCGGCAAACGAAATGGTCTGATAAAGATGCCCCGGAAATCCTTCGTGTGCCAGCGTGGTATAAAGTTCCAGTCCTCCCATGTTCGCGTGACGGTTGATGTAAATGTCATTGGGACTTAACGTGTCAATCGGCGGCGTGAGGTAGAAGGCAGGGCTCAGATGCTCTTCCAGATCCGGGTGGACATATTTTACTTCATAAGAGGTGGAAGGGGCGTCTGGGAAATCGTTTTGGATCTGCTTTTGCAGTGTCTTCAGGATCTGTTCGGGGGAGTCTTCGGCGGAGGCAGGTGTGGAAGTAAAGGACAGGCCGGAGGCTGTGTCAATCAGTCCGGCTGAAAATGTGAGTGCTTTCGAAGCGTTACCGCCGGTTTGGGTATTTATTATAGGAAGAAATACCTCACTGGCAAATGCCTGTGTAGCGGCGTTATCGCCCATAAGCTGTGAGGCAGCAGAAAGATCCGTCTGAAACTGGCGGATCAGCCGGGACTGGATCTCCGGTACGGTATCGTAGACACCGCAGCTGCTTTTGATCAGATATTCGTAGTAGGCACTGCCGCCGGTAAACTGACAGAGTCCGCCCGGATTTTTCCCGCTTCCTTTTAACAGGGACAGGCCATCGATCAGAGACTGGTAGGCAGGAAGCACCTGACCGGTAAGAATCTGGTGGTGAAGTTTCTGATAGGCTGATTTTTTCTGGTCAGAGATGCCGGAGAGACTCTGGATTTTTTCGGAAAATACGGAATCCAGGTAATTATCCTCCGGGTTCTGGATAAATGCACTGCATTGGTCAATGATGCGGTCGACGGTGGTATCGCTCATAAAGGTTCCGTTTTTGGCTTTTTGTTTTTCGAAGGTGAGGATGCTTTCAAAGTAGGTGTCCACGGAGGTGAGCATTTTCAGGTAGTTTTGGACATCGTCCTCGTTGCGGAAGGTGTATTCGGCGAGGAGAACAGGAAGCTGCGCCTGAGTGCCGAGGGAGGGACTTAAGGTTTCATCTAGGAGGTACTGGTTGGCGGGGAGCAGTTGGGTTTCGTAGTAGAGGGAGAGGATCTGCTGGGTCAGCTGGTTGTCGGGGGAAAGATCTTTGGTTGGGAAGGAGTTTATCAGATTGCGGCGGTTTTCGAGGAGGATCTTCTGGGCGGAAAGCTGGGTGGGGTCGAAGGCTCCGAGGGAGAGGGAGTAGTCCTTGATGCCGGTGGACTCGGGGTAGGCGAGGGTGTAGTGGAGGTTCAGAGGGTTGGCGGATACATCGGCGGTGAAGATGGTATTGGTGCAGGCGCGGAAACGGCGGTTGATGAAGTAGGAGTAGGTGAGGACACGCACCAGGAGGAAGGTTAGGAAACACAGGAGAATTAAGAGGGGGATGAAAATTTT
>OOBK01001749.1_pt1 | contig 10865 bp, 9 predicted proteins | sample 1671541 | NCBI WGS metagenome assembly OOBK01 (sample SAMN06348167, study PRJEB24527) | human gut metagenome | biome: human gut; feature: ankylosing spondylitis patient; material: feces | host: Homo sapiens | place: China | collected 2015-10 | reverse complement strand
TTCTGTTGGGTGCCTATCATAACCTGTCTTTCTTTTCCCCGCAAGCCCCCTGCGGGGTTATATTTTTATCTTTTTTTCAACCGATATTTTCACGCTTTTTCTGCCTTTTTTCCCTTTTATATCCTCATCCGGGGGATAGACAAAATAAAAAGAAAGCCGCCCTCCATAGTTTTCATCCATGAAGGACAGCTCCCCTTTCCTTACCGTTCCACAATCTTCAGATCCCAGGCACCGATTTCCAAAACCTCTCCATCAGCAACTGCAGCTTTTCCAAACAATTCCTCTCCAGCAGTGCCATGATAAACCACGTTCCGCACTTCCGGTGAATAATTCAGATAATAAACCACTTCTTTTCCAAGATCATTTGTCCCCTTCTTGATAATCACCGGGAACTCCACTTCCTGCTCAGAGCCCCACAGCCCTGCATCTTTCAGCACATCCGCAAGAATCTCCCGCAGCATCGCATCACTCGTCCAGCATCCCAGATAAGTAGCCGTTCCCTTTCCATAGACATTTCTCGTCACTGCCGCATACCGCTTCCAGTTATAATGATCATAAGAAGCCAGCACCTGCGCCCCTTCCGGGTTCACCAGTTCCATAAAGTTCTTTAACTCATTATCTTCGCAGTGATACGTCTCTCCAGACAGCTTCACCTGCTTCGGGAACGTAAAATGACTGTAGGAAATACCAAGACACCGATCCAAAATATGCGGCTGGCTGTCGTGGAACACCTTCAGATTCTCATCCGTAAAACCGGTCTTAAATGTCGTAAACAGATGACCGCCCGCTGCCACATAATCATTGATCTTCTGAAGCAGAGATTCCGGCGCTGCATACAGAGCCGGTACTACCAGCAGATCATACTGATCAAAGCTCTCTGTCTCCGGCCACAGGAAATCACATTCCACATTCAGTTTATATAACTGATCATAGACATAACGAACTACATCGTTGTACTTGCATGCACCGCCACCGCCTGCGGTTCCGTCAATCGGGAACCAGTCCAGAGCCGTCTGCGCTTCGTTGCTCACCAGGAAACCAACCTTATTGTGCTTTTTCAGATTCACCAGATGACTTCCCAGCTCCGCAAATTCCTTACCGATCACTTTCGCAGAACGGTAGGTATCATTTTCCTTAAAATCATGACTCAACAGTCCCTTCCAGTAAGTTTCAAATGAGTTATGAATCGAATGCCAGTGCCAGTATTCCACCATATTTGCTCCGGAAGCCAGATGGCTGAATGCCTGCAGACGAAGCTGTCCGTCATACGGAACCCATCCCGGGAATCCCTGCGCTTCTGTCTCCAGGACAAAATAATTATCCTCTTTCAGCGAACGGGTACTGTCCCCGCCATAGGAAATCTCCGCACCGGTCAGCTCGTCCTGTGTCGGATGATAAATATCCACACCTGCTACCGTCAGCGCCCTCGCCGCATGCTTGTGATCCACCATCGGCTGTACCCCGTAGGAATACCCTCTCCAGTCAAAATCAAAGTTATGCGTGATAAACTGGTCTTCCCTCGCATACTCCTTCACAATATCCGCCTGCCATTGCAGATAATCATCCACCAGTGTTCTCTGGAACTTCTGGAATTCCGCACCGAGACTTCCATTGATCGTTCCGCGCACATCCGGAAAATCCTCCCACGCATTGATCCGGTTGCTCCAGTAATCCAGTCCAAACGCCTGATTCATCGCGTCCAGATCGTCGTTAAATTTCGTCCTCAGATATTTTACAAACTGCTCCTGCACATTTTTTCCCGCAGTGTCATAATATTTCGTCTCATTATCCAGCTGGAAGCCGATCACACATTTTCTGTGTGCAGACACTTCCATCAGCTTGCGGATCACGCGCTCACCATAATAGCGATATACCGGGTGCGTGATATCCATAATCTGACGCGCCCCGTAGATACCCGGTCCCTTCTTTGTGGTTGCCAGTACATCCGGGTAGGATTTTACCATCCAGGTCGGAATTGCGTACGTCGGCGTTCCGATAATGACAGAGATTCCCGCCCCTTCCATCGCATCCAGCACGCGCGTCACATGGCTGAAATCAAATACACCTTCCTGCGGTTCACAGGTGCTCCAGGTTGACTCCGCGATACGGACCAGATTGATCCCTGCCGCTTTCATCATTTCCACGTCTTTATCTAACCGGTCACACGGCATATACTCATCATAATATGCCACCCCATACAATAATTTGTCCATTCGATAACCCTCTCTTTTTCTCATTTTCATGTAACTGTTCAGTACCTTCACAGTTACGAGCCAAAATGCATTTAAAATCACCTTCGGTGATGGCATTTTGGCTTGTATGTCTCGGGATTTTGGCATATTCATGCCAAAACACCTCGCGGGATACTACCTACTGAATAGTTACATTTTCATTATTTTAATTTTACCTGTTGTATGGTCATCCGGTCAACTGTGTCCATACATGTTTCAAAAAAATAATGCCAAAATCGAAAAAGCCGCACCAACTTTCTCTGTCAGTACAGCTTCTTTCTCTGATACCGGATTGTTCCGCACTCTCACAATCCTATCCTATAAAATACTCCCCACCAGATACACCACAAACGCAGCCACCCAGGCGATCACGCATTGCCCGATCACAACACCGACCGCCCATCTGCTTCCAAGTTCCCTCTTGATGGATGCGATTGCCGCCACACACGGTGTATACAAAAGACAGAACACCAGCAGGCTCGCCGCCGATACCGGTGTGATACAGCCAAGCAGTGCTGCGGTCTGTCCAAACAGTACGGACAACGTAGATACCACACTCTCCTTCGCCATAAATCCGGTGATCAGCGCCGTGGATATCCTCCAGTCGCCAAATCCCATCGGTGCAAATACCGGCGCGATCACACTGGCCACCGTCGCCAGAATACTCTCCTGCGAATCGCTGACGATGTTCAGGTGACTGTCAAAGGTCTGTAAGAACCAGATTACCAGTGTCGCCATAAAAATCACGGTAAATGCACGCTGCAGAAAGTCTTTTGCCTTATCCCACAGAAGGTGTCCCACATTCTTGGCTCCCGGCATCCGATAATTGGGCAGTTCCATCACGAACGGTACAGCATTGCCTTTAAAAAGAGTCCCACGGAATACCAGTGCCATCAGGATACCCATCAGAATACCGCCAAAATACAAAGCGATCATCACCAGTGCGCTATGCTTCGGGAAAAATGCCGCCGCAAAAAAAGCATAGATGGGAAGCTTTGCCGAACAACTCATAAACGGTGTCAGAAGGATCGTCATCTTACGGTCACGTTCTGAAGGCAACGTTCTGCTCGCCATAACTCCCGGTACTGTACATCCAAAACCTACCAGCATCGGTACGATACTTCTTCCGGAAAGTCCGATCTTTCTGAGCAGCTTATCCATCACAAAAGCCACCCTTGCCATATATCCGCTGTCTTCCAGCATAGATAAAAAGAAAAACAGTGTAACGATGATCGGCAGGAAACTCAGGACACTTCCCACGCCGGTAAAGATTCCATCCATTACCAGAGACCGAAGGACACTGTTGACATTCGCTGCCCCCATCCACTGATCCACCAGACCTCCCAGCGCATCGATACTTACTTCCAGGATATTCTGTAAAAAAGCACCGATCACTCCAAAAGTCAGGAAAAATACCAGCCCCATGATCGCGATAAAACACGGAATCGCCGTGTATTTTCCGGTGAGTATCTTATCGATCTTCACACTTCGCAGATGCTCTTTACTCTCCCGTGGTTTGACCACTGTCTCATCGCAGATATTTTCAATGAAATCAAATCGCATGTGCGCAATTGCCGCCGCCCGGTCAAGACCACGCTCTGTTTCCATCTGTTTCACGATATGCTCCAGCATCTCTTTTTCATTCTGATCCAGTTTCAATGCCTCGAGAATCAGCGTATCCCCTTCTGCCAGCTTCGCCGCCGCAAAACGGACAGGTATCTGTGCTGCTTTTGCATGATCTTCGATCAGATGCATGATCGCATGCAGACATCTATGTACCGCACCACCATCTTCATTGGCATCACAGTAATCTATCTCCTTTGGCCGTTCCTGATATTTTGCCACATGCAGAGCATGGGCTACCAGTTCATCAATACCTTCATTCTTCGCCGCCGAAATAGGAACCACAGGTATCCCCAGCATCTCTTCCATCTGGTTGACCAGAATCGATCCGCCGTTTTCCCGTACCTCATCCATCATATTCAAAGCAAGCACCATCGGAATATCCAGCTCCATCAGCTGCATGGTCAGATACAGATTCCGCTCAATATTGGTAGCATCCACAATGTTGATGATTCCTTTCGGATGTTCATTCAGCACAAAATTTCTTGTAACGATCTCCTCACTGGAATATGGGGACATGGAATAGATTCCCGGAAGATCGGTCACCAGTGTGTTTTCTTTTCCCCGGATAGTTCCATCTTTTCGGTCCACCGTTACTCCCGGAAAGTTACCCACATGCTGACTGGATCCGGTCAGCTGATTAAACAGTGTGGTTTTTCCACAGTTCTGATTCCCTGCAAGTGCAAATGTCAGCACCTCTGTATCCGGCAAAGGATGTTCCGTTTCCTTCTCATGATATTTACCACCCTCTCCAAGTCCCGGATGGGGGATTACTGTTCGTTCTTTTTTTTCCGGTTTTACCTGTCCGGCATCCCGTATATTTTCAATCTCGATTTTCTCCGCATCTGCAAGACGCAGTGTCAGTTCATAACTGTGAATCCGCAGTTCCACCGGATCTCCCATGGGAGCGTACTTTACTACTGTTACCTCTCCCTGTGGGATCAGTCCCATATCCAGAAAATGCTGACGCAGCGCCCCTTCTCCGCCTACCGAGCGAATCGTTGCTGTCTTTCCTACCGGCAAATCTCTTAATGTCATGACTGCATTCCTCTTTTCTTTATTTTCTTGCTGTCATCCGTCCGAAGGTTTCCAGAATCTCAAAATCCTCCCGACAACTATGTAGATTTTATCCTTAATGATAATATTTATCAATAGAAAACCCCAAAAAATCTCCAAAAAGTATCTGAACCCTCCTTATTCTTGCTTCCTTTTTTTCTTTTCTCATGATATGATTGCATATGTTACGCTGTTTGGTATCTGTGTGTCTGTTGAACAGTTGTCTTTTACCGATATTACTATGAAGGGAAGGGATTTTATGAAAAAGACACAGTTTAAAAATTCTCTGCTTCTGCTGCTGACAGCCACCATCTGGGGTGTGGCTTTCGTAGCCCAGAGCGTTGGTATGGATCACGTGGGTCCGTTTACTTTCAACGCTATTCGAAGCATCATCGGAGGAATCGTCCTGATTCCATGCATTTTCTTTCTGGATCACAGAAAATCTGCCCAAAAAGAGGAACTGCCATCGCCTCAACAACAGGTAGAACAGACCGGTACACTGATTCTCGGCGGTGTCTGCTGCGGTATTCTTCTGGCACTTGCCAGCAGTTTTCAGCAGATGGGCATCCAGTATACAACGGTCGGACGTGCAGGATTTATCACTGCCTGCTATATTGTTATCGTTCCGATTCTTGGCCATTTCTTTCTGAGTAAAAAATGCGGCGCCACCATCTGGATCGCTGTTGCACTTGCACTGGCAGGACTGTATCTGCTTTGCATCACAGACGGTTTTTCCGTTGGAAAAGGGGATCTGCTGGTCATGGTATGTTCCCTGCTGTTTTCCTTACATATTCTGGTAATCGACTATTTTTCGCCCAAGGTTGACGGTGTGAAAATGTCCTGTATCCAGTTTTTTGTCTGCGGATTCTTATGTGCGATCCCGGCTGTCTTTACGGAACCTATCGTATTGGCAGATATCTTTGCCGCCTGGGCACCGATTCTTTATGCCGGTGTGATGTCCTGCGGTGTTGCGTACACCCTGCAGATCATCGGACAGAAAGATATGAACCCGACTGTGGCTTCTCTGATCTTAAGTCTGGAATCCTGCATCTCGGTACTGGCAGGCTGGATCCTTCTGAATCAGAAGCTTTCCGCACGGGAGTTATCAGGATGTGTGCTGATGTTTGCAGCGATCATTCTGGCACAGCTTCCCTCCGAGAAAAAAGCATAATATGTTTGTCCCACCGGATGCTTTTCTCTGTAAAATCTGAAAAGCTCCCGGTATTTTTTATGAACATGATTTTGAAGAAAACAGATAACAATTCAGTCGGTGGCCATGTTTTTTGCCAAAATCCCGAGACATACAAGTCAAAATGCCATCACCGAAGGTGATTAGAAATGCATTTTGGCTCGTAACTGTGAGGGTACTGAAGAGTTACGAAATTTGTAAATGGCAGATTGAGTAATTAAATTTCAAAAAAGGGTTGACGAATCATCTGTAACCAAGTATGATTATAAACAGATTCACGCTGCAACGCGTTGAAGTGCAAAATTCTTTATTTTTTATGGAGGCTTTTGAAATTATGGAAATGGATATGGAATTCTTACGAAAACTGCCAACCCCGAAGGAGTTAAAAGAGCAGTTTCCGGTAAGTGAAAAGATAGCAGCAATCAAAGAAGATCGCGACAGACAGATCCGGGAAATCTTCGAGGGAAAAGATGACCGTCTTCTGCTGATCATCGGACCTTGCTCCGCAGACAATGAAGATGCGGTAATTGATTACATCAGTCGGCTTCGTACCGTACAGGATAAGGTCGCAGATAAGATTTTTATGATTCCGCGTATCTATACAAACAAACCGAGAACGATCGGCATGGGCTATAAGGGGATGTTGCACCAGCCGGATCCGGAGAAAAAAGAAGATATGTTAAAGGGTATCATCGCGATCCGCGATCTGCACACCAGAGCGGTCAACGAGACCGGTTTTACCTGTGCAGATGAGATGCTGTATCCGGAGAACCACAGATATTTATCCGATCTGTTATCTTACGTTGCCATCGGTGCCCGTTCCGTCGAAGACCAGCAGCACCGTCTGACCGCCAGCGGCGTCGGCATCCCGGCAGGTATGAAGAACCCAACCGGCGGAGATATCTCCGTTATGATGAACTCCATCATCGCCGCACAGCACGGTCACATGTTCCTGTACCGTGGATGGGAAGTAAAAACTCCTGGTAACCCTTATGCACATGCGATTCTTCGTGGTTATGTAGACAAATTCGGAAGAAATATGCCAAACTACCATTACGAGGACCTGCAAAATCTTCTGGAACATTATCAGGAAGTCAATGAGTCCGCGCAGACAAAACTGGTCAACCCGGCTGTCATCGTAGACACCAACCACTCCAACTCCGGCAAACGCTTCGCAGAACAGATCCGTATCAGTAAGGATGTTATGCACAGCTGCAAGGTTTCGGAGGATGTTCACAAACTGGTGAAGGGACTGATGATCGAGAGTTATATCGAAGACGGCGCTCAGAAGGTGAGTGAGCACTGCTATGGAAAATCGATTACGGATCCTTGCCTGGGTTGGGAGAAAACCGAGAAACTGATTTATGAACTGGCGGAGCTTTGGTAATTGAAAAATTGTAAAAGGGGATGCCGCGTCTCCCGGCATCCCCTTTTACAAAATCTCTACTTCACAAACGGAACCGGACTATAATAATACCCGATCATCCCCGCCCCTGAATGATAAGGAACGATAAATTCTCCCTGTGCATACGCCAGCAGCTCCTCATATTTTCTTACAGCCTCTCTGAATTTCTCCATGAATTTTTTCATAATAATCCTCTCCTCTCATTCCAGACTGCTTATAAGTTTCTCTTATCTATAAAGAAAAAAGCAGAACAATGGATTCATCTGAACCCCTTTGTTCTGCTTTTTTATATCATAGCACTTCTCTTCCCCGTGTGCAATCCCTTTTTTACGTTACCGCGGTAAATTTCTTCGAGATTCACCGCAAATGGTATATCCGTTCCGTCCACCCCGCTTGGTCTCATAAAGTGCCTGATCCGCGATTCGGTACAGTTCCATGTAGGTGTTTCCGTGTTCCGGGTACAGAGCGATTCCGATGCTGATTGTGATTCCTTTTCCATCCATCTCAGCAAATGCAAGCTTCTTCGTCTCCTCCAGCAGTTTTTCCGCTTTGCTTCGGACTGCCTCACGACTGCTTACGTTCCACATCAGGACGATAAACTCGTCACCGCCGATCCGGCCCACAATGTCGTTTTCCCGGAACTGTCTGTTCAGCAGTTCGCCAAACGTATGCAGCACCGCATCGCCCACGGTATGTCCGTATACATCGTTGACCTCTTTAAACTTATCTACATCCATGATAAAGAATGCGCTTTGCCTCTCTCCATGATTTTCGTTCAGAATCCGCTCCGTATACGATTCCGCGTACTTTCTGTTATATACCTGCGTCAGTTCATCCGTCCGGGCGGAACGGAGGATTTCTTCTGTTTTCTGACGATTTTTCCGTATGATGTAGAAGATCAGGATACAAACCTGAACGCCAAAGCATCCCAGAAAGATAAATTCATACTGCTCCACGAACGCATACGACTGCTGTGCAACGGTCACCGGTGCAACATAGCAGATCATCCAGTCATTGATTCCCAGCGGCGCATATGCCAGATAGCGGTCGGAACTGTCCGCATAACCTCTTAACCGGATCAGTCCTTCCTTTCCTTCGTTGAAATCCTGTGAAATCTCTTCGATGCTGTGTCCCTGTCCTATTTTCTTGAATTTGTAAAATTCAAAAATATTATCTCCATAAGAAAGCTTGTAATCTGTCGCATCGCCGTCATGGGCAATGATCTCACCATCTCTGGTAACGATCAGGCTGTATCCTTTTCCCGAAAACAGATCATCAAACAGCATACGGCTCAGTTCACCGACATTATAGGAACTGCCAAGAACACCAATGACCGTTTCCTCATGAAAAACCGGAACGCCAAGAACTACCTTCGTCTCCTGATCCACACTGCTCTCAAGCGGATCACTCAACGTACGGCTGCCGCTGATCCCTTCCTTAAAGTATCTCCGGTGTGCCACATTTTTTACCAGCCCATTATCGTAGTGTGCATCACCATTCGGCTGAATCAGCGCCGTGCGATCCAGCGCGGTACTCTCCTGAAATGTTGTCAGCATCTGCATATTTTCCTCGCTGAGAAGGTCTCCGCCCTCTCCCATCTTCTCTGCAATGCCTTCCAGATACGAATAATGAATATTTAAAATGGCTCGGAGATGTTCGCTCTGTCTCGCCACATTGTTTCTCATTCTCTCCTGCGAACTGCTCTCGATCGTTCTCTGTGCTGTCACAAAAAAGAAAACCAGACCGATGATAATCGCCAGGATAAATACCGCAATTGCTCCTACATAGCTTCCTCCGGGATTCTGCTTTTTCTTCTTAAAAATAATCTCCAACTCCTCCCCTGTTTCTTCTTTTAATATACCAGAAATATGTCCTGAATACTACTTGTTTCTCTGTTTTTCGCTCGACACTTTTATACCTTGCATTTTTATACCGAACGCTTTTCAAAACTCCAAATCTGTACTATAATCAACGAGATAAAATAACATGTATACCGTTTACAAAGGAGGCCCTTATGGAACCAAATATTATTACTCTGACAGACCAGTACGGCGAATCTGTTCGTTTTGAACTTCTCGATATTGTGGAATACGAAGATCAGGAATTTGCTGTTCTCTATCCTGCCGATGGCAGTGACGATGAACCGGTTCATATTCTGCGGATCACTTCCGAAAATCTCGATCTGGATGAAATGGAATTCGAAGGTCTGGATGACGAAGACCTGATCAATGCCGTGTTTGATCTGTTCTGCGAACGTAACGATTTTGAATAAGAATTTTTTAAATAAAACGGAGAAATCGCTTGACATTTTCTCCGTTTTATTTTATATTAGTATTAGTAACAATTACTGTTATTAATCAAGAAGGGAGGATCGTAATGGCAACTCTGAAATACAGCCGTCAACGGGAATCCATCAAAGAATTTCTGATGACACGTACCGATCATCCTACGGCTGACACCGTCTATCATCAGTTACGCAAGATTTATCCGAACATCAGTCTCGGAACCGTCTACCGTAACCTGGCACTGCTGGCAGATATCGGAGAGATTCAGAAAATCTGTACCGGCGATGGTGCTGACCGCTTCGACGGACAGGTCACCCCTCATTATCATGTAATCTGCACCCGCTGCCATCAGGTGATGGATCTGGATCTGGAATACATGAAAGAACCGGAGGATCTGGCCGCACAACATTTTGAAGGAAAGATTCTGGGACATGTGACAAACTTCTATGGAATCTGTCCCGACTGTCTGAAAAAAGATACGATGTAAACGCTTCCTGGATTGTCAGAGGAACAAAACGAAAAGAACAAAAGAGTTTTAAAATCATCTTGACAAACAGGAAGTAATATGTTAATCTAATATCAGTAATAATTACTATTATTAATTCAAACTCAAGAAAGCGATTCACCGTATAGGGAATCCGTTTTCAAGATAAACTACAAAAAAGAAAAGGAGAATATGACCATGAAAAAATTTGTTTGTACTGTATGTGGATATGTTTACGAAGGAGAAACCGCACCGGAAGTCTGTCCGGTTTGTAAAGCACCAGCTTCCAAGTTCAAAGAGCAGAGCGGAGAAAAAACATGGGCTGCTGAACATGTAGTAGGTGTTGCACAGGGTGTTCCGGAAGACATCCTGGCTGACCTGAGAGCAAACTTCGAAGGTGAATGCTCTGAAGTCGGTATGTACCTGGCTATGGCTCGTGTAGCTCACAGAGAAGGATATCCGGAAATCGGTCTGTACTGGGAAAAAGCTGCTTACGAAGAAGCTGAACATGCAGCAAAATTCGCTGAACTGTTAGGTGAAGTTGTAACCGACAGCACAAAGAAAAACCTGGAAATGCGTGTAGATGCTGAGC
>OOBK01001738.1_pt1 | contig 10932 bp, 12 predicted proteins | sample 1671541 | NCBI WGS metagenome assembly OOBK01 (sample SAMN06348167, study PRJEB24527) | human gut metagenome | biome: human gut; feature: ankylosing spondylitis patient; material: feces | host: Homo sapiens | place: China | collected 2015-10 | reverse complement strand
TCCAGCCAAATCAGGTAAGAAGCCTGCGGACGCATCACCTTAATCTTAGGAGTATATGCCTTCGTATAAGCATCCACATAGTCAATATTTCCCTGAATATAAGCCAGACACTGTTCTAGCCACTCTTCTCCTTCGGTATAAGCGGCGGTTACGGCAGGCCAGGCAAATACATGTCCCGCATTCAGTTCTCCGGCATCCAGGTAAGCCACAAAACGTGAACGAAGTCCTTCATTATAAATAATGGTATGCGAAGCGGCTACTCCCGGCATATTAAAAGTCTTGCTGGGTGCCATGAAAGTAACAGAGTTGTTGCGGGCTTTTTCTGACACCATGGCAAAAGGCAGATGCTGATAAGGAGGTAAAGTCAGGTCGGCATGAATTTCATCCGAAAAGACAATCACATTGTCATCGGCACAGATTTCGGCCAGTTCCTGCAATTCTTCTTTCTTCCAAACTACTCCTCCCGGGTTGTGAGGATTACACAGAATCAATACCTGTACTCCCTTTATGGAACGGCGAATCAAATCCAAATCCATACGATAATGTCCGTCCACTTCCTTCAGCGGGCATTCCACCAAGCGACGGTTATTACGTGTCACCAGCCAGGCAAAAGGATGGTACACCGGAGGCATAATCATAATCTTGTCGCCCGGCTTTGTGAAACAGTTGATAGCCATTCCCAAACCCGGTACAATGCCTGGTACAAAATTGATTTCTTCCTTCTCTACCGACATGCCATAACGTTTCTTTACCCATCCGATAATAGACTGATAGTAATCTTCTGAACGGAAGGTATATCCCAACACCGGATGTTCGCAACGCTTACGAATGGCTTCTAAAATAAACGGAGGTGTGGCAAAATCCATATCGGCCACCCACATCGGAATCAAATCAGACTTTCCCCATACGTTTACCATACCGTCTACTTTCTCGCTGCATGTGCCGCGACGGTCAATCACTTCATCAAAATTATAGTTCATGTTCTTATTTGTTTTGGCTGTTTTACAAATGAAATATCTCTGTACAACAAAGGTAAGAAAATACATTCATATCCACCATTCTGAGGCTATTTTTTAAAAATAAGAAGAAAAAGTTTGTCGGAACATTTGTTTTTTAAAGAAAAGTATTACATTTGCAGCAGAAATAACAACAAAATAACAAACAAATGAGAACATTTGCATCATACTTCTTCTTTTACTTTTATTTCTTTTACTTTAGCAATGAAGTGAAGCGGGAGTTTGCATGCATACGTTAATAGAGAAAACAAGAATGAAATGATAATACAAAGTCCCGCTTCGATGGAGCGGGACTTTTTTTATAGTTACACAAAAGATGAAGAAGATAGCCATACAAGGAGTTCCGGGCTCGTATCACGACATTGCAGCCCATAAGTTTTTCAAGGATGAAGAAATCGAACTGATTTGCTGCAACACATTCGAAGAGGTGTTCGATAACCTGAAAAAAGACAGCAGCATCATCGGAATGATTGCCATTGAGAATACGATTGCCGGAAGTCTCCTTCACAATTACGAATTGCTCAGAGACAGTGGAGCTACGATTATTGGAGAACACAAATTACGAATCAGCCACAGCATCATGTGTCTGCCCGGAGAAGACTGGAGTACACTGACAGAGGTAAACTCCCACCCGGTAGCACTGGCACAATGCCGGGATTTCCTGCAACACCATCCACAACTGAAGGTGGTAGAAACGGAAGATACCGCAGGCAGCGCACGCGACATCAAGGAAAAGGGATTAAAAGGACATGCTGCCATCTGCTCCAAATATGCAGCCGAGCTTTACGGCATGAAAATCCTGCAGGAAGGCATTGAAACCAACAAGCATAATTTCACCCGCTTTCTGGTGATATGCGATCCCTGGATGGCCGACGAACTGAAAGACCCTTCCAAAATCAACAAGGCCAACATTGTTTTCTCCCTGCCTCATAATGAAGGAAGCTTGTCACAAGTGTTATCCATCTTTTCGTTCTATCACATTAACTTGACAAAAATACAGTCGTTGCCCATCATCGGGCGGGAATGGGAATACCTGTTCTACGTAGACGTGATGTTCAACGACTATTTGAGATACAAACAATCCATTGATGCAGTAATGCCATTAACCAAAGCACTTAAAATTTTAGGAGAATATGCAGAAGGAGAATCAACCTTATAAGATAGAGCCGGCCAGCCGACTGAGCCACGTCAGCGAATACTACTTCAGCCGGAAACTGAAAGAAGTGGCACGGATGAATGCCGAAGGAAAAAATGTCATCAGCTTAGGAATCGGAAGCCCGGACATGCCGCCTTCAGAAGAGACCATCAACGTGTTGTGTGAGAATGCCCGCAAGCCGGACGCACACGGCTACCAGCCTACGGTGGGAATACCGGAACTGCGCAAAGCCATGGCCGACTGGTATAAAAGATGGTATGATGTAGACCTGGACCCGGCAACGGAAATCCAGCCGCTTATCGGTTCGAAGGAAGGTATCCTTCACGTCACACTTGCACTGGTGAACCCCGGTGACCAGGTGCTGGTTCCAAACCCCGGATACCCTACCTACACTTCACTGAACAAGATTTTGGGAAGTGAAATCGTGAACTACAACCTGCGGGAAGACAATCACTGGCAACCGGATTTCGAAGAGCTGGAAAAGATGGATTTAAGTCGGGTAAAAATCATGTGGACCAACTATCCCAACATGCCGACCGGTGCCAATGCCACCATGGAGCTTTACGAGAAGCTGGTGGATTTTGCACGCCGTCACCAGATTGTCATCGTCAACGACAATCCGTACAGTTTCATTCTGAACCGTAAACCTATCAGTATTCTGAACGTACCGGGAGCCAAAGAATGCTGTATTGAGTTCAACTCCATGAGCAAGAGCCACAACATGCCGGGATGGCGCGTAGGTATGCTGGCAACCAATGCCACTTTCGTACAGTGGATTCTGAAAATCAAGAGCAACATTGATTCCGGTACTTTTCGGCCCTTGCAGCTGGCAGCCGCACAGGCTTACCACAACAGCGCAGAATGGCACGAAGAAGCCAATATCCAGACTTACGCACGTCGCCGGAAACTGGCTGAAGAAATTATGCATACCTTGGGATGTACCTTCGACCCGGAACAAGTAGGTATGTTCTTGTGGGGACGCATTCCAGACCACTATGCCGACGTAGAAGAACTGACCGAGAAAGTCTTGCACGAAGCCCGCGTGTTCATCACTCCGGGATTCATTTTCGGCAGCAACGGAAAACGGTATATCCGTATTTCACTCTGCGCCAAAGAGCCTCAACTGGAAGAGGCGTTAAAACGAATCCAGGCCATCATGAATAAATAACATTACAAAAATCAAATACTACCATGGAACAGTTAGATTTACTCCCTATTGAACTGGAAGGTGTTTCTCAGGAACGCCCGTTGATCATTGCAGGCCCTTGCAGTGCCGAAACAGAAGAACAAGTTATGACTACAGCCAAGTCACTGTCTGACAAAGGTATCAAGATATTCCGTGCCGGAATCTGGAAACCCCGTACCAAACCGGGAGGTTTCGAAGGTATCGGTGTGGAAGGTCTTTCCTGGCTGAAAGAAGTGAAGAAGGAAACCGGTATGTACGTAGCCACGGAAGTAGCTACCGCCAAGCATGTGTACGAATGCCTGAAAGCTGACGTAGACATCGTATGGATTGGTGCCCGTACTACTGCCAACCCGTTTGCCGTACAGGAAATTGCCGATGCCCTGAAAGGCGTGGACATTCCCGTCTATGTGAAGAATCCGGTAAATCCTGATCTGGAGTTGTGGATTGGTGCATTGGAACGTATCAACAATGCCGGACTGAAACGTATCGGTGCCATTCATCGCGGATTCTCTTCATACGACAAGAAAATTTACCGCAACCTGCCGCAGTGGCACATTCCTATCGAACTGCGCCGCCGCATCCCGAACCTGCCTATTATCTGCGACCCGAGCCATATCGGCGGAAAACGTGAACTGATTGCTCCGCTGTGCCAGCAGGCCATGGACTTAGGTTTCGACGGACTCATCATCGAATCACACTGCAATCCGGAATGTGCATGGAGCGATGCCGCACAGCAGGTTACTCCCGATATTTTAGACTACATCCTGAACCTGCTCGTTATCCGTTCTGAGCATCAGACTACAGAAAACCTGAACGAGCTCCGCCGACAGATTGACGAATGTGACAACGACCTGATGGACATACTCGCCAAACGTATGCGTGTGTGCCGTGAAATCGGTACCTTCAAAAAGGAACATAACATGACCATTCTGCAGACCGGACGTTACAACGAAATTCTGGACAAGCGTGGTGCACAAGGCTCACTTTGCGGCATGGATTCCGATTTCGTCAAACAAGTATTCGAGCTGATTCACGAAGAAAGCGTGCGCCAGCAAATGGAAATCATCAACAAATAACAGAAACAAAGCATGAAAATATTGATTTTAGGAGCCGGAAAAATGGGCTCCTTCTTTACCGATGTATTGAGTTTTGAACATGAAGTCGCCGTCTACGATGTGAATCCCCAACGCCTGCGCTTTATGTACAACTGCTACCGCTTCACCAAGCTGGAAGAAATCAGCGAATTCAAGCCGGAACTGGTCATCAATGCTGCCACGGTAAAATACACACTCGATGCTTTCCATCAGGTCCTCCCGGTGCTGCCGAAGGACTGTATCATCAGCGACATCGCTTCCGTGAAAACCGGATTAAAGGAGTTCTATGAAAACTGCGGCTTCCGTTATGTGTCTACCCACCCGATGTTCGGTCCCACATTTGCCAACCTCGACAAACTGAGTACGGAGAATGCCATCATCATTAAGGAAGGTGACCACCTGGGAAAGATTTTCTTCAAGGACCTTTACCAGCACCTGAAGCTGAACATCTTTGAATACACCTTCGAGGAACACGACGAAACTGTGGCCTACTCCTTGTCTATCCCGTTCGTATCTACCTTTGTGTTTGCAGCCGTTATGAAACACCAGGATGCACCGGGTACTACCTTCAAGCGCCACATGGCCATTGCGCAAGGTGTGCTGAGCGAAGATGATTTTCTGCTACAGGAAATCTTGTTCAATCCACGCACTCCGGCTCAGGTCGAAAATATCCGTACGGAGCTAAACGAGCTGTTAGATATTATCAGCCGGAAAGATGCAGAAGGCATGCATGCCTATCTTAGCAAGATTCGAAAAAATATCAAATAACTTATAGGGAAATCCATAAAAAAGGGCAGGAAGAAAACCACAAACCTTTCTTCCTGCCCTTTCTATTTTCTATCAGGCTGATATTTACAGCTTAATCTTCTTTGATACCGATTTCGACTCATTGTGCAGACGGTCGAGTGCAGTCACTACGTAACGATACTTCGTCTTTCCGTCTTCATACGGCAACTTATAGAATTCATCGTGCGTAATCGCTACAATGTGTGAAGGATCGTTCAGGTTCACCTTCTCCTTGCTTCCGAAGCGGTACACCACATAATGATAAGCCTTGTCCATCTCGGTCTTTGCCTTCGGTGCCGTCCAGAACAAGATGTATCCGTCTGCGGTCCATACCGGTTTCAGCTTACGCACTTTGCCCGGAGCCTTGTCGTCCATAAACGGAGAAGCCGGAAGCAATGCCGGATACTTGTGATATTCTTTCACCAGCATATCCCGGTAATTTCCCTTGTTCTCTACCACTGCCGCCGCATACCACTGACAGCTTCCCTGTACGGTAGGCAATGAACGCTGCAAATTATACTTTGCCGGAATCTGGCTCTGGTTCGGATTCATCAAATCCGCTTTCGATACAGTGCGTATCACATCCTGACCGATATACAGCGGACGAGCTGCCGAATGGCGTGCCCACCAGCGAATCAGTGTATCATAATCGGCTGCCGGATGTCCGATTTCCCAATAAATCTGCGGGATATTGTAATCTACCCAGCCATTGTTTACCCACAAAAGCACGTCGGCATACAAGTCATCGTAGTTCTGCAATCCGTTTGTCTCACTTCCGTTCGGGTCATTCTTCTTGTTACGATAAATACCGAACGGTGATACACCAAACTTCACCCACGGTTTGCATTCGCGTACGGTTTCATGAATTTCCTTAATCAACACGTTCACATTATCCCGACGCCAATCTGCCCGACGAGTAAATCCGCGACCGTATGCTGCAAAGCTGACATTATCCGGAAACTCCTCTCCCGGATTCGGATAAGGATAGAAATAGTCGTCCATGTGAATGGCATCCACATCATAACGGGTCACAATGTCGCGTACAATCTTGCAGATGTATTTTCTGGATTCCGGCAGTCCCGGATCAAAATACAGCTGGCCGGCATACTGCACAAACAGTTCCGGATTCTTGCTGTAGGGATGCATGGGCGACAAAGCACCTGTTCCTTTCGTCTTGGCACGATACGGATTAATCCACGCATGAAGTTCCATGTTCCGCTTGTGGCATTCCTCAATCATAAACTGCAAAGGATCCCACATAGGCGAAGGAGCTTTTCCCTGCACACCGGTCAAGAAACGGCTCCATGGTTCGTAAGGAGATTTATACAAGGCATCCGCCTCTGCCCTCACCTGAAAAATGATGGCATTAATACCAGCCTTCTGCAAGTTGTCCAACTGGCTCACCAGCACCTTCTTCATTTTCTCCGTAGGCATCCCCTGGAACTGTCCGTTTACACACTGTATCCAGGCTCCGCGAAACTCCCGTTTGGGATAACGTGTCTGAGCATACAAGTTGCTCGTCCACAGGCTTCCCAGAAGGACAAGCAACATTAATAGTTTAGTCTTCATATCCGTAAATTTTATCATATCCTTTTCACTTTCCGGACAAATGTCCGATTAAGCCGCAAAGATAGTGAAAGGTGAGTGCAATACCAAGCCAAAAGCCTGCTTTTGAGCACAAGTATTGCCGAACCGCATCCTATATTCAAAAAATCAAAATTTCCTTTACTTGGCTGCCTTATGCAACTCCACTCCCACCACATAATAATGTGGTACGTTCGACAAAATCATTCCAATACCCTAATAAGAGTAATTGCGTAGTTATAATCTTCTAAATCTCCCTATATAAAAGAGAAAACTTTATGACAAATTCTCTGTTTCACAGTGTGAAATATAAAAAAATTCCGACTATAAAACAGAGAATATATCAAAGAGTTTTAAAGAATATGACGAAGGAAAATGAAGAATCTATCAGGAACCTATTACTCTTTTAGCAAACATTTCCTAACTCTTCAAAAGCAAATCATAAAACATTGATTATAACAGCATTTTTATATTATAACTGTACAAATTCAAGGGTGCAAATAATAAAATTAAAAGATAAGATAAGCTAATTTAAAAAATTCAGATATATGCCATTACCAAAGAACTGAAGAAGAAACTTTGATATTCTGTTGAATTGTTCAAAACTCATTTGCTATCCTCCCGTTAATCAAACATCTTACTTTAAATTACAGTTCCGCTATCCCAAGAAACTTGCTCATACGTTCAACACACTTCTTTTTCTGAGTGAGGTTAGGATGCACATAAAGATTAAGTGTTGTCGACACATTGGAATGACCGAGTATTACGCTTACCGTTTTATAATCGCATTGACTTTCTATGCATCGGGTTGCAAAAGTGTGCCGAAAGCAATGGTAGCACAAGCTGGAGCTTACTCCTGCAAGGACGGCGAGTGATTTCATGTGCCGCCGGAGGTTTGGGTGGTGTATCATGGGGAACAATGTCGGACGGTTGTCGTCATGGTACTTCTCTATCAGGGCGAGTGCTTCGGGCAACAGCTTCACGCTTGCCCGAAGCTCGTTCTTCTTGCGGCGGTATTTCAACCAGAGGCCTCCCTCATCGTCCGTGTAGAGGTTTTCACGGGTGACGCTCACCGCATCCGCATAGGCGGTTCCGGTATAACAGGCGAACAGGAAAAGGTCGCGGGCGAGGATGTGCGTGGTGCGCCATGCGGGTATCTCCACATCGCGTATCTTTTCGAAGTCCTCGCGGCTCAACGCCCTCGGTGTCCGTTCCGTCTTTTGCGGCAGGGTGAAGTTGGCGAAATGGCATCTTTCGGCATACCCCTCCTTGTAGGCGATGCGGCATACCTTTTTCAAGATGGCAAGGTAATGGCGCACTGTGTCTACGGCATATCCTTTCACGTCCATCACGAAGTTCTGGTAGTCGTGTATGAACTGTTCGGTAAGCTGTCCGAAAGCGATGTCCTTCGTCTTGAACTGCTACGGGATGAACTCGCCCAACGTCTTTCTCATATAGTAATAGCCGGGATAAGTGCCTTTGGCGCGGTCGATGCCGATACGTGCCTTCAAGTCCTCGCAGATGCGGTCGGTCATCCGTAGCAGCGTCATCTGCGTTTCCATGCTGCCTTGGAACAAATCCTTGACCGCCGTAGCGTCAAAGTCCAGCCCGCGCTTCACCAATGTGTCAAACGCCGCATTGACAGCAAGTAGCAGCTTGTCCAGTTTCGCGTTGGTTTCCACCGCCTCGCGGCTCTTGCCGTCCAGACGGCTTTCCCTCGCGTTCCACAACTCCGGCTTGCACGACAGCTTGCAGCCGAACTGCGCCATCGTGCGGTTCACCGTGATACGGCCCATAATCGGGGCTTTGCCCGACTTGTCCGTTCCGCTCTTTTTCAGGTAGAGCAGCACCTTGAATTTCTCGATTTTCATACGCTCACACTTTTTTGATGCAAAGTTACTTCGAGTGCAAGCGTTCCTTGATTTGCAGAACGGCGCGTATCGGCGCAATCGGCACGGGCGCACAACAATTTCATTTTCCGTGCGCTACCTGTCCTTGCTTCGGTAACAGCCGGCTAACGGCTTGGTAACTGAAATGCCTCGCCATTCCGCACTCCGTTGCGTTTCCGGCATCCGGCAGGATAATGCGAAACCGCTCATTTCAAACGGGTTGCGTTTTATCGTCACTTGTTTGCCGACAGCTGCTTTGTGGGTTCTGTTCCATTGCTTACGTCACTCCTTCGCCTCGCTGATTACGCTGGAAGCCGGAGTGCCGATTGAAACCATCAGCCGGATGCTGGGACATTCCGACATAACCACCACACAGGTGTATGCCCGTGTCACTCCGAAAAAGCTTTTTGAGGATATGGACAAGTATATTGAAGCAACCAAGGACTTGAAACTTGTCCTGTAATCATTAAAATAAGAAACTTAAAACATTACGACCATGCGCAGTACATTTTCCGTATTACCATACATCAACAGGAGTAAAGTAAAGGCAGACGGAACGACCGCCGTCTTGTGCCGCATCACCGTGGACGGCAAGAGTTCCACAATGGCGACAGGCATATATTGCAAACCCGAAGACTGGAACAGCAAGACAGGCTCAATCCGCACCGTCCGTGAGAACAACCGCTTGCTGGAGTTCCGCAAGTCCGTCGAATGTGCCTATGAGGATTCATTGAAGAGGCAGAACGTAGTGAGTGCCGAGCTGCTCAAAAATACGCTGGCAAAGAAAGCCGTCATTCCGGTCAAACTGTTACAGATGGGCGAGATGGAACTTGAAAGGCTGCTTGTCCGCTCAAAGGAGATAAATTCCACTTCGACGTACAGAAATTCAAAATACTATCAGAAGTATTTGACGGACTTTCTTGCCTCACAGGGAAAAAGTGATATAAATCTGGCTGAAATCACGGAAGAGTTCGGCAGTTCCTATAAAGCCTTCCTGAAACGCTACAAGAACTTCGGACCTTCACAGATGAACAAGTGCCTGTGCTGGCTGAGCAAGCTGGTGTATCTTGCCGTTGATTATGAGATACTCCGTGCCAATCCGTTGGAAGACATGGAATACGAGAAGAAGCCCGCGCCGAAGCACAGGCACATCAGCCGTGCCGAACTGAAAGCCATCCTTGAAACCCCGATGCTCGACCCGTTGCAGGAGCTGGGGCGCAGGGCGTTCTTGTTTTCAACGTTCACGGGATTGGCGTATGTGGACACCATGCTGCTTCATCCGCACCACATCGGCAGGACTGCCGACGGCAGGCGTTACATCCGCATCAACCGCAAGAAGACCAACGTGGAGGCGTTCATCCCCCTGCACCCGATAGCCGAACAGATACTCGACCTCTACAACACCACGGACGACACCAAGCCCGTGTTCCCGCTTCCGAGTCGTGACGAAATGTGGTTCGAGATACACGAGCTGGGCGTTGCGATAGGACGTAAAGAAAACTTGTCCTACCACCAAAGTCGGCACTCCTTCGGAACGTTCTTAATTTCAGAGGGCATACCCATCGAGAGCATCGCCAAAATGATGGGGCATTCAGGCATAAGAACTACCCAACGGTACGCGGAAGTGACGGACAAGAAGATATCCAAGGACATGGACAACCTGATGGCGGTCAGAATGATGTACGGAACAGGCAAATGGTACAAAAGGCAAGGATTGCCAAAAGAAACAGACTTAAATAATGAGCAAATTGGGAAATGACTATGAAACGTGGAATTATCACAATCAACGAAAACGGTGCGGTCACTATTCCGACCGTTCCCGTATGGATGACGCAGCAGGAAATGTTCGATGCGTTCAATGTGTTCGGTTGCGACATCCGCAGGGCTATCCATACCATTTACAAGAACATAGAGTTGTTGGAAAGCGACACCATGCGCTACGTCAGGCAGGACAACGGGATAAGCTATGATGTGTACAGTCTTGAAATGGTGATTGCCGTTGCCTTTCGGCTGCGGACTAAGGAGTGCATGGCATTCAGGCGGTTTGTCATGGGGAAACTGTATGCCGCCAGTCGGAAAGAACCTCTATGTTTGTTCTTTTCGCCAGTGGCATATTCTAGGAAGGAGTATAGCTGTTGATACAAAGGATATACGACCAGACACGGTAAGAGGCTGTCTCAAAATAGAATTGCAAAAGTAAAAATATTACAGATTGAAACTT
>OOBK01001733.1_pt1 | contig 10954 bp, 9 predicted proteins | sample 1671541 | NCBI WGS metagenome assembly OOBK01 (sample SAMN06348167, study PRJEB24527) | human gut metagenome | biome: human gut; feature: ankylosing spondylitis patient; material: feces | host: Homo sapiens | place: China | collected 2015-10 | reverse complement strand
CTTCGGTCGTCCAAAGCTTGCGTACGGGGTCATGAGCGCTCGCTTCCACACCTTGCAAAAAAAGTCCGTTCTCGTCAGACTAGGGGCGCACGTGTACAAAGTGCATCTGACGAAGAATCGGACCAAGTGAATGATTGCATTAGGGGATACAATCATTACAAGCGATAGAAAATAGAAAAGGTGAAGGAAAGTTATCCTTCAGTTTCCAACCATCGGAAACTATTTTATTATAATATGGTTTCCATCTGAAGTCAATAAGATTAGTTTAAAAAAATTAAAGTATATTTATACATTCTAATGGATTTCTGTGATGCCTGTTAAAATCAGATACAGACCGTAGACGGCAACGATGATTCCGCTGATCAGATTGATTGCCAGCAAAAACTTTTTCGGAAGTTTGTCGCGAAGCAGATTAAAACCGATCGTAATTCCGTGATCCCAGATGAAACTGGCGGTTATGACTCCGGTAATAAAGAGGATGCTTTGCTCAAACGTCAAAGTGGCACGACTTGCGCCAAGCATCATGGTACCGTCGATCATGGCTTGAGGATTTCCCCAACTGACGATGAGAGCAGTCATCAAAGCTTGTTTAAGCGTTTGTTTTTTTGAATCTGAACCAATGGCAGTCTGTTTGGCAGAACGAATAATATTGAAGCCAATGTAAGACGTCAGTGCGCCGCCAACGAGCATGACGATAATTTTAACGATTTCATTAGCTGAAATCAGTGCACCAATGCCGTAAAATGCAGCAAACGAAAACAGTGCGTCACAAAACCAAACCAAGAAGTTATATAAAAGCGCTTTGCTCATTTTGTTTGAAAGCGCATTGTTGAACATATAGATATTTTGCATTCCGATTGGTGCTACGAAGGCAAAGCCAATCAGGATGCCGCGTAAGTAAATCACGAAGACACATCCTTTAGAAATCTTTAGCGCACAAACTTGATTTTAGTTAAGAATTGATAAAACGTCAAGTTATTTTCTGAAAACATTCGTTCAGAACTTGCCGAGATGTTTTATGTTTGCTATATTTGACTAAGTGGACAATTAGAAAAAGGGAAGGTATTACATTGAAAACATTGAGCATCGTAGTGCCTTGTTACAATTCAGCCGCCTACATGGATCGCTGCGTTCAGTCATTGCTGTTGGGCGGATCTGACGTTGAAATCATTTTGGTAGATGACGGTTCGAAGGACAAGACACCTGAAAAAGTTGACAATTATCAAGCGCGCTATTCGGGAATCATCAAGGCCGTGCATCAGGAAAACGGGGGACACGGACAGGCCGTGAATACGGGGATTGAACATGCGACCGGGCATTACGTGCGCGTAGTTGACAGTGATGACTGGCTGGACGGCAAGGCATTTCCGAAGGTGATGGAATTTCTCAGGAAATCAATTGAAGAAGACATGCAGCTTGACATGCTGATTACGAATTATATGTATGACAAGCAAAACGTCAAGCACAAGAAAATCATGCAATATCGCAAATGCGTTCCGACGAACTGCATTTTCACGTGGGAAGATACTCATTTTCCGTTTGGAAAGTACTTATTGATGCACTCCGTAATCTATCGGACGAAGCTCGTTCGTGACGAGGCAAAGCTCAAATTGCCGGCACATACTTTCTATGTTGATAATCTATACGTGTTCGAACCGCTCCAATACGTAAAGAACATGTATTATCTGGACGTTACGCTTTATCACTACTTCATTGGGCGCGAGGATCAGTCCGTGAACGAAAAAGTCATGATTGGAAGAATCGATCAGCAGATTTTTGTCAACAAGCGAATGATTGATTATTACACGGATAACGTCAAGATGAAGTCGCATATCGGCAAGTATATGGAAAAGTATATTGAAGTAATTACTTCCGTTTCGTCGATTTTGCTGATCAGAGACGGATCAAAGGAAGCGTTGAATAAGAAAAAGGAGCTTTGGCACTACATCAAGGAAAAGAACCCTAAGCTGTATCATAAACTGATGCGAGGAGCCTTGGGGATGGGCCTGCATCTTCCGGGCAAATTGGGCAGAAGAGCTGCTGTTGACGTTTACCGCATGGCACGCAAAATCTACGGATTCAATTAAGAAAGTATTGAAGAACAGTCTCGCATCGAGACTGTTTTTAGTTTATTTTAAAGAATTCTTATGCTATCATAAGTGATATATAAGCTATGGAGGGATTGTTTTGAGAAAGGTAGTGCTTTATTTCTCTGAATTTGGAAATACAGAGTCGATAGCCAAGCGTATTGCTGAAAAGACGGGAGCGGATATCTGCAAAATAGAGCCGGTTGAACCGTACCCGGAAAATCTCCAGGAAGTGATGGAAATCGGACGAAATGAGACGGACAACGATACTATGCGGCCGATCAAACAGCTTGAAGTCGATTTGTCAAAGTATGACAAGGTGATTTTGGGGATGCCGACTTGGTGGTATCACGCTCCTCCTTGCGTTGAGTCCTTTTTGAAAAATGCAGCGCTTGAAAAGATAACTGTTTTTGTGACAAATTCAGGAATCCCGCTCAACGTCGATGATGAGATGAAGCGCATATCACCCAATACATATGTTGAAAGTTCCGAAATTATCGAATTTACGCCGCTCGTTGAACCAAGCAGGCTGGTTACGCCGCTTGAGGAAATTGATGCATGGATTGAAACTTTATAAAAAAAGCCTAGGTTCTCAAGAATTGAGATCCTAAGCTTTTTTGGTATTTTGGCGTTAAGCTTCCGTTGCTCCTTCTGCCTCTTTTTTAGCAAGTTTCAAGTCATAGCCATGGATGAACGGGAACCAGACTGCTCCGGCGATAACTGCGCAGAGAACCGATACAAGTGCACCTTGCCAGCTTTGCGTTGCGATGAAACCGCTCAGACCAACTGGCGTCGGCCATGGTTGTTGGGCAGTAATTTTTGGAACGAAGTGAGTTGCAATTGCAAGGTAGCCGAACATGGAACTTGCCATTGGTGCCAAAATGAACGGAACGACCAAATTAATATTGTAGACGATCGGCAAACCGAAGAGCAAAGGCTCGTTGATGTTGAAAATGCCAGGAACGACTGCCACTTTGCCGAGTTCACGCATTTGACGCGACTTGGACATGAAAGCCATGTACAAAACTGCACCAAGCGTAGCACCTGAACCACCGGCCATGATGAAAGCGTTGATGAAGTCACCGGCAAAGACATGGAAACCACCGTCAACGTTGGAGACCATATTTGCCAAAGCGAATGAGCCCGTGAAGCTCGTAATGATCGTTGCACCGTGGATACCGAAGAACCAAAGGAAATGAATCAAGAAGACGATGATCAAAATGCCCCACCATGTATCGACCAATCCTGATACGAATGAGAACGGAATGTAAAGCAGTTTGAAGATGTCAGTATGGCACATGATCAAAACGGCATCGATGATCAAAACGATGACTGCGAGCATGAAACCTGGAATAAGCGACGTGAACGAATCCGCAACGCCCTTTGGAACAGAGTTTGGCATCTTGATCGACCAGCCCTTTTTTACGCAGAGACGGTAGATCTGAACTGCCAAGGTGCCCATGATGAGACCTGTGAAAATGCCGGTTGCACCGATGCGCGTAAGACCGGAGCCACTGACCGCGTAGCCGGAGAAAACGGCATTTTTCGTGTCTGTCAAAAATTGTGCAGAGCCGTTTTTCCAAACAAGCTGCGGAACGGTGACGAACAATGCGAACAATGAAAGAAAGGCACCGGTCAACGGTGAAATATCAAGGTTTTCTTCTTGTTGATAGATTTTCGTGTAGCTATAAGCAAAAGATCCCGTAAAGAAGAGGGCGGTGATTCCTAGCGTAGCATTATAGATAACGGTAAAGAGATTATTGAAACGCCCAAGCGTGCTGTTGTAAAAATCAACGAAAGATGGGAACGTGATGACCTGAGTGATAACGCTCATGATGAGGAACATCGATCCGATGATCGTGAAGGCGATGATGCTGTAGCCGGCACCCATGACGGCGCGGACAAAACGTGTATTGGCGAATTTGCCGACTATTGGAAGAATCTTCTCATTAAGCCAGCCTGTGAAGTTGCTTTCTTTTTCAGCCATAATAAAGTTCTCCTTAGGACAGGCATCCGCATTTCATGTACGAATGAATAATTGCAGTTTGATGCGTACAGACGAACTGCGGATGCCGTGAATGATTGTAATTGGTAAGCGCTTCCCTTAATTACATGTCCCAGTATAATCGGTTGGGATTATTTTGTAAAGGGCTTTCAACAAGAAATTGTACCAATATGTTTGATGAAGATAAGCATATACAATTCGTTTAGCTGGAAATATGCAAATACATTAGATTTTTTAGAATCAATTTAAATTTTGAAAAATGTAAATTTGTAAAATGCAGTGTTAGCTGACAATTTAACGGGGAAAATAAAAAGCAGGGCGGAAGTGCTCAAAACGCATTCTGTCCTGCTTTTTTCAAATTTTGCCTAATTTGTTTTCTCAAACATTTTGATGACTTTGAACTGGCGGTCCTGGTCGTTGGTGATTTTTTTAATCTTCAAAAGCACCATGACGGACATCAGAATTCCAATCAAGGCAATTCCGACGACGTAAAACTGACCCTTACCGTTCAAGAACGGAAGAAACAAAGAATATGCCGGCGTCATCGAAATCAGGATGATTGCAAGGTTGACCGAAATCTGTGCAATGTAATAACCTTTGCTGACTGGAACCGCACTCTTTTTGGTATGAAGCTTGGAAGTCAATTCCAGTGTTACGGCAATTCCGCCAATCATCAGCAAAAACGGCAGGACTGATGACCAGCTTTTGCATGTCAGGGCCATTCCGAACCAGTAGAGATTTGTAAAGAACATGAATGCCGTGAAGTATCGCAGCATCAGGAAACGATTGAAGTACATAAAGCTCAGGCTCTGTTCTTTTTTAACGTCATCTGCTGTTTTTTTCATGGAAATACCTCCGTTAATTTTGAGTAAACGTTTTCTTTATATGGCATTTTAATATATTGGTACTAATTTGTAAAGTGGGTACAATGATCCGGGCTTGGAGACTTGTTATCGTTAACAGCTTGTTATTTCAAATATCAGATCATATAATGAAAACGTTCTGAAAAATCGGAACGAAATTTCTTTTTCATACGAAGGTCAACAGACCCTCTGCCATTATATCGAAGCGAGTCTTTGACTTGCATATTTTTGAACCAGTGAAACGGACGCGTTAAAGTGCCCGTTTTTTTAATGGGCATTTGACACGATTGAATTCGAAAGGTTTCGAGGATGGGAAAATCGTGGCTCAAACCAAAAATGGGAATTGTCCTTAATCTTGCATAGACGTTCTGACTTTTGCCAAATGCAGAGTCCGCTAAATCAGCGCGCCAAGTTCTCATTCAATTTTGCCGCCGGACTCTTTTCAGCCGTTTCCATTATGGAAGGCGATTGCCGTGCATACAAAAAACCGGATCAGATTTGCGATTAATTGCAAATCTGATCCGGTTTTTCAATTTGAGGCATAGTTTTTCCCAGCCTCTCGCTGATTCTTGTTATTTATCTTCTTCAACGGGAATCGGACGATTCAAAGTCGTCGTTCCATCAGCACGTTTGTTGACGAGCTCGGCCACGTCGATGCCGGTCGCGTTCTTGATGAATGCCAAAGATTGGGCCAAGCCTTCGTTGGTTTGGCCTGAAACTCCGGCAGCACCGTCGAAAACGGTCAGCTGATCGATGCTTGCGACTGCTTGCGCATAGGATGCGGAAATTTCCGGAAGCTTATCGATGATTGCCATGGCAAGAGCAACCTGTCCGTTTTGTTCAAGCGCTTTGGCGATGGCTTCTTGCGCTTTGGCATTCGCCTGACCTTCGACCTGGATCTTGTCAGCGCTGGCCTGACCTTGTTCGCGAATCGAATAGGCGTTGGCATCGGTGCTGAGATTTTGCGCGTCCTTGTCAGCCTGAGCCTTGATGCGCAAAGCATTGGCATCTGCTTCTGCTTTGATCTGGACAGCTTGTGCTTCGGCATTTTGTTGCGCGATAACGGTTGATTTCAATTCGTTTTCGCGAACGATGATTTCCTTTTCTTTCAGAGTCTGCTCCTGGATGGCCTTTTCAATTGCGTAAGCCTGCTCTGCTTTGGCTTTTTCGGTTTGAACCTGAGCATCGTTTTGGGCGATTGCCACGTCCGTTTCCTTGGTCTTGTCTGAAATATAGCGTTTTGACTGAAGTTGTGCTTCCTGTGCTTCCTGCTTGTTTTTGACTTCGACAAGCTGTGCTTCTTTTTCGGCTTCGGCCTTGGCTTGGCGCGCATAGGAGCGCTTATCGGCAATTTCCTTGGCGCTCAAAGACTCGTAATAGCCGTTTTTGTCGCTGATTTTCGTAATTTGAAGCGCCGTGATTTCAAGCCCGAGGTTGGCAAAAGTTTCTTCGATGCTTTGTCTGACCTGATTCTGGAATTCGGCACGATCATTTGCCTGCTTTGGCGTCAGTCCCGACAAAACTTCGCGAACGCCGCCGCGAACGACTTCGATCATTTGGCTTTGACGTTCCTCTTCGCTCAAGCCGAGAGTTTTTTCAGCGGCTTTGGCGATCAGTTCCGGCGTTGAGCCGACGCGAAGCAAAGCGTTGGCGGATGCATCGACCGGAACGGCATCGATCGTCATGATGTCTTCAACCGAAACGTCGACGTTGAACGTGTCGAGCGTTTGAAATTCGGCCTGCTGAATGAACGGAATGACAAAGGCGCCCCCGCCCTTGACGACTTTGACGCGCGTATGCGTTTCGGGATCTTCAATCAAGTAAGGTCCTTTTTTTCCGAGACATCCGCCGGTGATGATCAAGACTTCATTTGGACTGGCTTTCTTATATGAAGCAATCAGAATTGCAAGAATGATGACGATAACAAAGATGGTCAGCCCGCCTGACAACAACATGTTTAAAAAATCAGAGATAATCATTTTTTCTCCGCCCCTTCCTTTTTGGTAGTTTAATATTAGCATAAATTTTATGTTAAATACAGTATTTGTTTTTCCTGCTTTTTTGTGAATTTTGCACAATTGGAATGTGATTTATCAAAGTTTTTTCACGATTACAATCAATATAAATAACATTTAAAAATGCTTATATAATCTAAGTTGTTGAGATTATGCCAAAAAGCGCCGGTAAAAAAATTGTAAAAAGTTGCCAAAAGCACTTGAAATCGCTCTCATAAAGATATATTATAATTAGTGAAGTTTTTCACATTATGAAAATCTTGCATGCATGCTGAAAGTGTAACCAGTGATTTTTTTGGGAGGTATTATGATATGGAAAAAGAAGCTACGAAGCCAAAGAAAAAAGTTTTGACTGAAGAAGAAAAAGCAGCACGAATGGAAGCTGCTCGCAAGTATACCGATACCCTCGTTGATAAAGCAGCAGCTGCTGAAAGCGAATATGCGCATTTTACGCAGGATCAAGTTGACAAAATCGTTGCTGCAGCCGCACTGGCTGGTTCTGAGGCAGCTTTGATGCTTGCGCATGAAGCGGTTGAGGAAACAAATCGCGGTGTCGTTGAAGATAAGGATACCAAGAATCGTTTTGCAACCGAAAATATCTATAACGCAATCAAGGATGAAAAAACCGTCGGAATCATCGCTGAAGACAAGATCAAAGGCGAAGTTCAAATTGCCGCACCACTCGGTGTTTTAGCCGGCATCGTCCCGACGACGAATCCGACTTCGACGGCAATGTTCAAATCTCTGATGGCGCTTAAGACGAGAAATGCGATTGTCTTTGCTTTCCATCCGCAAGCTCAAAAGTGCTCAGTTCATGCTGCACAAATCGTTTATGAAGCAGCCGTTGCAGCCGGAGCTCCGAAAAACATCATTCAATGGGTTGAAACTCCGTCAATTGAAAATACGACGGCGCTGATCCAAAACAGAAAGATTGCATCGATTCTTGCAACGGGCGGTCCAGGAATGGTCAATGCCGCACTCAAGTCCGGCAACCCGTCAATGGGCGTTGGTGCCGGCAATGGTGCAGTCTTCGTTGATCATACGGCACACCTTGACCGTGCGGTTGAAGACCTGCTTTTGTCCAAGCGTTTCGACAACGGGATGATTTGCGCAACCGAAAATTCGGTTGTCATCGAAGCACCTGTTTACAAGGATTGGATGAAGAAGATGGAAGAAAAGGGCGCATACCTGCTTCCTAAAAAAGACTACGAAAAGCTGGCTGATTTCGTCTTCAATGACAGGCACGGCGTAAACGGACCGGTTGCCGGCAAACCGGCTCGTTGGATTGCCGAAAATGCCGGCATTGATTTGCCTGAAGGAAAAGACGTCATCATGTTTGAACTCGATCCGAAGAACATCGGCGAAAAGCTCTCATCAGAAAAGCTTTCTCCGCTCCTTTCGGTTTATAAGGCAAAAGACAGAGAAGACGGCATCAAGATCGTTGCCGCACTGCTCGACTACCAAGGTGCCGGTCACAATGCGGCCATTCAGATTGGTTCTCAGGCAGATCCGTTCTTAAACGAATTTGCCGACAAGACAAAGGCTGCTCGCATCTTGGTAAATCAACCGGATTCAATCGGCGGTATCGGCGACATCTATACGGATGCGTTACGTCCATCTTTGACGCTTGGAACCGGGTCATGGGGGAAGAATTCATTGTCACACAACTTATCAACTTCAGACCTGTTGAATGTCAAGACGGTCGCAAAACGTCGTAATCGTCCTCAATGGGTTCGTTTACCAGAAAAAATCTACTACGAAAAGAATGCCTTGTCATACTTGACGGACGAAACGGAGCACATTGATCGCGCAATGATCGTTGCCGATCCTGGAATGGTTAAATTCGGCTTCGTCGACAAGGTTTACGATGAGCTTGAAGCACGCGAAAATCCGGTAAAGACATCCCTTTACGGAACTGTTCATCCTGATCCGACGTTGGGACAGACGATGGAAATCGCACGCCAGATGGAAGAATTCCAACCGGATACCGTTATTGCCATCGGTGGCGGTTCCGCAATGGATGCTGCCAAGATTGCGCGCTACATCTATGAATACTCTCTTGAACAAGAACCTGGCTTCCTTGAAAGCTACGAAAAAGTCAGCGAACTGTTCACTCGTCTGCAGCAAAAATTCGTTGATATCCGCAAGAGAATCGTCAAGTTCCATCATGGCACGCACACGAAACTTTTCTGCATCCCGACAACTTCAGGTACCGGTTCCGAAGTTACGCCGTATGCGGTTATTACGGATGACAACACGCACGTTAAGTATCCGTTGACCGACTACGAAATGACGCCTCAGGTTGCGATCGTCGACCCTGAATTTGTCATGACGGTTCCGAAGAGAACAGTTGCATGGTCGGGTCTCGATACGCTGTCACATGCGCTTGAGTCATACGTTTCCGTAATGGCTTCAGACTTCACGCGCCCATGGTCGCTTCAGGCAATCAAGCTCGTATTTGAAAACCTTGAAAAATCCTACAATTATGACCCTAAGAATCCTACGCTTGAAGGCGAAACTGCTCGCGAAAACATGCACTATGCTGCTACTCTTGGCGGCATGGCCTTCGCAAATGCTTTCCTTGGCATCAATCACTCGCTTGCTCACAAGACTGGCGGTGAATTCGGACTTCCTCACGGCCTTGCGATTTCGATTGCGATGCAGCACGTGATTCGTTTCAACGGCGCATCCGGCAAGGTCAAGAGAACACCGTTCCCACGCTACGAAGTTTATCGTGCTCAAAAGGATTATGCAGACATCGCGCGCACGCTTGGATTGAAAGGCAGAACAGATGCTGATTTGGTCGAAGCATTGTGCAACAAGATTGAAGAACTGATGAAGGCCGTTGACGTAACTCCTAAGCTTTCGGCCAACGGAGTTACTAAAGAAGCCTTTGACGGTGCTTTGGACAAATTGTGCGATTTGGTTTACAACGATCAATGCACGACGGCAAACCCTCGCCAACCAAGCTTGGAAGAGATTCGCCAGTTGTTGATTGATCAATTCTAAAGATGATTTCCATATAATACTTCCTTGAAAGGACCGAGTTTTGCTCGGTTCTTTTTTACGTTCCGCGTTATGAAAAATAAAGTGTGATTAACCGTTTTCTTCGCGATGAGAGTGCAGTTTTTGAAGATGTTATGAAAACTGTTGCAAGTTTCGGAGTTATGGTATATAATTGGTCTATACCAATAAGAGCGTGACAGTTTTTTCGAGGAGGAATTCAAAATGAAAGTTATTATTGTTAAAAATGCAGCAGAAGGCGGCAAGAAGGCATTTGAAATTTTTAAGGAAAAACTTGACGAAGGAGCAACCGTTTTTGGCCTGGCAACTGGTGGCACGCCTGAAACGACTTATCAGGAATTATGCGATAGCGACCTCGATTTTTCGAACTGCATTTCAATAAACCTTGACGAATATGTCGGCTTATCGGCTGATAATCCGCAAAGCTACCATTATTACATGAAAAAGCATCTGTTTGAAAAGAAGCCGTTCGCTCATTCATATCTTCCTGACGGTCAAAATGATGATGCAAAAGCTGAATGCGAACGCTACAGCAAGATTATCGCAGAAAATCCGATCGACCTGCAGCTGCTTGGAATCGGTCGCAACGGACACATCGGTTTTAATGAGCCAGGGTCTGCTTTTGACGGCAAAACGCAAAAGATTCACTTGACGGAATCGACGATTGCAGCAAATGCGCGCTACTTCGAAAACGAAAACGACGTTCCGAAGTATGCATATTCAATGGGAATCGGCGAAATCATGCAGGCAAAGACCGTTTTGCTTGAAGCATACGGCAAAAATAAGGCTGACGCAATCAAGAAGATGGTTGAAGGAGAACCGACCGAAGAAGTTCCTGCAAGCGTTCTGCAAAATCATGATGATGCGATCGTTATTGTGGATGAGGATGCGGCAAGCTTGTTAAGTTGAACTACCCCAACTTAACCTGAAACTTCGTTTTTTAACGGTTTGAAGTTGGGG
>OOBK01001731.1_pt1 | contig 10964 bp, 9 predicted proteins | sample 1671541 | NCBI WGS metagenome assembly OOBK01 (sample SAMN06348167, study PRJEB24527) | human gut metagenome | biome: human gut; feature: ankylosing spondylitis patient; material: feces | host: Homo sapiens | place: China | collected 2015-10 | reverse complement strand
CAAACCCTCAAGTTGTACCCTCACGAAACCAGCCCCTCAACAACTTTGAATACCCAATTTTCCTAATAATTCCCAGTCACTTGAATAATACAGTTCCACTAATTTTGCCCTGTATTCCAGTTCCGCCGGAGTAATGTTTGGATATTCCTTCAGGTCTTTTGCGTGCTGTGCTTCATGCTTTAAAAGTGAAACGGTAAATTTCTCACTCTCAAAATCATAGGCACTCTCGATGCATTGAATCGTTCCGTCCTCAGATGCCCAGCCGCCAGTTCCGTATTTTCCAAAGGTCAGATAATCCATCCAGCTCCGAAATACAAAACCTTTTAAAATATTTACCGTATACTGCTCTACGCCTTCCGGCAATTCTATCTGATAAGACGTCGGAACCGTATCTTTCCAGATGTATGGTCCAAAATACCCTTGCGTTTTTCCGAAAAGTGCATGGTAGCCTTTCTGTTCAAAAAGTTCCTGCAATCTATCTTCCAGTGCGTCTTTCTCTTTTTCCGATATAGAAAAAGTCTGGCACAGCTTTCTTATCAGTTTGTCTGCGGCAATTTCTTCATCACTATTGCAATAAAACACGTCTCTGAAATATTGCTGATATGCAAGCAGTATCTCATTCAGTATTCCATCCACTTCATATTGCCGATAATGCTCGTTTTCAAATAAGTCAATATATTGTTCTCGTTCTTTCTCATATTCCGGAAGGTCGCACATTATTTCAATGGCTTCCTTCACCTTTCCCTCGATCAGTAACTCGTCTACCTTGGTCATCTGTGCCTCCAGCCAGTATTCTTAAATCTTTATTTCTATCCTTGTTTTATCCAGCTCCACTCAAAACTGTCAAGTCCGGCTTTTCCCTGCGCAAGCTGATTCAGTTCATGCAGACAGATTTCCGTCGCCCTGTCGATAAATTCCCGGATCATCTCTCTGGTCAGAAAAAAGCTGCTTTTTTCTTCCATTGGGTGAAATTGTTCACGTACTTCCCTTACCAGTTCCTGCTCACGAAAATCTGCTAATTCCATAATCGGCTCACCTGCCAGTGTCTGCGTCCGGAGCATATTCTTATCCAATCCATACTGCTTCACTACAAACCAATTTGTATTTTCATAATCCTGATGCAGCCTTTCAACATTCTCTGGAATGGATGAGTTAAAGTGATGCTCAGAATATACATATCTTCTATAAAATATGTCCTGAATCAGATGAAGATAATATCCTAGATACAGTTCATCTGTCTTCATTTGTTCCCCGTATTTTTCCCTGTAAAATTCAAGGTCATAGGTCACTCTTGTCTGTTCACAGATCATTTTCTTAAGATGACTGTTTCTACTGACAGCCCCGTCTGGAAGGATCACACCCAGACGCAGCCTGTCCAAATTATTAAATTCTGTTTTAACTATTATGCATTGTATGATTGCAAGATGAATCATGCTGGACGCCATAAAATTTTCTCCCGCCTCCTGATATTCTGTCACATGTTTCTGTAAGCTGTTCTATTTTTCGCTTTCTGCTTCCTTCATTTCCTCATAATACGCTTTGTATCTGTAAATGGTACGCTTGCTGACATTGTTGCACTTTGCAATCTCGACCAGATCCGTACCACTAAACCTTTGTCTACCAGAGCATTCACTAAGGTTGCCTCTCCAACACCTCAGTATCTCCTCAATATGTTTCGGATTCTTGCTCCCAACAATAACGTGATTCATCTTTTTCGACACAAAATCCAACATGTCACTAAGTGCATATTTCTTAAATCCGTCTCCCATAGCAAATGGCATGCTGGCAACCGTCTCTAATTCCAATGCCTTACAAGCTTCTATCATCGTCATCTTCACACCATCTATCATCTGAGATTTCACTGTTTCAGCCCAATCACACATGATATTATATTCAAACAAAATGTATTTAAAATGATTCTTTTCTCCTGACACTTTTCTTGCTATATTCTTTATTCTTTCAATCTCAATATGCCACTTATTTTCGAAAGGTTCTTCTACCATAAATTCAAATGCTATGCCATAATATCTAATCTTTCCTTCAAAACACTTTGCTTCATACCATCCTATAAGTATTTCCATTTTCTCATAGAATTCGTCTTCCGTTAACTTTAATTTTGTTATCTCGGGAATATGAATGTAATAAACATCTATCATTTCAAGACCTAAATTTTCCAATGACTTATTAAGAGCTATTTCATAAAAAGCAGGATTGAGAGTCTGGAATAAACCTTCATATTCTGAAAAATCTTCTATTGATATTCCTTTATTTTCCAGTTTTTCCGACAAGTATTTCATTGGTGGAAGCTTTGCTGAAATATCTCCATATAATAATCCTGCCTTAGATGATATAAATACCTCTTCTCTGGTAATAATGCCAGAATTCATTAATTCAGCTAATGCAACTCCTTCATCTCGTTCTGAACACATTCCTCTATAATTTATAGCTCCATCAATAGAGTATATCCCATTTCGAACTGCATACTTTATTGCTTCTACATATTTCAAAGAATCTTCTTTTGAAAAATTACCCAAGTGAGTTCCTAATGCAACAGTTCCCATAGGCTTGTGCGAATACCCTTTTATCATTTCCATTCCTCTTTTCCATATTGATAACGTACATTATAGAAGTAATGCTGCTTAATTTGCAGTCTTGTATTGTAAAAGCATAAATGCTATATTAAAATAAGAAATGGGTTTTTTGTCTGGTAAGCTTTTAGCTGAGAGAGTTGCCCATTTCTTTTTTCATGCAGATGCATTTTTCCGTCATTTGCACACCTAATTAACATTGATGCATGAAAAACATTACTGATCCTATGTCAATTATATTTTGGGCACACTTTTTAGTTGCTGCCTACCATAGAATCAATGTAATAATTTTTTAAAAAAACAGGGCTTCCACCACACAGAAAATCTGCAAGTGCACAAGCCCTGTAAAATATACTACATAATACTTCCCATCAACGTGGACATCACGATCATCACCAACGAAAATGTAAAGGAATTTACCGAAATAAGCGTAGCTCTCTGCTCCGATGGAATCATATCATTTAACAGGATGTCTGTACGCACTTCCAGAAAATCATCTGCAAAAGAACCAGCAAATCCGCCAAGAACCATCAGATATGGATTGCCCGAAAACGTCATTCCAAATGCAGACAATACACCGATTCCGCTTAAAATAACATACTTTTTGTATTTCCAATTTGGAAAATATCCCACCACTTTTGCACCGAGTGCAGCTCCAAGTCCCATGACAAAAAGAGCCGGGCCAAACAGTGCCTCGTTCAATCCCGCCAGTGGCAGCTTTGCCTGCAGGAAAAACAGGACAAGTGTTGACACTGCACCGATCAATGCATTTACGATCATAATGCTTCTGGCTTTTCGATTGTTTTTCATGAAATGCCAGCTCTCTGTGATGACGTTTTGAAGACTCTCTGAAATGCGGATGTTCTGAATGTTTTTCTGATCAGTTTCCTCTTCATTCATCCGTTCTTGCTTTTCTTCACTCATCTGCTTTTGTTTATGATCATCTGTCTGTGGATAGGTCGGTTCACCATCAGCACCTGTAAATCCCGATATTTCTCTTAAACTGCATACGATTCCAAGTGCGATCATCCCAAAGAAAATATCAAACGCATATGCTTTTTTATATCCCAGCCACAATGCAAACCCTGCACAAAGTGTTGCTGTAGAACTTGTGATCCGATATAACATCATTTCCGTGGAAGCATATTGGTTGTATTTCTCTTCCTGCTTTACCGACTTTAAGCTGTCATACGCCAAAGCTTCTATGGTTCCCGATTCCAGATTGTAACTGAGCGCGCTGAATGCAATCGCAAATGCCACCGTTCCAAAATTGTCAGATAAAATCATAGCCAGACCAGACAGCACACTGACCAGCTTCGAAAGAGCCAGCGTCCTTTTCCTTCCAAAGACATCTGCCACAACACCTGACGGGATCTCAAAACAACTGCTTGCGATATGAAAAATACTCTCCAGTATTCCAATCTGTAACAGTGAAAATCCTCTGAGTGCAAGAAGCGCCACCCACGATGCTCCCGCAATCCGAAAATAGCTTACCGTAGTAAGTGTATACAATTTATTGATCTGTCTTTTTATATTAAAATTACACATAAAAAAATCTCCTTTTCAAAATAATATCTTTTCAATATTTTTGAACAGGAGATAGTGTTTTTTTCATATTTACATTCTTGATTTTAGAAACTGTTTACCTGAAAAAGAGCGCACTATCCCTGTAAACAGCTAATTTGTTGCCTTTTTGCAGGTGAAGATTCGTTGTTTTCCAGCGCATAGTCTGCTCTCCTTTCTTAGGATATTTGTTTTACTCTGATATTTACATCTTCTGTATTATATACATGAATGGATAGACTTGTCAAATTTTCATAAATTTCCTAATCCCTGACGGCTTCGATAAATCAGATTATGTGCCTCCAGTTGAGGACTTGGAGGCTTGATTCCGACCATTTTGTAATTTAATACATTAATATCTATGTAAAATATAATTTATAATAATGTTTGTTTCCATCTCCAAATTACCCAATACGGATTAACATTCCCCTCCTTTTTTAAAGAAAAGAAGTCTTCTAATATATCCTTACTTCCTAAAATGGATGCACTTCCCAAAATTGTCTGTAGCTTTGAATGGTCAAAATTTAATATGATCTGTCTTTGAAACTTATATTTCTGCAATCCTTTTCCTTTCTTTTAACTATTATAAGCCCATGGCTGTTTTTCCGTAACGATTTCTTCTCCCGACCCAATCGCTTTTTCAATCATAAATGATAAATAAGTATCCTGTGCAGCCTCTTTAAGAGAGTAAAAGTCCTTGCCCGTTTCTACATATACTTTCATCTTTTCAAGACAGGATGCGACAGCAATTTCATCATCATTCATTCTCGCTGGATAAAAAGGGTTCGTGTAAACATACTGATCCAAAAACATAATGCCACGATGTGCCCATTCGCTGTTATTATTTACTCCAACGTCAAATCTTGATATTTCCTGCACAACAGGAAGGTTCTCTTCCGTTAAATATCTGACTGTCATATCATTGATTTCGCCCTTTACACCCTGAATATTCCAGCGTCTTGCACGAATCATGGAGAAATATTGTTCGCCGGCAAAATCCAGAAAAGCTGTTTTTCCGTTGTCAAATGCAATAGAAGCCCAATCTCTTTCAAACTGGACTTTTTTCCCGCTTTGATCAAATCCTTCCCTTCCATTGGTTGCCGTAATATCAGATATAAATTTCTGACCACGGATTCTGCAGTTTTCAAACCCAATCCCAAGATATTTCCGAAACATGCTGACAGCATGATACCCATGAAGGGCTGACAGCATAACTCCAGTCGTTTCACCAAGAAATCCTTTCCGGATAATCTCCAGGCTTGCTGCATAATACGGCTGCAGAAAATATTGTTCAATGATCTGAACTCTTCCTTTTAGTCTTTTGGTTTCCTCCCATAATTCACAAAGTTCTTTTACATTTTGTGCCGGAGGTGTTTCGCATAAAATTGGAAGCCCCGCTTCCATCAGCCTGACAAGATATTCCTTTACGATTGTGCGCGGTACACATAATACTGCAAAATCTGGATTTGTTTTCAAAGCTTCATCCAAATTTTCGGTAGCATACACACCTTCTTTCTCTGCTACTTCTTCTGCACGCTGTTTTGTTCTTAATACACCTGCACTTATCTCGAACCGCTCAGGCATCATTTTTGCTATGCGATAAAAAAAATCTGCTCTCCATCCAAAACCTATTATAATAAATCTTGTTTTCATCTTTTCTTTCTCCCTTATAACCTAATAGTCTCTCGGAATCTCTAAGCCTGTATTTCTGCGGCTTCTGAGATTCCATTTTTATTTTTTCTCCACCTTTTTTTCAAAAAGTTCTTGACATTTGCCCCTAAAAATGCGGCGCTTCGCGCCTCTTGATCAATAAGGCATATCGTTCCGGCTCAGCTGGAACAGACTTTTTGATTTGGAGGTGTGTTTCATTGAAACCTATTAACATCGGCGGTCATTCCGCCTATCAGGATCGTGTCCTGACTCAACTTCGTAAATATTATCCGAATGCTGCAACTTCCCTGTCTTTTTCTACCTGGCAGATCCTTGATAAGTTTTGGAATCTTGATCTGTCACAAGTTGATGTACTTATGCAAGACCGGTATTCTGTCTTTGGTCCTGAACCAAGACTTCCTTCTGACATGCTTCGCTCTATCCTTGTTTCTGTTGCATTTAAAATAACTTCCTACACAAAGTTAGCTTCTGATTTGAAAGAGAATCACCTTCATGCCATTATTTCCGGCTTTTATGTTGATGATACTCCTGGCATTGGTGCCTTTTATGACTTTCATAGGCGGCTCTGGTTATCTTCTGACAAGAACCTGACTAACGCAGTTCACCCACCTAAGGAAAAGCCTCAGAAACCGAAAGAAAAAGAAGAAAAAGCTCCTTCTGTCGAAAAACTTACCGTTGATGATCTATTCCGGCAGTTTGAAAAAAATCCGCCTGACTGTGATATCGGCTGGGATTCCTTTATGTCCTAAGGGCTTTCCTATGAAGCAAGCCGCCGCTGAGCCAAGAAAAGGACGCATCAAATATCGTTGTCCTAAGATTTCTTACAAAGGCGGTACACCTCATTGCACTTGCGATGAACTCTGTTCTGATGCAAAGTATGGAAGAAATGTTCACCTTGTATTAAAGGATAACCCAAGACTCTTCAATACTCCACCTCGTGGCAGCGAGGAATGGAAGCTGGAATACAACGCAAGAACATCTGCAGAACGTTGTAACAAACGAGAAAAGATAGACTATAAATTAGAAGACGGCAGATACCGTTCATCTATGATGTTGTACTGCCGCCTGTTCGCCATCATGATGTGTCAGCATCTTGATGCATGGACTTTGCCAAAGACTTCCCAACTAAAAAATTTCTTTGAGCAAACCGCTTAATTTCATAAGCAATACCATTATAAGCCATGTTTGACGCAAGGTCTATAAAAGTGAGCCACTTTTCATCATTTATTACTTTTCATGTCCGTTCCGGATAATATTTACTTTTCAAGGTTCATCCGACCAATGAATCTTAGTCGGAAGGCTCATGATTCCGAGAGCCTACCCTATCTAAAGCTTAACCTTTCACAGCTCCTGATGTCATTCCTGCCACTATTTGTTTTTGAAGAATGATAAACAGAATCAACATAGGAAGAACAGCCAGTGTCAGTGCCCCAAACACATACTGCCAGTCTCTGTTGTACCTTCCAAAAAAACTATAGATTGCCATTGCCACGGTGGCTTTTTCTGAAGATCCCAGATAAAATAACGATATCATAAAATGTTCCACACATCAATAGCTGTAATAACAATATTGATAACCACAATAGGTTTAAGTACTGGAAGGAGCACGTGAAACATCATCTGCCAGAAATTACATCCGTCAATAATAGCTGCTTCATCAATATCTCTTGGGACTCCTTTTACAAAACTGTAGAATGTCATTACTGTAAACGGAATTCTGAGAGAAATAAAAATACATATTACAGAGAAAAACGTACCATATATATTTAATACTTTAAGTAAGAAAAATATAGAAGCAATCTGAAGGGTGAGTGTAAGTCCAAAAATAAAATAATAATACAATCCTCTTGTTACTCTGTCATTTCTTCTAGATATCACGACACCTGCAACTGCACCAAAAAGTACTGATAACACTGTTACAGGAATTGTGATAATTGCACTATTCAAATATCCGCGAAGAATTTTTCCTGATTCCAGTACATGTGCATAGTTCGAAATGAGCCACTGTTTAGGAAGTTCCAGATTAAACATTGCCGCTTGTGACTGAGCTTTAAACGAACCTAAAATCATCATAAGAAACGGAACAATATATACGAAAGCAAGTGCAATTAATAGATCGGGCAATATAATTTCACCTTTGGTCCATTTTTTCATTACATTTCAACCTCCTTCTTTGTAAAATATCTGTTCATAGTAAATGATACGATTACTACGATTACAGCAAGAATCATAGATCCTGCTGTTGATTCTCTCAGGAATCCAAGACTAAACGACTGCTAAGTATATGTAGAGAGTACCTGCGTATCGAATCCCGGACCTCCATTCGTAATAACATAGATGATATCAAATACTTTCAATCCTCCGGCTATACTAAGTGTGACAACGACAGTAAGTGACGGAACAATCAAAGGCAATGTGATATGTTTAAATTTTTCAAATGCCGATGCACCATCCAGTGTTGCGCTTTCATAATAATCTGCAGGAATTGCCTGAAGACCTGATATAAAGATAAACATATTAAATCCTGCCCACATCCATGTTTCAACAAGTATTACACTTCCAAGTGCTGTCCCGTATCTTCCAAGCCAATCTGTGGCAACCTGTCCCAGACCGACAAGTTCCAGAGCATTATTGAGCAGTCCTCGATTTGCAAGAATAGATTTAAACAATACACCAATAACCGTAATACTAAGTACGCAAGGAGCATAATATACGGTTCGAAGAAAACCACGTGCAAATACCTTTTTCACAAGAGCAAGCGCAAGAAGGAATCCCAAAGAGGTTTTTAATATTGTAGTCAGTGCTGCAAAAATAAAAGTATTGGCAATAGAACGTATAAAAACCGGATCTTTCAACAATTCTATATAGTTTTTTAGTCCAGTAAATGTAGGTTCATACAAACGCTCTATATTCCAATCTGTAAAAGAAAAAACAAAGCTGATCAAAATAGGAATAACCGAAAAAACAGTATATACGATCAGTGCTGGAATGAGTGCGTATCATGGATACAAAATTTTTTTCTTTTCATGATTTCCCAAATCCTTTCTCAGGATAAATTACTTAATTTATAAACTAATATTTATCCAATTTCTTTATTTCTTTATTACCGGATTCATCGCTTCTTCATTTCCATCGACACCTTCAATATTTGGAAATCCTGGTCGTGCCTCAAAGTAAAGATTTCCATATTCAGGAGTACTCCATAACTCAAACACTTCTTTGATAGCCTCTAAATTCTCGGTATCTTTATTCACTGCAATTCCCATAGCTGTTGGAAGATAAGCAAGAACATCATTCTTATCATATCCGACCGGTGGATTAAAAATCGAAAACTCTGCATCTGGATAAGATTCTTCAATAGATGTCAGAATTTCTGTAGCTCCATAGATCATTGCAATCTCTCCGCTTGCCAGTCTGCCAAGAATTTCATCATAACTAACTGTCATATAATCTTCATTTACATATCCTTTTTCGAAAAGATTAAGATATTCGTCAATAACAGCTGCCATTTCCGGATAATCATTAAATTCTGCCTGATTCGTAAGAATCTTTTCTGCGAAATCTTCACATGCCTCTTCTGTTCCCAGTGCTCTAGACATACCGGAGGTCATCCAAATCTGCGGAACCCATGTGTCTGAGGGAATTGCAATCGGTGTGATCCCATCCGTTTTAAACTAGTCACAAATCGTATAAAATTCATCTAATGTTTTTGGAAGTTCCGTAATCCCTTCTTTTTCAAATACCGTTTTATTGTAAATCAATCCCTGAAAACCATTTGATGACTCAAAACAGTATCCATACTTTTTATCGAACTTATGATAGTGATAATAGCTCAGAAAGTCCTTACCTTTCTCTACAGCTTTGTCTTTGACCTTTTTCATTTCCAGTAGGAAGCCCAGCAGTCATGCATGGCAATCCCTTTGAATTCCGGGAGAACACCGCATTGTTCCATGCCTGCATTTCCACGTTTGGGACTGATATCAAGATAGGTGTATTCACAGTTTGAGGCATCATGAACCCACCAGAGTTTTTTATCCACCCTGGTTCCTGTTTCATCGAAATGTCCAAGTGCGGAATCGATCATTTTATCCTTGATCTTACCTACTGTTTCATTCAGACTGTCAGCGCATCTTTTTACCATGCTGCTGATTGTTCCTGTTGCAATTGGAATGTTAAATACTCCGGAAAGAATCTCATGGGTGCGTTTGATGCTGACTGCACCTACGGTATTCAACGCAACAGCTAATGACTGAAGGTTTTCGCCATACTGTACGGCTGCTTTTACGTCAGAAGGGAAAGCACCTCTGCGTGTATCTCCATACAGCATACAGATTGGAAGTTCCAGTGCCTGATGCTCCGTTACATTGACTGTAACAACTGCATCGATAACATGGCGTTTCTCCGCAATGCATGCAGTGCCCTTGCATATCTGATAATGTGGGCATCCTTCACATGCGGAAGGCATATGTTTGACTATTTTATCCGGAGCTGTTATTACCGCTAAATGTGTCCCCTGATGTCCGTTCTGTCCACCAGCCTTTTTACCGGATGGTTTTCGCAGACTCTTTGGGGCAGGCTTTTTGAAACCATCACTTGAAGGTGGTTTGGAACTGTTTTTGGAGTTCTTATTAAGCTGTTCCTTTAGTTCCTGTATCGTCTGATTGAGTTGAGCGATTAGCTGTGTTTGCGCATTGATTGTAGCATTCAGGGAATCTACAGTTGATGTTAATGAATGAACCTGCTGTAATAACTGCTTATTCATTTCATCTTTTGTCAATCAGACCACTTTCTTCCGTTAAAATTTGATACTTCTATTTTAACGGAAAATGGGGTAAAAAGCGAATCGTAAGATTTTGGCATACTGTCAAAATGACGGTGGATAACCCGAAAAAATCAGAGATTAAATGCTGATAATATTCGGATAAAATCCACAAAAATGCTGTTATCTGGATAAAACTAAGGAGTTATGTTTCAGTAATCCACAAACCCAAAGTACTTGGCAGCCAAACTGAAAAATTATCCACACTTTGCACTAAAACGATGACGAAACAGAAATTTTATTTTCTCTGTTTTGCCGAAAAATCAAGATGTCCTTAACGGGGTACTAGATCGGAAGAGCGTCGTGTAGGGAAAGAGTGTAGA
>OOBK01001713.1_pt1 | contig 11078 bp, 9 predicted proteins | sample 1671541 | NCBI WGS metagenome assembly OOBK01 (sample SAMN06348167, study PRJEB24527) | human gut metagenome | biome: human gut; feature: ankylosing spondylitis patient; material: feces | host: Homo sapiens | place: China | collected 2015-10 | reverse complement strand
CGGCGACCACCGAGATCTACACTCTTTCCCTACACGACGCTCTTCCGATCTTGCTTCGGATGCTCTCTCCGTCGTAGTTATTCTTGTCCGCGGACATAAACTGCCACTGCGGAAACTGCTCTCGAAACCGCTTCTGCCAGTTCACATGACCTCCGATCACAATCACCCGGCGTCCTTTCAGGATTGTCCGAAGATTTTCCGCACAGTTTCCTCCCATTTTTTCTATTTCTTCTGTTTCTTTTATATCTTTTGTATCTTCTGTATTTTCTGTATCTTTACTATTCTCCGATTCATCTATATACTGTCCCAAATACGGATTCTGTGACCTTCCAGATCCCCCGCGAAAACTCCCCGTCATCTGCCAAACGTACTCTCGAAGCTGGTTTAACTCCTTCCCTCTTCGCTCCTGCTCCCGCCTCAGCTCTTCAATCTGATCCTTTCTCTGCTCGAGACATTGATTTGCCTGACAGAGGCTCTGATCAAGGTTCTTGCGATCTGTCTTCATTCTCTCCAATCTCTCTCGCAAATTCAGATTCTCTCTCTGAAGTTCCTGAAGACGTCTTAAAAGTCTCTCGCACTCTTCCACATCAATCTGTTTTTCTCTATCCCCGAAAAACTTCTTTCGTCTCTTTTGTTCTTCCCGCTCCTCACGATTCCGCTCACAGTATTCCGTCAGCTTTCCGATATATTTACACAGGGTGGATGCCAACAGCCACGGCATATACTCCTCCCAGTCCATATCGGCATTCAGAGAAAAAATCTTCTGAATCTCCTGATCGGTCAGCTGGATTCCCTGCAACATCCTTGGATTCATATGAAAAATCGAAAAGATCTCCCGATAATCGCATCCGACTTCCGTGCCATCTCCATCCCCGTTTTCCGCATGTTCTGCCTCAGTGCCCTCCATTCCTTCTGCCTCCGCCATCATTTTCCGAAGCGTCTCATCACTCACATCCCGAAGCGGGTGTTCGAGACAACTCTTGACGTAATCCTCACAGCGATAGATCTCCTTCATCTCCCTGAATTTTTTGCGTCCCTCTGCACTGATTGCGACCTCTTCTTCCGTCTCATTCATCTGCAACTCGTAATCCTGAAGGACCGGAAGAAAGGTATAAAACAGAAAATCCTCCTCTCGCGGAATCTCAAGTTTCTCTGCCATAGCAATTCCAAGAACTGACGCCGAGATTCTAAGTGCCATATCAGACTCTGTGGAAAGTTGTGCAAAGACGGTTCCATTCATCCGCTCACACCCGCGGAGAAACTTCTGCATCTTTCTGTATCCACTCTGCGCAATCTCCCAGAACATCTGATAGGCATCTCCCTTTTGAGGTGCATTCTGACGAATCTGTTCAAGAAGCTCCATGCACCATCTTGCATCCTCCCTCCGCCACTGAGGAAACCAAGCGAAGAAATTTTGATCCTGAAATTCATTTTTCCGGAAATCAGGACTTGACCCCGAAGCCCCAGAAAGTTTCTCACGAACCGCACGAATTTCTTTCAGACACCTCTCGTTTTTGACGAGCGCATAGACCAGATACTTCTGTATGGAAATTGTGATTGTCTTCTGGTCAAGCTCCAGTGCCTTTCGGCTGTGATAAGCGATCGCCAAGGTCTGATGCTCCAACCATGCCTCCAAGACATCCCCGCTCACGACCTGCTCATACGCAAGCTCAAGCGCATTCTCATCGAGAACTGCCATATTTTCAACTGTCTTTCCGATTTCACCCGGAAAACGACACCGAATTTTCTCGGGAATCTGCTTTCTCCCAATCCCAAGATCTCCAATGCGCTCCATCAGCGCCATCCGATACTCCGGCACGCTTAAAAAATACTGCATCAGCTTCGCCTTTGCGCGCACCTTGCACTGGAGTTTCCCACTCATCACCATTTCCATACTCATCTGTCCTCTCCGAATGCATCCGACTTCCGCTTCCGGAACATTCTCGAGAACGATCTCCGGGCAAAATGTCTGCATCCTGCTCTTTTTCGTTTATTCTGTTGATTTTCTCTCTTCTGATCTGTCCGCGAAATCTGCGCATGAACATCTCGATATCTTTAGAACCCAACCGGAAAGAAATCCGGTGAAGATAAATTCAGTATAGACGTAGCTCTGATCCCTGTCAACTGTTTTTTCGTACCAGTTTTCTCTATAATAACCACCATCTCCATCACTCTCACAAAAAAGAAAAAAGGAGCCAGACTGCCACAAAGCAATCTGACTCCCTGTAAACTCAAAAGTTTGGGTTCTCCTCAGAGTTTTACATACATAAATTACATCAGCTTGTCCACCATCTCGGCAACTGCCTTTCCGAGTGCCTCAGACTTCTCGTCTGCGTCAGCTAAGGAAGTGCCCTTTACGCCATAGTAGAACTTGATCTTCGGCTCAGTACCGGACGGACGAACGCACAGCCATGCATTGTCGTTCATGTCATAATACAGAACGTTGGATGCCGGAAGACCGGTCGGTACAACATCTCCGGTTGCCATATCCTTGATCGTATCCTTCTGATAATCGCGTGCGGACAGAACCTTGTACTCGCCAACCTCTGCCGGAGTGTTGTTTCTCAGAGTCTCCATGATCGACTGAATCTTTGCCAGACCCTCGATACCGGACAGACCGATGGACTTTACGGAATCCTTGTAGTAGCCGTACTTGTCGTACATTGCAACCATTGCATCCCACAGAGTCATGTTCTTGGTCTTGTAGTATGCAGCAGCCTCACACAGAGCAACCGTAGCGGAAACTGCATCCTTATCACGCGCATAGGTACCGATCAGACAGCCGTAGCTCTCCTCCATACCGAACATGTAGTGACCAACACCGGTATTCTCCTCCTTGAGGATCTGCTGGCCGATCCACTTGAATCCGGTCAGGCACTCCACGAGCTTACAGTTGTAAGCACCTGCAACGGCATCGATGAGGTTCGTGCTCACGATAGACTTAACAACCTCAGCGTCTGCCGGGATCTTGTTCTGAACAGCCTTCTGGCTCAGAACGTACTCACACAGCAGGGAACCGGACATATTTCCGGTCAGGGAAATGTACTCGCCGGACTTGGTGTCCTTCACATACACACCAAGACGGTCTGCATCCGGATCAGTTGCCAGAACAAGGTCTGCATCGATCTCCTTTGCGAGCTTCAGACCCAGAGCAAATGCCTCTGCTGCCTCCGGGTTCGGATAGCTTACAGTCGGGAACTCACCATCCGGAAGCTCCTGCTCACGAACTACATAGACATTCTCAAAACCGATGTCATGCAGAGCACGGCGTACCAGAACATTTCCGGTTCCATGCAGAGGAGTGTACACGATCTTGATGTCCTTCTGCATCTTGTTGATCGCATCCTGGTTGACAACCTGAGCCTCAACATGAGCCAGATACTTATCATCGATCTCAGCGCCGATTACCTTGTAAAGTCCAAGAGACTTTGCATCGGAAGCGGTCATTGTCTTGACAGTAGACAGATCCTCGATTGCCAGAACTTCCTCGGTAACACCCTTGTCATGAGGCGGAGTAAACTGTGCGCCATCCTCCCAGTATACCTTGTATCCATTGTACTCAGGCGGGTTGTGGCTTGCAGTTACGTTGATTCCTGCGATACATCCAAGCTCTCTCACTGCAAAGGACAGCTCCGGAGTCGGACGCAGGGACTCGAACTTGTAAGCACGGATTCCGTTTGCTGCCAGAGTGCGTGCTGCCTCATCTGCGAACTCAGGAGACATACGGCGGGAGTCATATGCGATTGCTACGCCTCTGTCTGCTCCTCCCTGCTTGATGATGTAGTTTGCAAGTCCCTGGGTTGCACGGCGTACTACATAGATATTCATGCGGTTGATACCGGCGCCGATGATACCACGCAGACCTGCGGTACCGAATTCCAGGTCCTTATAGAAACGCTCTTTGATCTCATTCTCATCTCCGGCAATTCCGCGCAGTTCCTCTTTTGTAGCCTCGTCGAAGTACGGATTATCAAGCCATTCCTGATAAATCTTCATGTAATCCTTCATAACTAATACTCCCTCCTGTTTTTCCCCATTCTTATCGTTCTTCCGATGGCAAATTGATGATCTATTTTCGATTACATCCATCGACTTTCCGACGTTTCTGTCAGGTCACGGGTACGACCTGCGATGCTTTTATTATATAACAATGCATCTGAAAAAGGAAGAAAAACCCGGGAATTTCTCTTACTTTATTTTTTCGAGAAAGTGCATTCTTTTCTCCTGCTGGGATACCAACACGCGAAGCTTCTCCACATTCTTCTCCGGAATCCACGCTTTATTGCTGTTGTTGTAATAATTGAGCTGTTTCTGGTATTTTTCCGGATAGAGAAGCAGGTAATACAGCCGATTTCGCTCCGTCTCATCAAGTGGATTTTCCCTCTCATATCGCTCAAGCAAAGACACCCCCAGCAGCTCATTCCAGCCATGTTTTTCCATGACTTTCCTCATGAAACGGCTCAGATCACTCATCTGACTCCCCCGATGCATCTGATGAAATTCCACAAAAATTGCCTCATCCCTGCGAAGAAGCAAATGATGCTGGTCAAGATCCCCATGACACAAAAAAAGCCGGTTCTCCTCATTCTTTTTCTCGAGTCGTTCCAGCCCCTTCTGTGCCTCAAGCGCCTGCTCATAAAATTGATCAAAGTCAGTCGCAACACAGCGTTCAAATTCACTTTTCTTTCGTTTTCCGCGGATGAAAGCCCGAACCCGCTTCATTTCCCGGTTATGCCGTTCCATCTCACAGCTCAAATCGGGCGGAATTGTGGAACCCATACTCCACGCATCCTGCCAGGAAATTCCCTGGAATGCTCGGTGAAGCCTTCCGATCCATTCTACTGCGACAAAGATCTCTCTCGTGTCACGCAGACTACATTCCCGCTCAGAAAACCATTCTTTTAATACATACCGGGTGCCATCCGGTCCTACCGTGACAAGCTCGCCCTCCTTATTGCGGATATACTGGTCCACATAAGGAATTCCCCGCTCTCTCAAAGCATAAAGAACCGCCTCCTCAAACTCAAGCCGTTTTACGGTTCCGCGATATTCCTTGAGCAGAAAAATCCGATCATTCTGCTCCCAGATCCATGCTCCGCGCCCCCGGCGGACTCCATCCGGCTCCCCCTCGTAATGCTGTAAAACATCCAGATAACTGTCGTTCACACCCACCCCTCCACTCTCTGATTGTTTCTGTTCCCTTCGTTTTCATTCCCAGAAACATCTCTCCATTCCCGGCTACTTCCAAAGTATGAGCAATAGAGGGGAGATTATTCGTAACAGTTCCGAACAAAAATCCGGATTTCACTGAATCTCATCTACTGGATTTTAATACACACAGTTTATTTAGATTCCTGTACTTAAGTTCTGATACTTCGTTTTTGCCTGATGTTCTCCGGTGATCGAGAATTCCACCCACTCTGCGACATTCGTCGCGTGATCCCCGATACGCTCAAAATACTTGGCAATCATCAGAAAATCGAGAAGTGCCTCACCCTTTTCCGGGTATTTTGCGATCAGATCAACAATCTCCCGTTTTACCTTATCAAACAGGTCATCCACCTCATCATCGGATTTAATCACAATTCTCGCAGAGGAAAGATTGCGTGCCACATAGGAGTCCACGGACGCGGTTACCATCTTCATCGTCGCAGATGCCATATCCTGAATGTGGACATGGGACTCCAACTCAAATGCATTCTTGTCATCGAGAACACGGACGATATCCGCAATGTCTGCGCACTGATCTCCGATGCGTTCCATATCTGAAATCATCTTGAGTGCAGCCGAAATCAACCGCAGATCCCCGGCAACCGGCTGTTGCTGAAGAAGAAGTTTCAGGCAAAGTGTCTCGATATCCCTCTCCATCTGGTCAATCGAGGCATCGGTGCTGTAAACCTTATTTAAAAGACTTGTCAGAGCCTGCTCCTTCGTCTTTAAATCCTCCGTTTTGTTATTCTTTTTATTCAGTGCTGTTGCCACCTCACTGATGCAGTCCTCACAGTAAGCGCCCATCTCAATGAGCTTCTTGTTGAGTTCCTCCAACTGCTGACCATAATGAACTCTCAGCATTCTTTCTCCTCCCCTCTTGTTGCTTTACAAACAGCAACCCTCTCTTCTCTCCTCTTTGCATCAACCGAAACGTCCGCTGATGTAGTCTTCGGTTCGCTTGTCCTTCGGCATGGAAAAGACTTTCCCGGTCTCATTGAATTCAACCATCTCACCGAGCAGGAAGAATGCTGTTCTGTCCGAAATACGGGCTGCCTGCTGCATATTGTGTGTGACAATCACAATCGTATATTTCTCTTTCAGCTCCATCGCCAGATCCTCAATCTTTGAAGTGGAAATCGGATCGAGCGCTGAGGTCGGCTCATCCATCAAAATAACTTCCGGCTCGACTGCCAGTGTGCGCGCCATGCAGAGTCTCTGTTGCTGACCGCCTGAAAGACCGAGAGCTGACTTATTCAGACGATCCTTGAGTTCATCCCAGATCGCTGCCTGACGCAGACTGCGCTCCACAATCTCGTCAAGCTCCGCCTTGCGATGAATGCCAAAGATTCGCGGTCCATAAGCGACATTGTCGTACACGCTCTTCGGAAACGGATTCGGTTGCTGGAAGACCATCCCGACACGGTGACGTAAAGTGATCGCATCCATCTCTTTAAAAATATCTTTTCCGTCGAGCTTGACTCCACCTTCAATCTTCACATTGTCCACAAGATCATTCATCCGGTTCAATGTCTTCAAAAATGTGGATTTTCCGCATCCGGACGGTCCAATGAAGGCAGTAATCTCATTCTTTCGGATCTTCATGTTGATTCCTTTTAATGCATGAAATGTTCCATAATGCAGATTCAGATCCGTGATATCAAATTTCGGCATTCCGCCGTTTTCTATCAGTTTTCCCTCTTCCATGATTTCTCTCCGTTTTTTCTCCTGATTTTATTTCAGGTTCTTTTCTTACGCTTCCTCTCCCGCACTCTTTTTCTTGATGTGATGGCTCCAGAGATTTGCGCCAATACTGAATGCCAGCACCAGAAGCATCAGGATTGCAGACGAGGCATTTGCCAGCGCCCGATCCTGTCCGTTGACCTGCAAGTTCCAGATCTGAATCGACAGAGTCTCTGCTGGGCGGAATACATTGAGCGGACAGGTCGGAGCTGAGAGATTCCAGTTGCCCCATCGAAGATCCGTTCCAGATCCGGTTGTATACAAAAGTGCTGCCGCCTCACCAAAGCCACGACCTGCTGCAAGAATCACACCGGTCATAATTCGCGGAACACAGGCAGGAAGCAGAACATGGAAAATCGACTGCCATTTGGTTGCTCCGAGACCGAGACTCGCCTGAAAATATCCTTTTGGAAGACCTTTGAGCGCATCCTCCGTCGTTGTCGTGATCAGAGGAAGCGTCAGAATCGACACGGAAAGTGCACCTGCGAAAAGGCTCTTCCCCATTCCCATAAATACAAGAAAAACCAGATATCCGAACAGACCGACTACGATCGACGGCAGAGAGGAAAGCGTCTCGATACACATTCTGAGGAAATGCGCGCCTTTGCCCTGCTTTGCGTACATTCCCAGATAGATTCCTCCGCCCACACCGAGGGGAACGGAGACGAGAAGAGATAAAACCACAAGATAAATGGTATTAAAGAGCTGGTTTCCAAGACTTCCCTTTCTCGCAAACCGGAACATCTCCGGCTTTGCCCCAAGGAGTCCTCCGATAATGACCTTACATGCAAATCCCAGAAGCAGGGTAAAGAAAAACACAGCGATGACATAAAACACAGCCGTCATTACACTGTCTACCATGCGCGAACGCTGAATTTTTGCGTCAACCATCATGCTTTTCCTCCCATCGCATCAATTTTTTCTTCGGCTATTCTTTCCTTTTCACGGGTTGCACCCTTGGCAAGCATTTTCTTTTCACTTCTGACACTGCATTCCGGCTGTTTTGCGGAAACCATATGGATCAGGAAAATAAATAAGAGTGAAATCAGGAACAGCAACAGTGCCATTGTCCAGAGTGCAGACTTGAGTTCTCCGCCTTCCATCGCATTTCCCATCTGAGCGGCAACCTCGGTCGTCAACGTTTTTGTCATCGAAAAAATGCTCGTCGGGAGCGCGGTCGTCTGTCCGATTACCATTGCAACTGCAAGTGCTTCACCGAAAGCTCTCGCAAGTCCCATGATGATTCCTGTGATTACGCCAGGACCCGCTGCCGGAATCACAATGCGGTAAATCGTCTGCCATCTCGTCGATCCCAGTCCGTATGCCGCCATTCTCGTCTCTTTTCCGACAGAGCGAAGTGCATCTGCCGACACGCTTGTGATCGTCGGGAAAATCATCACTGCAAGGACAAGTCCTGCTGCCAGAACAGAGTGACCGACCTGACGATGAAACACATTTTTGATCGCCGGAACAAGAACCGTAAGTCCAACCCAGCCGTATACCACCGACGGGATTCCTGCAAAGATCTCCACAACCGGACGATAAAACTTTTCTCCGAACTTCGGGGAGATCTCCGTGATGAAGATCGCAGATCCGAGTGAAAACGGAGTCGAGATCAAGAGCGCAAGTCCACAGGTGCAGAGCGAACCCACAATAAAGATCAGAGCACCGACTGCTCCACCGCCGGATGCGTCATCCTGAGGTGTCCAGTCTCCCGATCCCAGAAACTCTAAGAGCGAGTGATGAAAGGTAGTAAACGTCGCAGATCCCTTGTAGACGAGAAAGGCTCCAATCACAATCGTCAACACGATTACAAAGAGTCCGCACAGAGTCATCAGACCCTGCCAGAAATACTCTCTCGCAAACATACTTTTTTCTTTTCCTGTATCCATAATTCCTCCGGTTCGCCTTTTCTCTTCTTCTCTTTGGCGAACCCTTCTTAATTAAAACGAAATTTTAGTGTTCGGTCTTCGTCATCTTAGAGGATACGCCGTACCCCATGTTCTCCATATGAGTTCCAAACTCGTCAGACATGATGTACTCAAGAAAGGCACCGCTCACCTCATCCGGTTCGCCCTTTGTATACATATGCTCAAAAGTCCATACTGGATAAGCTCCGCTGTAAGTATTTTCCAGAGTCGGCTCGACACCGTCGATCGCTACGGTCTCGACACCCGGATCATCTACGAGATAGGACAGAGCCACATAACCGATTGCCCCCTTTGTATCCTTTACATTCTGAAGCAGAACTCCGGAATCATCAGTTTCCATTGAAGCATTGGATGCCTCCTCTTTTCCGTCAAGTGCGTACTTCTGGAAGGTTGCTCTCGTTCCGGAAGACGTCGGGCGGGTTACCAGAACAATGTTCTCATCCGGTCCACCAACCTCATTCCAGTTCGTTGTCTCTCCGGTAAAGATTGCAATCAGCTGATCCTTTGTCAGGGTCGTCACACCTGCCTCTTTTACATCCGGGTTTACGATCGGTGCCATTGTTACAACACAAACCTGATGATCGACAAGATCTTTTGCCTTGTCTGCATCCAGCTTATCCTCTGCCGGAACATCGGAGTTACCGATATTTACGGTGCCCTCAGCGACCTGCTTAAGTCCCTCACCAGAGCCACCGGCATCAATCGTCAAAGAAACATCCGGATATTTCTCACTGAAAAGATCAGCAGCCTCATCGACAAGTGGTTTTAAAGCAGAAGAACCAGCTGCGGTTACAGAACCGGTCAGATCCTTGTCTGCCTTTGCATCTTTTGCAGTATCTTTTCCGTCTGCCTTGGCGTCCTCTGCTTTGGTATCGTCTGCCTTGGTTTCTGCGGAAGTCGTCGTATTTGCAGAATTGGAAGAACATCCGCTCATTGCACTCATTGCCATCACAGTCGCGAACATTAACGCGATTGTCTTTCTTGTCTTTCTCATAATTATTTCCTCCTCAAATTTCCTTGAAAATCTGTTGAATTCTTTTTCTTTCATTTACAGTGCTTATTCTAATTTGGATGTGTAAAATTTTTTAAGGAGGTTCTGTAAGATGTGTGTAAAATTTTTTGCTCGGATTTTTGATTTTGAATGGAAATAAAGAAGAGAGTATAAAAACATGAAGAAGACTAAGAACACTAAAAATAAAACAAACGCCCCGCTAAGAACTAAGGCTCTGCTCAGACTCGCTTCCGCTCGGATCGGCGCGTAACGGTACATAAGCCTGCAAAATACGCAGGCTAAGTACCGACGGGCCTATACAGTCTTCGCCAGAGCACCTGTTCTCGCGGGGCTGGTAATCTCTGTAAAAAAGATAAATTAGTAGGATTATCGTTTATGTCGGTTTCTATCACCTGGAGTGAATGTCACACATTATCGGATAAAGTGTTCCAGGAGATATTCTTTTTCATTGTGATCCGGATGAGAAAGAACATCATCGAGCATTTGATTTAAGGTCGCACCGAGCGCCTTTCCTGGCTGGACTCCGGCCTTGATCAGATCCTGTCCCTTGACTGCCAGATGTTTGAGATCCAGACAGTCTCCTGCCGTGCAGATTTCCTCGGTCAGTGCGTGAATCTTCTCGCTGTATTCGTTGAGTTCCATCAGCGCATCCCAGACTTCCGCCTCCATCCTGCTCATCGCACGGCGAACCGCCTCTGGGGTCTCTGGAAGTTCCACTCCTGACCATGATACGAGAGTCTTCACACGTCCGATTGTGTCATTATCAAGTTTGAGATCACGAAGAATCTTTACTGCGCGGCTGGCTGACTCCGGCACTTCTGTGACTGACGGAATCGGCTGAGGCATAAGTGTGCCGTTGACATCATACGCATTTGCACAGCGCAGAAATCCTGCCCATCTCACATATTTTTCTTTCGGAAGAGTGGTCGGAATCTCTGCCATTTTCCAGTTCAGGGAATCAAAGTTCTCTGAAATATAAGGGCTGATTCCCGTCTCGTAGACTTCCCGAATCTTTTCCGGATGATCGGACAGAAGAAGTTTTGTCAACTCGACCTGAATTCTCTCCTTGCTGACTTTTGCGATATTCGGCGCAATTACGCGAATCGCATTCCACGTCTGCTCCTCAATCGTGAAATCAAGCTGGGCCGAGAAACGGATTGCTCGCAGAATTCGCAGTGCATCCT
>OOBK01001707.1_pt1 | contig 11110 bp, 7 predicted proteins | sample 1671541 | NCBI WGS metagenome assembly OOBK01 (sample SAMN06348167, study PRJEB24527) | human gut metagenome | biome: human gut; feature: ankylosing spondylitis patient; material: feces | host: Homo sapiens | place: China | collected 2015-10 | reverse complement strand
TGAGAAGATTAGAATATGGGTGCCACAGGGGGAATTATATTTCGCATTAATGAATGTATTGCAGATGTTCCCCCTGAAAAAAATGGTTGATGACTGGACAAGGTAATTTCAAATCACAGTAATGTCCATCGATTATACATGGTACGTAAACAGACTCGCACCGTTTTTGCAGAAGGTTAATGTGTCGTCTATCGAGAGCAGTCTCATATATGAAGGGGTATTAACATGGATGAATGTTTTATAAATATCACTCCGACTTCATTGTCTTTTAAAAATGCCGAACTATCAGATTTAAGCTATAAAAATGCCAGGCTTGAACTTACCCTCATATGTCCGGCGATCAAGTCAGAAGTTAAGTTATCATTTGACTGGATACATTCATTTCGTGTTACTGACGAAGGTGATTTGTTAGGAATGTCAGGAATTCACGGTATTAACCAAACGGGGATCTATAGAGTAGTGAATTCCGCCTACTTTGCATGGTTTACTATGCAAAGTTGTGAAATTTATAAAAATAATGTGATCGAGCATTATGTCATTGCCACGTCAAATGATGTTATTGATGTTTTATCAACTATATGCATAATGAATAAAGGTGTATCTCACGACACACCTTTATTTTTCTATGTTAAAACATCTGTCCTGAAAACTAAACAGGAGGATTTGGCTTATTTTTTCCCGTATCCCGGAGTTTGAGTTAATAACGGATTCACATTCAAAGTACCGATATTAACCGGCCAAAGCATTTTATATGCTTCTTCTGTACCGAGAATAGGATTTGTGCCCGGATAGTTGGCATTGGCAGAAAAGACCAAAGAACGTCCGGATGCATCGTGCATACGCAATACGTCAAACCAGCGCTTGCCTTCACTGACAAACTCTTTGTCCCGTTCCTGCAAAATGGCTAGTTCATTTTCCGCATAGCTGCCTTCCGTGTATTTGTTTTCTTCAAAGGTGTCTCCGTATGCACGTTTGCGTACTTCGTTGATATACGAAGCGCAAGGGTTGTTCAATCCGTTTTCAATTTCCGCCATCATCAGTAACGCATCGGCATAGCGGTAAACGGGGATGTCCGAAATATAGATGCGGTTGTCATTGGAATTGATTGTACCTATACGTTTTTTCATTACGCATCCGAATTCGCTGAGCGTGCCATTATCATTTTTCATGTAATACTCCATGAATGTGGCATCACGACGGCTGTCTCCTTCTTTGAACGTTTTCCAGAAATCTTCTGTGTACTCGTCACGGAATACCCCACCGGTACCTTTCAAATTTAAGGTGTCTTTTTCAATTACTTTACCGTCACGACCATGTGCCTGCCCCAGAAATACAGCATCCTGATAAAGGAATCTGCTTCCGTCATTGCTGGCCTCACCCTCTACAAACGGCATGGCGAAGATAATCTCAGCGTTCTTTTTATTGTCGCATGAGAAGATGGAGGCAAAGTTGTCCATTAATTCAAAATGTCCTATGATCCCGGATAAGGCAGTCTTGGCAGTCTGTAAATCGGTTGCCCCGGTTGCTGTGAATCCGGTGATGGATACTTTCGCTGCCCACATATAGATTTCTGCTTTAAGCATCAAAGTGGCATAGCGTGACCAGTCGTATGCATCAAAAGAGGTGTTATTTCCGAAATAGTTTTCGGATTTATTAATATCCGCTTTGATAAACTCCATGGTGGCTTCGGGTGTGGCGCGCTCCACATAGAATTTGTCTGCCGATGGTTTGCCGTCCAGTATATCTACTTTGGTGATGAGAGGTACTCCCCCGAAAGTTCTGTATAGCATGAAGTAATACAGGGCTCTCATGCCATACGCTTGTCCCAAATACCGGCTCCGGGTCGCATCATCCAGAAACGTACACCCATTTTCTACTTCTTGGATAAAATGGTTTACTTGCATGATGGGAGAGTATAGCCCGTTCCAATTGGATATGCCGGGAATATCTTCCGAGATATTCTGTGACCGGATATCGGCATAGTTCAAGCTGGTGTTCAGCGAGGAGGTGCCCACACGTTGTGTGCCGCCGCGGAGTTCGCCCAAGGTGTAGAACATGTCATAGTAACTTCTTAATTGGGCGTGCAGACCCAACATGAATGCTTTGGGCTGGGAAGCTTCTTTCCAGAAATTTCCGGCTCCATAATAATCTTCCGGTGCCAGATCCAGTGCGTCACAGGACGGTTGGAGAATGGTCATCACACATATTGAAAGGATATAGAATATTTTTTTCATAATCTGTTAGAGTTTATAAGTTTAGAAAGAAACGTTTACGCCGAGAATGACAGTGCGGGGCAATGGGTATCCACCATTGTTGTCTGTCTTTTCCGGAGAGAATAAATGTTTGGCTTCTGTCAGGTAACCCAGGTTCTGACCGGTTACCGAGAGCATGACTGAGCCTAGTCCTGCTTTGCGCACCCAGTTGCTTGGCAGATTATATGACAAGGCTATTTCACGGAAAGACAGATAGTTACCGTTGTAGGCAAACATGGAGGATTGACGGCAGTAATTGCGCTTGCCCAACTGGTCGGCCCATACATAAGTAGGATATTGTGCACCGGGATTTTCGGGTGACCAGGTGTCGTGGGTTTCCGCAATGGTGTTATAAGTACCTTGTGCGCAAGACATGATCCACATGGTTTTCCAGTCTACCGCTTTGAAACCAAGCGCATAGTCAAAACGTGCTGATAAAGTAAGGTCTTTCCAGGTGACTGAAGTATTGATACCTCCTGTCCATTTGGGTACAGTGTTGCCCACTTTCACCATGTCGTAATTGTCGATGATGCCGTCACCGTTTACATCCTTCCATTTCACATCACCCGGCTGGATGCGGAGAGAATTCGCTTTCTGATTGGCTGTCAGTTTGTTATATCCTTCCTCACCTCCGTAAAGGGGACGGTTGCTTGAGCCGTTGTTACCACTTGACAAGTCGATCAGTCCTCCTGGTATTTCATCTTCGGAACGATAGATTCCTTCGGCTACGAACATGTACAAATCACCTGGACGTTGTCCTTCCTGATAACCGCCTACCCATGCTTTTTCATAGCTTCCGTCCTCCAGCTGGCGTCCGGTATATACTTGAAATGCATTTTGACGGTTTCTTTCCAGACCGTTGTCGGGCAATGCCACTACTTTGTTTTTATTTAATGCGCCGTTCCAGTTCAGATTCCATTTCCAGTCTTTGGAGTCGATAACTTTGAATGCCAGTTCGAATTCAAAGCCTTGGTTCTGGAACTTACCGTTGTTGGAGGTAAAGGAAGAAACACCCGAAGTAGACGGGATGGTGATGTTGGCATACTTGTCACTGGTCAGTCGGTTGTAGTAAGTCAAATTGGCATTGATGCGGTTGGCCAGAAAGCCTAGATCCAGACCGATTTCGAAAGTTCTTGACTTCTCCCATTTCAAGTAGGGATTAGGAAGGTTGTTTAACAGGAAGTAAGCGTTGCCGTTGTATTTGCTGCCTGCATAAGCACCTTGTACTGTGTAGTTTCCTACAAAATCTTTGTTTACATTACCATTCAGACCGAAGCTGGCACGCAATTTACCGAATGAGATGATATCGGCCCATTCACTGGCAAATTTTTCTTTGGAGAACACCCATCCGGTAGATACTCCGGGGAAGACACCCCAGCGGTTGTCTTTGGCCAGTTTGGAGTAGCCGTCCCGTCTTAGAACAAAGGACAGCAAGTATTTTGACTGGTAGTCATAATTTACACGACCGAAGAATGACATGATACGCTGGCGGCTGTGTGAGGAGTCTATGCTGCGTTTGCCTTTGTCATCACTGGTATATTCCAAATCGCCGAAAGCGTCACTGGGAGCTCCCGATCCTGAGGCACTGAAACCTTTATAATATGAGTCGTAGTACTCGAAGCCGGCCATGGCATCCAGATAGTGGTCTTTGTTTATTTGATAGTTGTAGTTTAACACTGCATTATAAGTTTGGTCCAATGTGCGTCCGTAGGAAGCCGAGGTGCTGTGTGAGGTTACCCAGTTTCCGGGAGAAGATAAATAATCTTTGTTGAAAGCTTCATATTTTTCTTCTGAATAGAACCAGATGGCGTTCACTTTTAATGAGAGTCCTTTCATGATATCTGCGGTAAAAGATTGGTTCATGGTGAACTTGTCTGTATTGTTGTCACGGACAAACTTGTCAAAATTGATTTGTTGGTTTCCGTCGCTTGAATTGGGTCCCAAAAGCATTTCACCGTCAGCATTATATCCACGGAAAGTGGGAGGTAATGATAAAACGCGTGAGAAGTAGTTGGCTTCTGCGCTTTGGGTAGGAGGAAGATCGTTCCAGGTTGCATCTGCAAAGTTGAAGCTGGAGTTGGAGGTTAACCATGGTTTCAGCTTGTAATCGGCATTGAATGTGAAAGTGATACGTTGGTACTTGTTTCCTACGGCTGTACCTTCACTATGGTTGTATCCCAAACCTGCATAGTAGTTTCCCTTTTCATTTCCTCCGCTTACACTCAGGTTGTAGTCTTGTGAGAAAGATGGGGAATTGATATTGAAATCCGCTATATCTGTATTCTTGAAAATCAGTTGGTCTCCATAAATAGGATCAGTCATGGTTTCCCATCCTTGGTTGAGCAGGAAAGCCAGATCGTCCGAATATTTCATGGTACTCCATATAGCCTGGCTGTTTTCGTTTCCATTCAGCGGGATTGTCTTGTCATCATCTGCCCAATATTTGTTGCCTGTTCCATAAGGAGTGGCACCGGTCAGACCGGTCAGTGAAGACCATCCTTGTACGGCCGATCCGTCCGGATGTTTCATGTCTCCCGTGTAAGCATTCATGTAACCAGTGCGCATCCAGTAAATGTAATCACGCGCATTCATAAAGTTATAAGAGTTGTGGAAGTAGTTCCAGCCTAGTTTGGCCGAAAGCTCTACACGTGTACTTCCCTCTTTGCCTCGTTTGGTAGTGACTAGTACTACACCGTCATTGGCTCGGGCGCCATAGATGGCGGTGGCTCCGGCATCTTTTAATACTTCCATGGATTCAATATCGGCCGGGTTGATGTCACTTAAAGAACCGCGTACTTGGCCGTCTACCAGGATTAAAGGTGAACCTGAACCGTCAAAATTAGTACCTCCTCGAAGTACCAAGGTAGGAGCTGCTCCCGGATTACCGGAAGTCTGGCTGACGGACAGACCTGCCACGGCTCCTGATAAGGCTTGTGCCGGATTGGAATAAAGTCCTTGTTTTAATGTTTCTTCTTTTACCTTGGAAATGGAGTTGGTTACTTTTGTGCGCAACTGTTTGCCGCCATATCCGGTTACAACAACTTCTTGGAGCATTTCTGAGTCTTCTTTCAATGCTATTTTAAAAGTTGACTTTCCCTTTACGCTTAAAGTTTGTGTCTGATAACCGACAAATGATACTCTGATACTGCCATCGTTGGCTACGGAAAGTGTAAAATTACCATCTAAGTCGGTAACTGTACCATTCGTGGTGCCTGTTTCTACAATACTGGCGCCAATAACCGCTTCACCTGTGGCGTCTGTGACCACACCCGTGATTGTTTTCTTTTGTGCCATGGCTCCTATGGAGCATAACAGGCAAAAAAGCATGAATAAGGTTTTCTTCATAGATTTGTTTTTAAAGTTACTGTTTGAAGTTCTACCAGAACTACATTTTTAAATTAAGATTATATCACATCGCAAATATAGGATATTTTTTATTAAATCAACTTTAATTATAAAATTATTTTTTGATATACGACACAAAAAGTACAAAACGGTCAATATTTACGGATAAATAAGCTAAATAAAAGTATATAAAAAGGGATATCTTTTATCTTTTTCCGCCTCAAAGTAGCATAACAGTAGAAATTCAGTAGAAAAATCCTTTTAAAATTCCTTCTTAAATAAAATAAAATACAATCTATTTTCCCTTTATGGACACAGAATAGTTCTGGTAGAACTTATCCTATAAAGGAAATCTCTTTATTTTGTTAAATGAATTTTATTTCAGCCTTTGGAGATGAAATAAATTATTTGGAGAAGTATCCTTGTGCAGATAGTGCAGGGAGTGGTTTGTTTATGGGCACATGGGGACATTTATTCTTTTCATAGTCGATGGTTATACATATATTTATATGGATATGTATGGACTTTGAAATGGCAAGTATAACTAAGGTAGCTGAAAATGTATCTGATAACGAAGAAGCGGAGGTGATATGAACATAGAAGACCATCGTTTAAAAAGGTCAGATGATCTTCTTGAGTGATGAGGCATTAATAAAGTTCTTTATGTACCAACTCTTCAAACAGTAATGCATATTTTGCGACGACTGCTTCGGCGTATTTCTTCCCTTTTCCGGCACTTGCTTTTTTAGGATTGCCTATACCGGTATCTTGCGAAACGTTTTGCCAGTTTCTCGGAATCCATGCCACTTTTTCATTCAGCATTTGCGAAGCGAACTTCTTATAATTTCCATCTCCGGCTTCATCCAGGTTTACCAATTCCGGATGATAATGCATCATAACAGAAGTTTCCAATTCATCTGCATGGTCACCCGGTTCATCAAAGTACTCTTTAGCAGGGATAAAGGCAAACCATTCGCTGCTGGCTATCAGGAAGTCGGGATAGTCCAGTGACAAGTCACGTATCATACTTTTGAATGTATTGCCGCCATGTCCGTTGATAATGACCATTTTGCGGTATCCCTGGGCGTATAGAGAGGCAACTAGGTCGCTTAAAATCGCTTTTTGCGTTTCATAGCGATAATGGATGCAGAAATCCAGCTCGCGTTGTCCCGGATTCTGTGAACCGGCAGTGACGTAAGGCATGACCATGCAACGAATACCGTAATGTGTTTTTGCCAGTTTTGCAGCATCTAGTGCGATGTCGTGGCTTAGAATGCAGTCTGTCAGATAAGGCAGGTGCAGATTATGCGGTTCGGTAGCTCCCCAAGGGAGGAGGACCAAATCATATTTCAATGGTTTTACCTTGCCGTAACAGGTTACGGCAAGGTCTAGTTCTTTATCCATTATTTATAAGAATTTTTAAAGATATGCAGGATTTCTTCGTCTGTAATCGGGCGTGGGTCGAGAGTGAACAGTCCTCCCATCGTATCTCTTGCATTTTGCAGGAATTTGGGGAAATCTTCGGATTGGATACCAAATTCGCTCAGTTTGATAGAATGTACTTTACATTCTTTTTGCAGTGTAATCAATGCATCAATGAAATCGGACGGACGGTTGCTCTTTTTCTGGGTCATCATTTCAGCCATTTTCATGTAACGTTTTGTACAGTCATGCCGGAAAGTTTCGAAGTATGCCTCAGACAAGGCAATGAGTCCTGCTCCATGAGGAAGTTGTGGATAATAAGCACTCATGGCATGTTCTAATGAATGTTCGGAAGTGCAGCTTGAAGTGGCTTCCACCATGCCTGCCAAGGTGCTGGCCCAAGCAATTTTGGCACGCGCTTTCAAATTCTTTCCGTCGGCTACGGCTACTGGCAGATATTTGTAGATCAGACGGATGGCTTCTAAGGCGTAAAGATCACTGATGGGTGTTGCACAATTGGCGATAAAACCCTCTGCGGCATGGAAGAATGCATCGAACCCTTGATAGGCGGTGAGGTGCGGGGGAATGGAAACCATCAGTTCCGGGTCTACAATAGATAAGGTAGGGAAGGTCAGCTGGCAACCGAAGCCTATCTTTTCTTGAGCCGTTTCGTGGGTAATCACTGTCCATGGATCCATTTCCGTTCCGGTTCCGGCGGTGGTAGGGATGGCGATAATGGGAAGTGCTTTGGTAACAGGGCGTCCTTTACCACTACCCCCTGATACATAATCCCAGTAGTCACCGTCGTTGCAGGCCATAACAGCTATACTTTTGGCGGAGTCGATGGAACTTCCGCCTCCCAGTCCTACTACAAAGTCGCACTTTTCCTCCCGGCAGATGGCGGCTGCTTCCATGACATGTTCTTTGATGGGGTTGGGAAGGATTTTATCGTAAACCAGTGTTTCTACATTATTCAGTCTTAATTGGGCAAGTACTCTCTCCAAATATCCATATTTTCGCATGGAAGTTCCGGATGAGATGACGACCAGTGCCTTTTTTCCCGGTAATTTTTCACTGGATAATTTCTTGATTTCTCCGCAGCCAAATACTAATTTGGTAGGGATGTATAAACTAAATACAGGATTTGCTTTCATGTTCTTTCGTATTTAAAGTTTCACTGGTAACAAATGTAGGAAAATAATAGTTTGCTTGTTTAAGTAATTTGTTAAATTTTACATACTGCCGGATTGTATTCGTTTTCTTTAATTCAGTTTGAGATAGATACGTTTTTTCGATTATACTCGAAAAAAGAAATAAACAGTGCTTTTTTTTCGATTATACTCGAAAAAAACTATCTTTGTGGGAAAAGATTCGAGTATGGACGATAAATGGAAAGCTTTAGAAAAGTATAACCTTTGGGGTGGAAATACGTATCAATTGGGACTGGAACGGAAATCTTATACCGACAAGATTGGCAATTTTGTGGGGAATAACTTGGTGAAGGTACTTATAGGACAACGTCGTTCGGGCAAAAGTTATATTCTCAGGCAAATTGCTTCAAGTCTTGTCTCGGAACGAGGAGTAAATCCGGCTAATATCCTATATATAAATAAGGAGTATCTGGAATTTGATTTTATTGATGATTATAAAGCATTGGAAAGTCTGTATCGTTTTTATCGGGAAAAGCTTAAACCGCAAGGAAAAGTATATTTGTTTTTCGATGAAATTCAAAATGTGGATGGCTGGGAAAGGTTTGTAAACTCCCATTCGCAAGACTTTGTCGAAGAGAGTGAATTGTTTATCAGCGGTTCTAACTCTAAAATGCTTTCCAGTGAACTTGCCACTCTTTTGTCGGGACGTTATGTAGAATTTCATATATTCCCCTATAGTTATGCTGAATATTTACAGTTGATGCAGCAACCTGCCGGTCGGGCTTCTTATTTGGCCTATTTACAGAAAGGCGGTTTGCCCGAATTGTACAACCTGCCCACTGTCGAGTCAGAAAAACAGTATGTCGCTTCTGTGAAAGATACGATTTTGTTGCGTGATATAGTGAAGCGTAAACCCGTTCGTGATGTAAGGTTATTGGATGATATTTTTATTTATTTGGTGAATAATGCGTCCAATCTGTTTTCCGTTCAGCATATTGTTAATTTCTTTAAATCCAAGAACCGGAAGGTGAGTTATGATACCTTATCTAATTATCTAGGTTATATAGAAGAAGCTTTTCTTGCCTATAAAACAGAACGTTACAATATAAAAGGAAAGGATGTGGTGGCAGGTAATTGCAAGTATTATCTGAATGACTTGTCCTTTAAGAATTTTCTTTATCCGGGCTTTGCTTATGGAGTCGGGTATTTGTTGGAGAATGCAGTATATTTGGAACTTCGTCGTTTAGGCTATATTGTATATACAGGTTCTTTTCGGGATAAAGAAGTTGATTTTGTTGCTATGAAGGACGATAGAGTGATTTATCTTCAAGCAACTTACATGTTGGAAACGGCACAAACCATGGAACGGGAATATGCTCCTTTGCTGACGATAGGTGATAATTATGAAAAATATGTCGTTTCCATGGATGAGGTACAATTCCCTTCCAATGAAGGGGTCAGGCATATACAGGCTTGGAATTTAAAGGAAATATTGTAGGAAATCAGTTTCTCTTTTTAATATACAGTTTTTGGTAAGAGTTGTCAAAACTCTGATGATATTGTCTGTAGTCTATTATCCAATGTTGCTCACCGCTCCCCCGGATATGTAGAGCAGGAATAGCACCGAAGAGGAGAGTATAGTGGATATTATTTGCTTATGTGCAGTTGGCGCAAACATACGATTGGCATATCAGTCTGTATATCAGTATTCCGCTTATCTTTGCAGTCGCTATCGGGCTGAGTCTGCTTTCTTATTATTATTTTGAGAAACCGGCCAACCGCTGGGTAAAACGAATTTTAAATAAACAATAATAACTAGTTCATGGAAAAACAATTATCAGAAAAACTGCCACGCGTTGAGGTGGTGGATGCTTTACGGGGATTTGCAGTCATGGCAATTCTTTTAGTGCATAGTTTGGAGCATTTCATCTTTCCGGTTTATCCGGTAGACCAGCCTGCATGGTTGAATATACTGAATGACGGGGTATTCAATGTTACATTTACTTTATTGGCTGGAAAATCGTATGCCATTTTTGCTTTGCTGTTTGGATTTACATTTTATATTCAGTCGGCTAACCAACAGCGTAAAGGAAAAGATTTTGGTTATCGTTTTCTGTGGCGTTTGCTGTTATTGGTAGCTTTTGCTACGCTGAATGCAGCTTTTTTTCCGGCAGGAGATGTGTTGTTGCTGTTCTCGGTAGTGGGAATCGTATTGTTCGTGGTGCGCAAGTGGAGTGACTGTGCCATACTAGTTACGGCTATTTTGTTTTTATTGCAGCCCGTTGAGTGGTATCATTATATAGTAGGTCTGTTTGATCCTTCTCATACTTTGCCCGATTGGGGAGTGGGCGCGATGTATAAAGAAGTGGCGGAATATACCAAAGAGGGGAATTTGTGGGAGTTTTTGGGTAAGAATATGACCTTTGGTCAGAAAGCCAGTCTATATTGGGCTCTGGGAGCAGGGCGTTTTTGGCAGACTGCCGGCTTGTTTTTGATGGGATTATATATCGGACGCAAACAATTGTTTGTTACTTCCGAAAAACATACTCGTTTTTGGGTGAAGGCTCTTATCATTTCCGCTATCTCTTTTGCTCCGCTTTTCCAACTGAAAGAGTTGATTATGGCTAGTGACAGTGAACTCATTCGCCAGACTGCCGGAACTGCTTTTGATATGTGGCAAAAGTTCGCTTTTACATTTGTACTGGTTGCTTCTTTTGTATTGCTTTATCAACGGGATAGGTTCAAGAATTTTGTATCAAATCTTCGTTATTATGGTAGGATGAGTCTGACTAATTATATCACCCAATCTATTGCCGGAGCTATTATTTATTTCCCTTTCGGACTTTATCTGGCTCCGTACTGTGGATATACGTTGAGTTTGTTGGTTGGTTTTGTACTCTTTTTGTTGCAAGTACAGTTCTGCAAGTGGTGGTTGAAAGG
>OOBK01001679.1_pt1 | contig 11333 bp, 9 predicted proteins | sample 1671541 | NCBI WGS metagenome assembly OOBK01 (sample SAMN06348167, study PRJEB24527) | human gut metagenome | biome: human gut; feature: ankylosing spondylitis patient; material: feces | host: Homo sapiens | place: China | collected 2015-10 | reverse complement strand
AAGATAGTTTGGTGTCTGCGTGGGTATGGCAGGGATGCCATACCCTCCTAATCTGTGCCCATCCGTGCAATCTGTGGGAGACTATCTTGCGTCAGAAACTTCTGTGGGTTCTGTGGTTTCTGTGGGAAGATAGTTTGGTGTCTGCGTGGGTATGGCAGGGATGCCATACCCTCCTAATCTGTGCACATCTGTGCAATCTGTGGGAGAATATCTTGTGTCAGAAACTTCTGTGGTTTCTGTGGTTTCTGTGGAAAGATAGTTTGGTGGCTGCGTGGGTATGGCAGGGATGCCATACCCTCCTATAGTTTGCACTGTTTGCTTTGTTGGTGCACTTCTTGCTCTGGCAAGCGGCAAAGCCGAGCGGAGACAAGTGCACCCCCTTGGGATAGCTCTGTTAGCTTTGTTGGTGCAGCGGAGACAGCTGCACCCCCTTGAAGTTTGCAACAAGGTTGCAGAATATTTTTCCGAACTTTGTCAATGATTATTTTTCTCTTAGTAATTAACAACAAATGAAATATGATTAGAAGAATATCCTATTACTTATTATCAGCAGTCTTCGTGGCGGGAATGAGCGCCTGCGGAGGCAATGCGCACGACGGTCACGACCATGCAGACCATGAACATGCTGCGCATGACCACGACCACGAGCACAGCGAGGCGGAGGGTCACGACCATGAGGCTGAGCTTGTAGGCAAAGAGGCGAAGGGCGCACATGCCGACGAGATAATACTCTCTGCGGAGAAAGCCCGTGCAGCCGGAGTGAAGGTGGAGGAGGTGAAGCCCAGCACGTTTCACGGCGTGATACACACGAGCGGAAAGGTGATGTCGGCTTCGTGCGACGAGACCACCGTCGTGGCTACCATCAGCGGACGCGTGCAGTACAAGAACCACGTGAGCGAGGGACTGAAGGTGGCAAGCGGCACCACGCTCTTCTCTATCACCTCCGCCGGTATGCAGACCGCTGAAGGCGACCCCGTGCAGCGTGCACGCATCGACTACGAGCGTGCCGAACGCGACTACACACGTGCGAAGATACTCATCAAGGACCGCATAATCAGCGAGAAGGATCTCGCTGTGGCGAAAGCCGAGTATGAGGCGGCGAAGCTCACATATAACAGTATGCAGCGCACGCGCAGCGCGGGTGGAGTAGTGGTGACGGCTCCGCGCAGCGGCTACGTGAAGCAGTGTCTCGTGAACGGTGGCGACTACGTAGAAGCCGGTCAGCCGCTCGCTATCATCACGCAGAACAAACACCTCTACCTGCGTGCCGAGATACCCGAGCGCCACTTCAATGAGCTGAACAAGATACGCTGCGCGAAGTTCCGCACGAGCTACAGCAAGCGTCTTTACGACATCACGGATATGGGCGGACGCATAAAGTCGTACGGTCGCTCGGCAGAGGTGAACAACTCGTACCTGCCCGTCATCTTCGAGTTCAACAACACGGGCGACGTAGTGCAGGGTTCTTACGCCGAGATATACCTAATAACACAAGACCGCCCGAACGTCATCACACTGCCCCTCACCGCCCTCACCGAGGAGCAGGGCATCCACTTCGTCTACGTGCAGATAGACGCGGAGGGCTACCGCAAGCAGGAGGTGACGCTGGGCGAGAGCGACGGCGAGCGTGTGGAGATACTCACGGGTGTGAAGCAGGGCGACCGCGTCGTGACGAAGGGTGCCGTGCAGGTACGATTGGCTTCGGCTGCGAACGCTATCCCGGCGCATAACCATAATCATTAATTTTTAAGTAGACGAGGAACGAGTAGACAAGCAAACAGTGCGTGTCCTCCCACGGAATACATAGAAGGTTAGGGTGCGTGGTGTTCTCCCACAGATTTCACAGATACTCACAGATGTTCTCTCAGGGGGTGCAGCAGTCTCTGCTGCACCAACCAAGCAGAGATGTACTGCCCACAGAACACACTTAGGAGGGTATGGCATCCCTGCCATACCCACGCCGCCTGCCATGATCGTATTCTCCCACGGAATGCACAGAACGCACAGAAGGTTAGGGTGCGCGTTATCCCACAGAACGCACAGAACGCACAGAAGTTCTCCTCTGCAAGAAAATTCTGTGAATTCTGTGGGAAGATGCAATGGCTGCTCGGTTGGTGCAGCTGAGACAGCTGCACCCCCTGGTAGGGTGCGTGGGTATGGCAGGGATGCCATACCCTCCTACAATTGCACAGACCGGGAGGGTGTCCTAAAATATCTGTGCGCATCTGTGACATCTGTGGGAGAATATCTCAGCAAGAATTTCTGTGAATTCGGTGAATTCTGTGGGAAGATAGTTTGGTGGCAGCGTGGGTATGGCAGGATGCCATACCCTCCTATAAGTGCACCCCCTGAGGAAATCTCCTTGTCAACTTGTCTCCTCGTTAACTTGTCAACTAATAAAAAAAAGAACTATGCTGAACAAGATAATAAGGTTCTCGCTTGAGAACAGAATACTCGTGTTGGTGGCGTCGGTGCTGCTCGTTATAGGCGGACTGTACTCCACCAGTAAGACCGATGTGGACGTGTTCCCCGACCTCAACGCACCGACCGTGGTCATTATGACCGAAGCCGGCGGCATGGCGACCGAGGAGGTGGAGCAGCTCGTGACGTTCCCGATAGAGACCGCCGTCAACGGCAGCACCGGTGTGCGCCGCGTGCGCTCGCAGTCGACCAACGGCTTCTCCGTAGTGTGGGTGGAGTTCGACTGGGGCACCGACATCTACCTTGCACGTCAGATTGTGAGCGAGAAACTCGCCGCAGTAGGCGAGCAGATGCCCGCCGGAGTGAGCGCTCCCGTGCTCGGTCCGCAGTCGTCGATACTCGGCGAGGTGCTCATCGTGAGTCTCACCAGTAAGCACACCTCGCAGCAAGACCTGCGTACGTATGCCGACTGGGTGATACGTCCGCGTCTGCTCTCCACCGGCGGTGTGGCGCAGGTGAGCGTGCACGGCGGTGACATCAAGGAGTATCAGATACTCCTGAGTCCGGGCAAGATGAAGCACTTCGGCGTGTCGCTCGCCGACATCATGGCGTGCACACGCGGCATGAACACCAACACCAACGGCGGCGTGCGCTACAAGTACGGCAACGAGTACATCATCCGCGGCATCACCTCGACCAACGATGTGGAGAAGCTCGGTACGAACATCGTGAAGAAGAACGGCGAGAGCGTCGTCACCCTCGCCGACGTAGCCACGATAAAGATAGGCAACCAGTCGCCGAAGCTCGGTGTAGCCAGCGAGCGTGCCCAGTCAGCCGTGCTCCTCACCGTTACGAAGCAGCCCAACACGAGCACCATCGACCTAACTAAGCACCTCGACCTTGCACTCGACGACCTCAAGCAGACCCTGCCCTCCGACGTGCATATCTCTACCGACATCTTCCGCCAGGCAGACTTCATCGAGAGCAGCATCGACAACGTGCAGAAGTCGCTCATCGAGGGCGCCATCTTCGTGGTTGTCATCCTTATGCTCTTCCTCGCCAACGTGCGCACCACGCTCATCTCGCTCGTCACGATACCCATCTCGTTCCTTGTGGCGATGATAGTGCTTAACGCCCTCGGCATAAGCATCAACACCATGACCCTCGGCGGTCTCGCCATAGCCATCGGCTCGCTCGTCGACGATGCCATCGTCGACGTGGAGAACGTGTACAAGCACATACGCCAGAATCGTGCGCTGCCCAAGGCAGAGCGAGTGCCCATCATCGAACTCGTGTACAACGCTTCGCGTGAGGTACGTATGCCTATCCTCAACTCCACGCTGATCATCGTGGTGAGCTTCGCGCCGCTCTTCTTCCTCAGCGGCATGGAAGGCAGGATGCTCATACCCCTTGGCATCGCCTTCGTGACAGCCCTCTTCGCCTCCACCCTCGTAGCCCTCACGCTCACCCCCGTGCTCTGCAGCTACCTGCTCGGCAAGAGCAAGGGCGAGCTGCCGAAGGAAGCCTTCGTGGCAGTGTGGCTTAAGACCTACTACGAGCGTGCCCTGCTGTGGGTGCTCGCCAACACACGCAAGGTGATAGTAGGCACCGCAGCGCTGTTTGTAGTCGCCGTGGGCGTGTTCTTCTGCTTAGGCAGCAGCTTCCTGCCCAAGTTCAACGAAGGCTCGTTCACCATCAACATCTCCTCGCTGCCCGGTATCTCGCTCGAAGAAAGCGACTCTATCGGCGCACGTGCCGAGCGACTGCTGCTGCAGGTGCCCGAGATAAAGACCGTGGCACGCAAGACAGGCCGCGCCGAACTCGACGAGCACGCCCTCGGCGTGAACGTGAGCGAGATAGAAGCCCCGTTCGAGCTGAAAGACCGCAGCCATGAGGAAGTGCTCAACGACGTGCGCAAGCGCCTCTCGGTGCTCGCCGGTGCCAACATCGAGATCGGTCAGCCCATCTCACACCGCATCGACGCCATGCTCTCGGGCACGCAGGCCAGCATCGCCATCAAGCTCTTCGGCACCGACCTCAACCGTATGTTCACCATCGGCAATCAGATAAAGGACGCCTGCCAGGACATCAAGGGCATCGCCGACCTCAACGTAGAGCAGCAGATAGAGCGTCCAGAACTGAAGATAGTGCCGCGTCGCGAACTGCTCGTGCGCAACGGCATCACGCTGCCCGAGTTCAACGAGTTCCTCGCCGTGAACCTCGCCGGCGAGACCGTCTCGCAGGTGTACGAAGCCGGTAGAGCCTTCAACCTCGTGGTGAAAGCCGCCGACTACGACGAGATAAGCAACCTCATCATCGACACGCAGGACGGACGCAAGGTGCCGCTTAGCGATGTGGCAGACATCATATCCAGTGCCGGACCCAACACCATCAACCGCGAGAACGTGCAGCGCAAGATAGTAATCTCCGCCAACACCAGCGGCAGAGCCTTGAGCGACGTAGTAGCCGACATCAAGCAGGCAGTAGGCGAGAAAGTGCAGCTGCCCGAAGGCTACCACGTAGAGTACGGCGGACAGTTTGAGAGCCAGGAGAGTGCCAGCCGCGTGCTCTACCTCACCTGCATGGTTGCCATCGTCGTCATCTTCTTCCTGCTCTTCATGCAGTTCCGCAACGCCCTTGAAGCCGGCGTCATACTGCTCAACCTCCCGTTGGCACTCATCGGCGGCATCTTCGCCATAGTGCTCACCACAGGCGAGGTAAGCATCCCAGCCGTCATCGGCTTCATCTCGCTCTTCGGCATCGCCACGCGCAACGGTATGCTACTCATCACCGAGTACAAGCGTCTGCGCACAGAGGAAGGCAGAAGCGTGCGCGACGCAATCGTCGAAGGCTCGCTCTCGCGTCTGAACCCCATACTCATGACCGCCCTCACCTCAGCCCTCGCCCTCGTGCCCCTCGCCCTCGGCGGCGACCTGCCCGGCAACGAGATACAGTCGCCGATGGCGAAGGTGATACTCGGCGGACTCATCAGTTCTACATTACTCAACGCATTCATAGTACCGATAATATATGAGAAGATATCTAATCGCCACAGCCGTGGCACTCAGCGCGTGTAGCGCCGCCCTCGCCGACACCATTGGCGACGTGCTCAAGCAGATAGCAGCGAACAACCTCACCCTGCAGTCGGCAGCGCACGACACGCGTGCCGACGTGCTCGACGTGAAAGCCACAAACACCCTCGGCGGTCCGTCGGTAGAGTACAGTTCGTTCTTCACGAAAGGCTACTCCGGCGTAGCCGAGAGTGAGCTCGTGGTGAGCCAGGAGATCGACTTCCCCACGAAGTACGCCGCCCGCAGCAAGCAGGCGCAGATGCAGCAGGCGGTAGGCGAGAAGCAGATAGCCAAGCAGCGCCGCGACATACTCCTGCAGGCGCAGATGGTCTGCCTCGACCTCATCCGCGTGAACCAGACCCTCGCCATGCTCCGCGAGCGCCTTGGCAACAGCGACACCCTCCTCCTGATGTACGAGAAGCGCATGGAGGCAGGCGATGCCAACGCCCTTGAACTGAACAAGGTGAAGCTCGACTGCATGGAGGTGCGCACCCTCGTCAGCGAGGCAGAAGGCGAGCGCACCGCCCTCCTGCAGCAGCTCAAGCAGCTCAACGGCGGCAAGCCCATTGACGTAGTCACCACCGAGCTGCCCCACTACGAGCCGATAGCCGACTTCGAGCAGTATCGCGCCCTCGCCCTCGCCTCGGATGCCGACGTGGCAGTGGCGCAGACCGCCCTCCGCGCTGCCGACCTGAACCTGAAGCAGCAGAAGAGCGAGTGGCTGCCTAACATCTCCTTCGGCTATCGTCGCAACACCGAGCAGCGCGAAGCCATCAACGGCTTCATGGTGGGCGTGAGCTTTCCGCTCTACAGCAACAGCAGCAATGTTAAGGCAGCACGCGAGCGCCGTCAGAGTGCCGAGCTGCAGGTGCAGCAGGCGCAGCACGACGCAGAAGCCGAGCTGCGCACCAGTTACGAGCAGCTGCAGGGCTTGCAGCAGGTGATAGACCACAGCGACGTGAAGCTCCTGCAGGAGTCGCTCGCGCTCTTCAAGAAGGCATTGCAGCAGGGCGAGATAACCGCCCTTGTCTACTACGTGGAGATAAACAGCATATACGAGAAGCTACAGCGACACATCGACCTCCACTGCCAGAGCGTGAAGCTGCTGGCGGAGCTGCACCGGAATGAGTTGTGAGTTTTGAATTTTGAGTTTTGAATTGTTGCCTGCGGCAATTTTGAGTTGTGAGTTTTGAGTTTTGAATTGTTAAAGGCTTAGGAAGGCTTAAAGAGGCTTAGTTCGGCTTATACGCTGCCTTAAACTCGGCTTAAGTGCCCCAGAAAACCTTTGTTATGCCCATCCGCGTCGACCGACGCGGATGTTCGTATCGACCGACGCAGATGCTCGTATCGACCGACGCGGATGCTCGTAACGGTCGACGCGGATGCTCGTAACGGTCGACGCGGATCATCTAACCATAATGGTTTGTCTGGTAAAACGTTTGTAGAGACGGAAAAATCGCTATATTTGCAAGAGTATGAGCCACGGTATATCATGCAGAACGGCCTTGAAATTCCGTACGGACACAACGCCGACTGGGGCAAGGCTAACGACTGGGCAAGCAGAGTGTTGCTCGAGGAAGAGTAATTAAAAAGTAAAAAAGTAAAAGAGTAAAAAAGTAAAAAGAGTAAAAAAGTAAAAAGCGAGGCAATGTCGGTGCTGACATTGCCTCGCTTTTACCTTTTAGAATATCGACTCCTTCGTTATTATGTTTTTAGAATATCGACTCCTCTGTTTCGGACGTAAATAGCTCAAGAGCTTTCATTCCCATGATGGAGTTGCCCTTCGAGTTGAGTCGCGGGCTCCATACCGCAATAGAGTAGCGCGACGGGTATAAAGCCACGATGCCTCCGCCCACGCCGCTCTTGGCAGGCAGACCGACAAGAAAGGCAAACTCTCCCGACTCGTCGTATAAGCCGCAGGTCTGCATGATGGCGTTGATGCGTTTCACTCGCGATATGCTCAGGTTGACACCAGCGTGAGAGAACGGCTGACTGCTCTTGGCGAATGCCATGAAGGCACGCGAGAGATCCTCGCAGCTCATCTCTACAGAGCACATCGTGCAGTAGAAGTCGAGCACGTCGTGCACATCGTTATGCAGATTGCCGTGATGCTTCAGCAGATAGGCAATGGAAGCGTTCAGATTGCAGCAGCTCAGCTCCGAGCGTGTTACCTCCTCCGAGTAGTTGATGTCAGGGTTGTCAGCCAGCGTGCGCACGAAATTGATGAAGAACTCCTTCGGGTTGTCGATGAGCGAGAGGATAACGTCGGCAGTGACCAGGGCACCGGCGTTGATGAACGGGTTGCGCGGTTTGCCGTGCTCGTACTCCAGTTGCACGAGCGAGTTGAATGCTGTGCCCGAAGGCTCCTTGCCTATTCTTTGCCACAGATCCTTGCCTAACAGACTCAGTGCTACGGCAAGCGAGAACACCTTTGAGATGCTCTGTATTGAGAACTTCACGTCGGATGCTCCGAGACGGTAGGTTCTGCCGTCGAGAATGTTGAGGCAGAGCCCGAACTGGTCGGCGTTTACGTTTGCCAAAGCCGGGATGTAGTCGGCTTGCTTGCCGTCGTGAGCGTAGACCTCTATCTCTTGTCGGATGTGTTCCAATAATGGTTGATAGTCCATAGCCAAAATGTTTTACGGTTCTCTGTATGCTTTAGTCGAACAGTCCCGGTTCCACAGCGTTGCTGCCCGTCATCGGTCGTCCGAGGTGCTGGTAGGCGAGGGGAGTGACCATGCGTCCGCGCTGCGTGCGCTTTATGAAGCCCTCCATGATGAGATACGGCTCGTACACCTCCTCTACGGTGCCCGTGTCCTCACCGATAGCTGTGGCGATGGTAGACACGCCGACCGGTCCACCGCGGAACTTGTCGATGATGGTGAGCAGTATCTTGTTGTCAATCTCGTCCAAGCCATACTGGTCGATGTTCAGTGCCGAGAGTGAGATGCGCGCAATGTCGCGGTCGATGCGTCCGTTGCCCTTCACCTGCGCAAAGTCGCGCACACGGCGCAGCAGAGCGTTCGCAATACGCGGCGTGCCACGCGAGCGGCGCGCAATCTCTATAGCCGCATCGTCGTCGATGGGCACCTTCAGAATCATCGCCGAGCGCTTGATAATCTTCTGCAGCATCTCCGGTCCGTAGTACTCCAGGTGGAGGTTGATGCCGAAGCGTGCGCGGAGCGGCGCCGTGAGCAGTCCGCTGCGCGTTGTGGCACCCACGAGTGTGAACGGGTTGAGGTCGATCTGTATCGAGCGCGCCGACGGACCCTTGTCGATCATGATGTCGATGCGGTAGTCCTCCATCGCCGAGTAGAGATACTCCTCCACGACGGGCGATAGGCGGTGGATCTCGTCGATGAAGAGCACGTCGCGCGGCTCCAGCGATGTGAGGATGCCGGCGAGGTCGCCCGGTTTGTCAAGCACCGGTCCGCTCGTAATCTTGAAGCCCACGCCCAGTTCGTTGGCGATGATGTTGCTAAGTGTCGTCTTGCCCAGTCCAGGAGGACCATGCAGCAGCGTATGGTCGAGCGGTTCGCCGCGGTACTTCGCCGCCTCGACGAACACTTCGAGGTTCTCCACCACCTTCTGCTGTCCGCTGAAATCGCCGAACCGCAGCGGTCGCAGAGCGTTCTCAAAGTCCTTCTCACCCTTGCGCCCCTGCTCCTGACGTATGTCGAAATCTTCTTCCATGTTGTTTTGCTTGTTTTTTGTGGGAATAGAGGACAAGCAGTCGGCATGTTACCGGCAGTTGTCCAACTCGTTTCTTTTCATTATCAAAGGGTAACGTTCTGGATGCTTCAGACTTTCAATCTCCAGATCTACATCCAAATTAGGCCATTCAATGGCGTTGCGTCCGCACATCTGTACGTTGAGCGCATCCGAAATACTTGCATTGCGCATCCACGGAATGCGGTTGTAGGAAAGGAAGTAGTCCTGCCCTAACACGGAAATCATTAAACCCTTGTCGTTAATCATCAAGACGCTTACCGACATGTCTTGTGAACTTGACTTTAAAGTAGTCTCCATATTCTGTAAGTATTTCGAATAATTTTTACAAAGTTAGTGTATTTTTGGCAGAAAAAACGCCATACACTTGGATAAAACAAATGAAACAACTAAATTTGTAGTCAATAGCCACTTCCGACTTACGGAAGAACGCACACTACTAACCCATTAAAACCCGAATATAACTATGCTCGTAAAGACTTATTCCGCAGCCGTAAACGGACTCGACGTAACCACCGTAACCGTGGAAGTGAATATCGTGCCCGGCGTGATGTATCGCATGACCGGACTCGGAGACACCGCTGTGCGCGAAGGACGCGACCGCATAGCGTCGGCGTTGCAGGTGAACGGATATAAGTTTCCGCACGCAGACATCACCATCAACCTCGCTCCAGCCGACCTGCGCAAGGAGGGTAGCTCGTTCGACCTGCCGCTGGCTATGGCTATACTCACCGCGAGCGGAGCCGTGACAGCCGACACTATCGGCGACTACATGCTCGTGGGCGAGCTGAGCTTAGACGGCACGCTGCAGCCCGTGAAAGGAGCTCTGCCCATAGCCATACGGGCAAGAGCCGAGAAGTTCAAAGGACTGATTGTGCCGAAGCAGAACGAGCGTGAGGCAGCGGTGGTGAACAATCTGGAGGTGTACGGCATGGAAAGCATCACAGATGTCATCAATCTGCTCACCGGAAGAGAAATCTACGAGCCGACACACGTCGACACACGCCGCGAGTTCTACGAGCAGCAGAGCCGCTTCGACCTCGACTTCGCAGACGTGCGCGGTCAGGAGAGCGTGAAGCGTGCGTTGGAAGTGGCAGCGGCAGGCGGACACAACCTGATAATGGTGGGGCCTCCGGGTTCGGGCAAGTCGATGATGGCGAAGCGTCTACCCTCTATTCTGCCGCCGCTATCGCTCTCGGAGAGTCTGGAGACGACGCAGATACACAGCGTAGCCGGAAAGCTGAAACGCGGCACATCGCTCATCTCGCAACGCCCGTTCCGCTCGCCCCATCACACCATATCGGAAGTGGCACTCGTAGGTGGCGGCATCAATCCGCAGCCTGGCGAGATATCGCTGGCACATAACGGTGTCTTGTTCGCCGACGAGCTGCCCGAATTCAACAAGCAGACCCTCGAAGTGCTGCGTCAGCCGCTCGAAGACCATAAGATAACCATCTCGCGCTCGAAGTACACCGTGGAGTTCCCCTGCTCGTTCATGTTCATCGCCTCGATGAACCCCTGTCCCTGCGGCTATTACAACGACCCGACTCACAAGTGCTGCTGCACGCCCGGACAGATACAGCGTTACATGAGCAAGATATCCGGTCCGCTACTCGACCGCATCGACATCCAGTGCGAGATTACGCCCGTGCCGTTTAAGGACATCTCGAAAGCGCAGCCCGGTGAGCCGAGTGCTGCCATCCGTGAGCGTGTCATCAAGGCACGCGACATACAGACCGCCCGCTACAAAGACTTCAAAGGCATACACTGCAATGCGCAGATGACTGAGCGCATGATTCACCAGTTCGCCGAGCCCGACGAAGCTTCCATCACTCTCCTGCGCACCGCCATGGAGAAGTTCTCGCTCTCCGCCCGTGCCTACAACCGCATACTGAAGGTGGCGCGCACCATCGCCGACCTCGACGGCTCAGAGCGTGTGGAGGTGCAGCACATCAGCGAAGCCATCGGCTACCGCAACCTCGACCGTGGCGACTGGGCGGAGCGAAGAATGTATTAAAAGTAAAAAAGTAAAAGAGTAAAAAAGTAAAAAGGTAGTAGAGGGTGTGTCAAAACTCCCTGATTCTTAAAAAAATCACAAAGCCCTGACTTTCA
>OOBK01001662.1_pt1 | contig 11414 bp, 13 predicted proteins | sample 1671541 | NCBI WGS metagenome assembly OOBK01 (sample SAMN06348167, study PRJEB24527) | human gut metagenome | biome: human gut; feature: ankylosing spondylitis patient; material: feces | host: Homo sapiens | place: China | collected 2015-10 | reverse complement strand
AAAAACCGGACAAGGCCGCTGCCGTTTGCAGGCAGCGGCCTTGTTTTTTGCCCGGAAGCATGATATCATGAACAAAAAGGCCCTGCCGGTCTGGGGCGGCGGGAACGGATGCAGCGTGAAAGGAGCCGATCAAGATGAAACACTGGAAAAATCTGCTTGTCTGCCTGCTGGCTGGGGTGCTGGCGCTTGGTGTGCTTACGGCCTGCAGCGGGCTGGGGAGCGTGAACGCCGGCACGGACGCTGAAAAAGCCGCTGAGCTGGCGCGGCAGCTGGGCGTTGCCTATGCGCCGGAGCTGGATAGCACGGCCAAAGCGGTGGCAGAATGGTTTGTACAGGAACCGGACAGCCTGCGGGTCAGCGGCCTGGATCTGGTGTACACCGTGGCGCTGGATGCGGACGGCAACATGGGCTATACGGATGATCTGAACAAGTTCCTATACTGGTCCGGGTGCGATGGTGTCCCGGACGATGTAACGGTGGCGCTCCCGCTGGACAGCACGGCCATGACGGCCTGGCTGTATGCGCCGCAGGCCGACAGCGCGGCGGCAGAGCTGCTGAAGGACGCGGCCGGTCACAGCGAAATGGGCGCGGCCTTCATCGACTACAACGGCACCGCCTATGTCGTGGCAGTGTTCCGGTAAGCACAGGCGATCAAAGGGACGTTCCGTGGAACGTCCCTTTTTTGGAAGCGGCATCTCTACCGTCAATGCTCTGCGTTGCCTGACGTTTGAAAGGAGTGAACATATCCATGACTGAAAAGCAGGAAAATGACGTTTTCTATGTTTGCAGTCTGATCGAGTACATTGCCCGTAAGACGAAAAATCATCGGCAGGATGCTTGCCTGAATATAGTTTTTGCACCGATTGCCAATCAGCAGTCGGCATACAAAAAAAGAAGCACGAAGGCCGAAACCTTCGTGCTTCTTTTTTGTATGGGCCAGCCAGGACTTGAACCCGGGACCAAGCGGTTATGAGCCGCCAGCTCTGACCAACTGAGCTACTAGCCCCCATTGCCCGGTTTGCCGGGCGCACAAGTAAGTATAACAAAAAACGCGCGAAATGAAAAGCGTTTCGGGCAAAATTATTTTGTGCGGTGGGCTTCCAGCTTCTGCTGCATGAACTTGTCCAGCATTTCCTGCGGAAAAAGCGGCTCCTTGTAGCCAAAGGCCTCCCGGATGAAGATCAGGGTGGCGATGGTCTGCCGCCCGGGGTCAAGCCGGAGGGTATACAGGGTGTCCAGCGGCTGCTGGGTTGGCTGGTGCAGGGTCAGATGGAGCAGGAAACCGCCATCGTTCTCACGGCGGCACTCGTAGGCAAACTCATCGTCCGTGCTGTGCTGGTCCAGCCGGTCGAAGCAGTCGTCCAGCGGCAGGTCGGTGCGGAATTCGGAAAGGCCGCTGGGGCCATACTGGCTGCGGCGGGCGTTTTCCCGCCGGGTGAGCAGAAAAACGATGCAGCCCAGGGCGGCCGCCAGCAGGATGAGTGAGAATACAACGTTCATGGGTCCCTCCGCAGATTTTGAATCATGTTTTCCTTATTGTAACACAACCTGCGGAAAATTGTGTTATAATATTTGAAACAATCCAAATTTTTGCTGGAGGACTTCCCCTATGAAGCTCAAATTCACCCATAAGACCTGGTATTTCTTCCTGCTGTGCGCGGCAGCGGCATCCATGCTCAACGGCTTTGCCGTGCTGGGCGGCATGGATTTTTCTTTTCTGGAGATGGTCGCGTTCTGCATCACCGGCATCACCATCCTGTTTCTGGCCGCTGAAAAGGGCTCTGACCCCAAGGACAAGCGCAGCTATTTCCTGATCTTTGTCCTGCTCATGCTCAGCTATGTGCTGGGCGGCTGGGCAGCCTACTTATTCTCCGCACTGGTCTGGCCCGCACTTCTGGCACTGGAGTACCGGAAGGGCAGGCCCATCCAGCGCCAGCTGCAGCTGGTGGGTGCCGCTGAGGCGTTCCACCTGCTCTTTGTCCTGCTCACGGTCTACGGCGGCATGGCAGGCCTGAGCTTCTGGGCCAATCTGCTCTGGGTGCTGCTGGCCTGCGCCCGGGGCTGGGCGGCACTGAGCCTGTACAAGATGCAGGAGGAAGACGCATGACCCAGCGGCGGCGGAACCGGCACCGCAAGCGCCGGGTTGGCCGCCGTGCCTTCCTGGTCGGACTGGGCGGGTCTGTATCTGCCGCCCTGACGTATTATTTACTGCGTTCTATCCCGGCAGGAAACAACGCAGAGCCTGTACCATCGCCACAGACTGCCCCCAACCCCGCCCTGCCCAGCGGCGAGTGGCGGGCGGTGTGGGTGAGCTATCTCGAATTTGCAGAGATGGACTTTTCCTCAGAAAGCGCGTTCCGGGCCGATGCCGCCGCGCTGATGGACAACTGCCTGTCCCTTGGGCTGAACACCGTCATTGCACAGGTGCGCCCCTTTGGGGATGCGCTTTACCGGAGCAGCCTCTTTCCGTGGAGCCACCTGTGCACCGGCGTGCAGGGGCAGGACCCGGGCTTCGACCCGCTGGACGTGCTGCTGACCGAGGCCCACGCCCGGGGGCTTTCGCTGGAGGCATGGGTCAATCCCTACCGGCTCAGGAGCTCGGCTTCCATGCCCCCTGCTATTGCAGAGAACAGCCTGCTGAACACCCACCCGGAGTGGGTCTGCACCGTGAACGAGGGGGCCTACCTGAACCCCGCCATTCCGGAGGCTGCCGACTATGTGGTACAGGGCGTGGCAGAGCTGGTGCAGAACTACGCCGTGGACGGCATCCACTTTGACGACTACTTCTACCCCACCACCGATCCTTCCATTGACGCGGCGCAGTTTGCGGCCAGCGGGGAAGCTGACCTGACCGCATGGCGGCGGGCCAACGTGACCCGGCTGGTCAAAGCTGCCCACGATGCCGTCAAGGCCGCCGACCCAACCCTGCGGTTCGGGGTCAGTCCCCAGGGCAACCCGGACAACGACCGGAACGAGCAGTACACCGATCTCTCCGTCTGGCTGACGGCCTCCGGTGCGGATGCCATTGTGGATTACCTCTGCCCCCAGCTCTACTGGGGCTACGGCTATACTCTCTCCTCCGGCAGCACCCGCTTTGCCTTTGAGAATATCACCGCCGAGTGGCTGGCCCTGCCCCGGGCAGAGAGCACGGCCCTCTATTTCGGGCTGGGAGCCTACCGGGTCGGTGTGGGAGACGGCGGAGCCAACGCCGACAGCGTCAGCCAGTGGTGCACCGGCAGCGCGCTGGCCCGGCAGGTGACCGACCTGCGCAGCGTCGGTGCCGGGGGCTGGGCGCTCTACCGCTATGGCTCCCTGTTCCGCTCCGATGAAAGCGGCCTTGCCGCCGCCGAATGTGCCGCTCTGACGGCATTGGACGGTTAAGACACAGAAAATCCCTTGTAAGCAGGAAAAAAATGCGGTATACTATGGTATCATGCAAAAATATCGCATTTTTCACCTGCTGTTTTTGAGGATAGAAAAACATGAGTAAAACAAAACGAATCCTTGCCTTTGTGCTGGCAGCTGTGCTGGCCGTTGTCGTCCTGAGCGGCTGCAAGAGCATTGCCCAAAAGGTGTTCGGGTCTTCCAACGAGGTGCAGGAGGATGACACCACCCAGTGGGCCGTGCTCAGCTCTGACCCACTGGTGATCGATGGCATTGCCGACACCACGGCCAAATACGTCACAGCCCGGGCCAACGGGGCGCTGAACATCGTGTTCAACGGCATCTGGAGCCGCAAGACCGAATACTTCACCGTGCCCAGCGGCCTGCTGAGCATTTACGGCTGCGGCACCACCGACGGCGGTGCCCAGAAGTTCAAGGTCTCCCTCTGGAAAAAGGTGGACGGCGGCGCGCAGTATGTGGACAACACCACCTTCTATTTCACCGCCGACGGCCAGAACTACCACTGCGACATCGACAACCTTGACCCCAACGCAAGCTACCGCGTTACCATTTCCTACGATTCCAGCCGTTACTACCTCTACGGTCTGATGAAAGTGGAGGGCATCGGCTGAAATGAACACACAAACAAAACACTCTCTCATGCTGATGCTCTGCGCCTTTATCTGGGGCACGGCGTTCGTGGCCCAGAGCGCAGGCTCCGGCATGGGGGCTTATTCCTTTCTGGCCGGGCGCAGCTGGCTGGCGGTGCTGGTGCTGCTGCCCACCGTCCGCGCCTTCGATGCCCTCCACCGCAGGCACGGCGCAGCCTATGGCTGGCCCAAAGCCCCTGCCGACCGCAGACTGCTGCTGACGGCGGGGCTTTGCTGCGGCACTTTGCTGTTTGCGGCCTCCGCTGCCCAGCAGATCGGCATCACGCTCAACCCTTCCACGGCCAAGGCTGGTTTCCTGACCGCCATGTATGTGGTGCTGGTGCCGGTGTTCGGGCTGTTTCTGGGGCGGCGGGGCAGTGCCCGGCTCTGGCTGAGCATGGTCATCGCCGTGGGCGGGCTCTATCTGCTCTGCATGAAAAACGGCTTTGGCGGCATTGAGGCCAGCGATTGGATCCTGCTTTCCTGCGCCGTGCTGTTCAGCTTTCAGATCATGACGGTGGACCACTTTGCCCCGCAGGTGGACGGTGTCCGCCTGAGCCTGCTGCAGTTCTTTGTGGTGGCTGTGGAGAGCACCGCTGCCGCCCTCCTGTTCGAGAATCCCACCCTGGCCGAGTTCGGAGCCAACTGGCTCCCGCTGGCCTACTGCGGCGTGATGTCCAGCGGCGTGGCCTACACCCTGCAGATCCTGGGCCAGCGGGACGTAAACCCCGCCATTGCAAGCCTCATCATGTGTCTGGAAAGCGTGTTCAGCGCGCTGGGCGGCTGGCTGCTGCTCCACCAGAGCCTTTCCATGCGGGAGGTCTTTGGCTGCACCCTCATCTTTGCAGCGGTGGTCCTGGCCCAGCTGCCCGTGGAGGACTGGCTGAAATGCCGCAGCGCAAGCCGGAGGTGACCCGGCGCACCGCCGCAGGCATTCCCTATGAGCTGACCCGCAAAAAGGTCAAGCGGCTCAACCTGCACATCCGGCGGGACGGCACCGTGGCCGTGAGCATCCCGTGGTCCTACACGGTGGGCTTTGCCGATGCCTTTGTGACAGAGCAGGCCCAGTGGATCCGGGAGGCGGTCTCCCGCCAGCTGCGGCGGAACGCCCAGAATGACCAACCCCTGCCCTCCCAGGCCGAGGCGCTGGCCTGTTTTACCGCCATGAGCGACAAGGTCTACCCTGCCTTTGCCGGGGTTCTGGGCGGGCAGAAGCCCACCATCAAGGTGCGGGACATGACCAGCAGGTGGGGCGTGTGCTACATGAAACGGCGGCAGATCACCTTTGCATTGCAGCTCTACAACATGCCGCCCGCCGCACAGATCTATGTGGTGGTGCACGAGTACTGCCACTTCCTGCAGCCCAACCACAGCCCGGCCTTCTGGGCCGAGGTGGAAAAGCTGCTGCCGGACTGGAAAGAACGGCGGGCTTTATTGAAATAAACCTTGTGATAAAAATCAACAGGAGGGGTTTGACCCTTGGAAAGTGAAAAAAAGACCTCTGGCGGCGATAAATATTCAAAGCTGGCCGGAAACACCATTATCTTTGCCATTTCGAGCTTTTCGTCCAAGCTGCTGACCCTTTTGGTGCAGCCGTTCCTGACCTACGCCATGGCCGAGATCGCCGATCTGGGTCTGGCGAAGATCCTGAGCCAGTATGCAAACCTGCTCATCCCCTTTGTCTCAATGGGCATGTCCAACGCCATCATCCGCTTTGGTCTGGACAAGGGCAACAGCGAAAAGCAGGTGTTCACCAACGGCCTGCTGACCATTCTGGGGGGCTTCGGCATCCTGATCCTCTGCTGGCCTGTGGCGCAGTTCCTGCCCGATATGGCGCAGTACGGCTTCCTCATCTACATCTACGTCCTGATGAGCTGCCTGCGCACCCTCTGCACCCAGTTCGTGCGCAGCCGCCAGTGGAACAAGCTGGTGGCCGTGGACGGCATCCTGTGCACCTTTGCCACCCTGATGTTCTATGTGCTCTACCTTGTGGGCTTCCACTGGGGTGCCAACGGCTACCTGCTGGCCATCATCAGCGGCGACCTGGTCAGCGTGCTCTTCCTCTGCATCACCGGCAGGCTGTGGAACTATGTGGAGCTCAAGGGCCTGAACCGGGATCTCTGGCAGCAGATGCTCCGCTTTTCCCTGCCCATGATCCCGGCCCAGATCAGCTTCTGGGTCATCAACGCATCGGACCTGTTCTTTGTGCGCGAGATGTGCGGCGGGCTGGACGGCCACAGCGGCGATGCCTGGAGCGGCCTGCTTTCCACCGGCTACTTCCTGCCCACCATCCTGACCACGCTGGGCCTGATCTTCTACGATGCCTGGCAGCTCTCTGCCGTGACCGAGGAGGAGGGCCGCGCCCGGTTCTTTACCAAGATCTTCCGCACCTATTCCTCGGTGCTGTTCTGCTGTGCGGCAGGCATCATCTGGCTCTGCCGCCCGGTCATGCACGTGATGAAGGCCAACTACTACTACGCCTGGCACTTTGTGCCCTTCCTGACGCTGGCTTCCACCTGCAGCTGCTTCAACCAGTTCCTCAACAGCGCATACGTTGTCAACAAAAAGTCCACCCACAGCCTGTGGACCATGCTGGCCGGTGCCGTGAGCAACTGCATTATGAACTACTTCTTCATCAAGTGGTGGGGGCCCATCGGCGCAACGGTGGCTTCCTTCTTCGGTCTGGGCATCGTGTTCGTACTGCGCGCGCTGGATGCCCACAACATGATCGGCATGTCCATCCACCCGGGCCGGGTGGCGGTGAACTTCGGCGTGCTGGCGGGCGAAGCCCTGCTCCTGCTGGCCGAGCCTCCGCTCTACGGCCTGTGGACAGGCCTCCTGACCGCCGCCATCATCCTGTTCAACTTTGCAGGTGTCTGGGCCATGGCCCGGATGCTCCTGCCCAAGCTCCTGGGCCGCCGGGGCAAGACTCTGGTGAGTGCAGTGGACAACTGGATCAAAAAGTAAGCAAAAAACGACCCTCTCCGGGAATTGCAATGCAATGCGGAGAGGGTCGTTTTCTCTTAATATTCCAACTTATACGCCAAAGAACTCCTTGGCAATATCGGCACTCTGCTTGGCATCCTTGGCGTACCAGTCGGCACCGATCTTTTTTGCATATTCGGGGGTCAGCACAGCGCCGCCCACCATGATCTTGCAGTCCAGTTTGGCATCGTGCAGGGCCCGGATGGTCTCCTCCATGCTCTTGAGGGTGGTGGTCATCAGGGCGGAAAGCCCCACCAGATGCACATCCTTCTCCCGGACGGTGTTCACGACCGTTTCCACCGGCACGTCACGGCCCAGGTCGATGACCTCAAAGCCATAATTCTCCAGGATGACCCGGACGATGTTCTTGCCGATGTCGTGGACATCGCCCTTGACGGTGGCAATGACGATGCGTCCCTTGCTGGCGCTGCCCTCGCCCTTTTGGGCAATGGCGGTCTTGATCTCCTCAAAGGCTCCCTGCGCGGCGGTGGCCGCCTGCAGCAGCTGCGGCAGGAAAAGGGTTCCCTTTTCATACTTTGCGCCCACGATATCCAGCGCCGGAATGAGGGCTTCGTCCACCAGCTCCAGCGGCTCCTTTTCCTCCAGCAGCGCCCGGGTGCGGGCAGCTGCCTCGCCCTTCAGACCCTTTTCCACCGCCTTCATCAAGGGGGCATAGGGGCCGGCGGCCTCCGGTGTTTCGCCTGCTGCCGGGGCGGTCTGGGCATTCTGCACGGCCTGCACCAGTGCGGCGGAGGCCGGCACCCGGTTGGCATACCGCTCAATGTACTTCGTGCTCTGCCGGTCCCGGTTGGTCAGAACGTTGTAAGCGTAGACCGCCGTCATCATCTCCTCGCTGGAGGGGTTCATAATGGCAAGGTCAAGCCCGGCATACATGGCCATGGTGAGGAAGGTGGTGTTCAGGTAGGAGCGGCAGGGCAGACCAAAGCTGATGTTGGACACGCCCAGAATGGTGCGCACCCCCAGCTCCTCCTTGCAGGCGTGAAGGGCCTGCACCGTGGCAAGCACATCCTCCTGCTGGGCGCTGGCCGTCAGGGTCAGGCAGTCGATATAGATGTCCTCCTGCGGGATGCCTGCCGCCAGTGCCGCGTCCCGGATGCGGCGGGCAATGGCCACGCGGTCCTCGGCTTTGGGCAGGATGCCCCGCTCGTCAATGGCAAGGCCGACCACCGCCGCGCCGTACTTTTTGCACAGGGGTAGGATGGTGTTCAGCTTTTCCGCCTCGCCGTTCACCGAGTTGACGATGGGCTTGCCGTTGTAGACCCGCAGGCCCCGTTCCAGCGCCTCGGCATGGGAGGAATCCAGCTGCAACGGCAGGCTGACCACGCTCTGCAGGGCCTTGACCACCTGTTCCATCAGAGCAGGCTCATCCACACCGGGCGCACCCACGTTCACATCCAGGATCTGGGCCCCGGCCTCGGCCTGGCTCACGGCCTGTTCCAGCACATAGTTCATATCCCCTTCCCGCAGGGCCTGCTGGAACCGCTTTTTGCCGGTGGGATTGATGCGCTCACCCACCACCGTGATGCCGTCCACATCCACGCAGTCCATGGGGCTGCACACCACCGACTTCATTGGGTGGTCGGGGCGGCCCGGCCTGCAATCGGCAAACACACCGTTCAGCAGCTGGATGAACTCCGGGGTGGTGCCGCAGCAGCCGCCTGCAGCAAACAGGCCCAGCTCCCGGTAGGGCTTCATCTGCATGGCGTAGAGCTGCGGGGTGATATCGTAGCCCGAGCCATCGGCACGGGGCAGGCCCGCGTTGGGCTTGACGAACACCGGGAAGCTGCCGGGCAGGGCCTCGGTCAGCCGCTTTGCCATGGGGAAGATCTCCTTGGGGCCAAGAGAGCAGTTGATCCCCACGGCATCGGCCCCCAGGCCCCGGGCGGTGGCGGCAAAGCTCTCGACCGTGCAGCCGGTAAAGGTGCGGCCGCCTGCTTCAAAGCTCATGCTGGCCAGCACGGGCAGGCTGCTGTTCTCCTTGACGGCCAGCAGGGCGGCCTTCAGCTCATACAGATCGGTAAAGGTCTCAAGGAACACGAGGTCAGCCCCGGCGGCCACGCCCGCCCGGACGATGCGACCATACTCTGCCACGGCATCCTCAAACGCAAGGGTGCCGTTGGGTTCCAGCAGCTCCCCCAGCGGGCCCACATCCAGCGCAGCCAGTGCACCGTAAGGGGCGCAGGCCCGCTTGCAGTTGGCAATACCCGCCGCAATGATCTCCTCCAGCGTGTACTCGCTGCCCGCCAGCTTGTGGGCGGAAGCGCCAAAGGTATTGGCATTGATGATGCGGCTGCCTGCGGCGGCATACCGGGCATGGATGCTCTCGATGAGCGCCGGGTCGGTGATGTTCAGCTCCTCGGGGCGGGCCCCCAGTTTCAGGCCCGCAGCCTGCAGCATGGTGCCCATACCGCCATCCAGCAGGATGGTATTGGGCCGGTCAAACAGTTCATTCGCTTGCACAGGTGATCCCCCTCTTTCTATATTCGCACCGGGTGCGGAGCACGCAGTGCCCGCACCCCGCCAGATGCCCCCGGACCGGGTGATCGCTGACCCCCAGAATGGCCGTGATGCTCTTGCGGGGGGTCATCAGGTTGTTTTCCGTGACACAGAGCCCGGCGCGGCGGGCGGTGTCCAGCGCTGCCGCCAACAGCGGCTGCACGGCAAGGGGCCAGTCCCCGTAGCCCGGGGAATAGCGCCCCGTCAGATACTTTCCCTGCCGGGCAGCCCACTGGCGCAGCTCAGCCTCAGCGGCCTCCGCAGCCTGTTCGGCCAGTGCGGAGCCCAGCGCATCCGATGCCACACCGGCGGCGATATCGCCCACACCGGCCCGGCGGATCTGGGCATCCACACCGGGGCCAAGCGTCACGGCCAGCAGCAGGGCGGCGGTGCAGCCTTCCAGATGCTTTGCCACATCTTCCCCCGCCAGGATCCCCGCCGCTGTCAGGCTGTCGGGGTCGGCCTCCAGCCAGACCGCCCGGGGCGTGGCTGCCGCCAGCAGCGGCACGGCGCATTTTTCCAGCAGTGCCTGGGTGGCTGCGTCTGCGCCGCCCCGGGCCCCGAAGTACCGCGCCGCCTGTGCAAGGTCGATGCCCTCCGGCTTTTCCAGCCGCAGCGGCATACTTGGCCCAATGCTCATCTGCCCGCCCTCCTTTACAAGAATAAAGAATAGACTTAGTATACAGCATCCCCGTTTTCCCGTCAACGCAAAACACCGCATTTATTTTTGCTTGCAACTGATTGCATTCGCAAGCAATCTGCGGTATACTGTAAAAAAGGAGTGTGATCGTTATGGCTAACACCGCCGCCGTCTATGCCCGCATTGATACCAACCTGAAAGAAAGCGCCGAGGATATCCTTGCTCAACTGGGCATTACCCCATCCAGCGCCATCCAGATGCTTTACCGCCAGATCGTCCTGACCCGGGGGCTCCCGCTCGATCTGCATCTTCCCCCTGCCACCCCCACTGCTGTGGGTGGCATGAGCCGTACCGAGTTGGATACCGAGCTGCAAAAGGGAGTCGCCTCTCTGCAAAATGGCAAAAGTTTTTCTGCCGATGAAGTCGATGCCGCATTGTATCAGGAGTTTGGAATATGAGCAGTGTTTATACGGTCCGCTACGCACCGCAGGCGTTGGACGACCTGCGGGATCTCTACTCCTATGTCGCATTTTCGCTCAAAGAGCCAGCTACCGCCCAAAAACTGGTCAACCGCATCCGCAAGGCTGCTCGCTCACTGAATGCCCTGCCCGGGCGGTACCCTGTTGTGGACTGGGAACCGTGGCAGAGCATGGGGATGCACAGGTTTACCGTGGAGAATTTTCTGCTGTTCTACCTGATCGATCAAAGCACCCGTACCGTAACTCTCGTTCGTATTGTTTATGGTGGGCGGGATCTTCAAAACCTCGCAAAATAGACCCCTGCGGAAAATTTCCAACTTTTTTGCAATAAACCTATTGACAATCTGGGTAAATAGGGATATAATCCAGACAACAAATCCACCAACCCAGTGGGAAATTGAGATCAAGTTTCCCGGGTTCGTAGAGGAATGGGAAAATCGTTGAAAGGAGGGCACCAAAATGACGCTGATCTGGAAAAAACTGCTCCACGCGAACTTCCGTTGTGGGCGAATGTACACCACCCGGGCAGAATATGGGACCGAGCGCTGTGCATTGCCCTCCGCAGACCGAATGTGTGTGCGAATGTGATGGCAAAGCTGCCAAAGCGCTAAACCCGAATTTTGCCCGGTGCACTGAAATGGTGTCAGTGACCGGGATTTTTTATGCGTCAGAATTATACTTTAAGTACAGATAGAGAGGTTAATTACTATGTCTAACTATAAATTTGAGACCCTGCAGCTTCACGTTGGCCAGGAGCAG
>OOBK01001648.1_pt1 | contig 11494 bp, 9 predicted proteins | sample 1671541 | NCBI WGS metagenome assembly OOBK01 (sample SAMN06348167, study PRJEB24527) | human gut metagenome | biome: human gut; feature: ankylosing spondylitis patient; material: feces | host: Homo sapiens | place: China | collected 2015-10 | reverse complement strand
CCGGATGTAAATAATAAGGTTGTTGCTGAGACCGAGCAAAATCATACAGAAAAACTTAAGGATATATCTATCAATATTGCAGATCATTATATTACGAATACGGGTGATCCGGGAAATCTGTACACCATAGATGAAAACAATGTTTTGTGGGGATGTGGAAACAATGACTGGGGACAGCTTGCACAGGGAACGCGTGACTATGATGTACATAATGAAAAGGTAAAGATTGCAGAAAATATTGTGCATGTAGATTATTCCAGAGAGGGGTTTGCGATTTATCTTACAAAGGATAATAAGCTATATGCATTTGGACATGCAGGAAAAGGTACTGAGGAATTCAGTAAGAAATATGGCTATGATAAGACAGCGAAGCTTTTTGATAATAATTATTATGTGGACACACCACGTCTTATCATGGAAGATGTGAGGTATGCAAGGTGCGGTAAATTTGACATTATTGCTATCAAAAATGATGGTTCTGTATGGTCATGGGGCACTACAAATGAGAGCATGACATTTGAGAATTATGCGGTGTCATTTATAAAGAAGCCGGAAAAAATCCTTGATAATGCTGTTTTGGTAACAGGTGGTACATTTCATGCGGCACTGTTAAATGATGGAACAGTTTGGACCTGGGGATACAATCCGGCTGACAACTGTGGAATAGCAGACAGTCTTGTCGTAAAGGCACCGACTAAGGTTGCATCTGATGTAATAATGGTATGGACAGGCGGATTACAGTATAATTCGGACAAGTACAGCCTTGCCGGGTTTGATGGGGAATATCCTGCCGAAATGATGAATACCATAATAGAAAAAAATGATGGTTCATACTGGATTTGTGGAGAGGGTATTGGCACAGAACAAAAAACTGTTTCGGGAGAAACGGAGTATACAGTTACATGCAGCAGTAAATTTGTGCCATATGAATTTCCTGCAAATGAATTTTCAAAATAAAATATGGCTGAAAGTAAAAATCCCCGGTAGTTACTACCGGGGATTCTCTGTCTATTCAGCTACAACCTTGGCAAATTTCTTTTTACCACGTCTGATGATAAGACCCTCGCCCTTGAAATCGTCGAGAGTGTATTTGGTAGAGATATCGGTTACCTTCTCATCTGCAACGGAAACACCGCCCTGCTGGATATTTCTGCGGCCGTCTCCTCTTGAATCGCAAAGTCCTGCTTTTACGAGAACAGAGATGATATCAAGCTCTCCGTCAGGGAAGTCCTCTGCTGTAACGGTAACTGTAGGCATATTTGCGTTATTGGCTCCGCCTGCGAAAAGTGCATGGCTTGCCTCTTTAGCCTTTGTGGCTTCCTCCTCACCGTGAACAAGCTTTGTAAGCTCGAATGCCAGGATTTCTTTAGCTTCATTGAGCTGTGCGCCCTCCCAGCTTTCCATCTTGTCAATTTCCTCGAGAGGAAGGAAGGTGAGCATTCTGATACATTTAAGGACATCGGCATCAGAAACGTTTCTCCAGTACTGGAAGAACTCGAAAGGTGTTGTCTTGTTAGGATCAAGCCATACTGCACCTGACTGTGTCTTGCCCATCTTCTTGCCCTCAGAGTTTAGGAGCAGATTGATTGTCATAGCATATGCATCTTTTCCAAGCTTACGTCTGATAAGCTCTGTTCCACCGAGCATGTTGCTCCACTGGTCATCTCCACCGAACTCCATGTTGCATCCGTATTTCTGGAAAAGTGTGTAGAAATCGTAGCTCTGCATGATCATGTAGTTAAACTCAAGGAAGGAAAGACCCTTTTCCATACGCTGCTTGTAGCACTCAGCTGTGAGCATACGGTTTACTGAGAAATGAGCACCAACCTCGCGGAGCACATCCACGTAGTTTAAGTCCATCAGCCAGTCAGCGTTGTTTACCATGATAGCCTTTCCCTCGCCAAAGTCGATGAAGCGGCTCATCTGTTTCTTGAAGCACTCTACGTTGTGGTTGATAGTCTCTGTTGTCATCATCTGGCGCATATCTGTACGTCCTGATGGATCACCGATCTGTGCTGTACCTCCACCGATAAGCACGATAGGCTTGTTTCCTGCCATCTGAAGTCTCTTCATAAGGCAAAGAGCCATGAAGTGTCCAACGTGAAGGCTGTCTGCTGTAGGATCAAAGCCGATGTAGAAGGTAGCCTTTCCGTTGTTTATAAGCTCTTTGATTTCTTTTTCGTCTGTTACCTGCGCGATAAGGCCGCGGGCAACTAATTCGTCATAAATTGTCATGATTTTCCTCCTGATAAGATGAATCTGTATTCTGAAAAATAAAATATCCCCCTCATCCATTTAAGGACGAGGGGGATTTCTCGCGTTACCACCTTAATTTGCATCCTGCTCGCACAGGAATGCCTCCGTGAGTTGTCACACATTATTCGACATATATTATATAGTGAAAATAGCCGATTCTGCTAACACTCCGGCACTATAACGTGTGCCAATACGTTGCAGCTTATTAATCGAACCGGTGATATTTAACTATCCGGTATGATGTTCGGTGCAAAGCTCCGGGATGTATTCCAGATCTGTTTCCTTGCGCCTCTCACCTGCCGGCAGCTCTCTGTAAGTATTGCAGAAATGTACTTGTTCCCATCAAAGCCTGTTGAAATGTAATTGTGCTTCAATTGACGATATTATAGCTGTTTAAGAAGGGGTTTGTCAAGGGTGCAAAAAGCAGTGTATGAAAAGCTTTTTAAATATTGCGCTCTGACCTATGGTGATGTATACTTTGAATAACAAACAAACTTTGGTTATGAAAGGAAGAAAAAATGAGCGCATATTATATTATTATGAGTATGATTGACGGCTTTGAGGCGTTTATCAATCTGGCAGTTATGGTACTGACAATTATTGCATCATGGATTATGTATGCAAAGGCAGGAGAGCCCGGCTGGGCGGCTATTGTACCGTTTTACAGCTCATACGTCAGATTTAAGATTGCAGGGAAAAAGAAGCTGTTCTGGGGATATCTTGTGGCTACTATCGGAATTATAGTGGGATGTATTATATTGATGTATGAGATTATTGCATCAGGACTTTCTGTTATGACATCCGATTATATGGGATCGTATTATGATTCTACCTATGGATATGCAGGAAGCCGCATCGGAGCTCACATGGGCATGCTGATATTTGCGGTTATCCTGATTATTGCAGCAATGATTGCGGCATTGGTTATAAATATCCTCTGCTGTATCGGACTGGCACATGCGTTTGGCAAGGGCGCAGGATTTGCCTGTGGACTTATATTCCTCAATGTGATTTTTGTCTGTATTATTGCCTTCAACAAAAAAATTGTTTATGTGGGAAACGGATATAGTAATAATAACTACTATAATCCATATGGTTCAAACGGATATGGTCAGCAGTACGGTCAGAACATGTACGGAAACGGAACAAACCAGCAGTACGGCCAGAACATGTACGGAAACGGAGCAAACCAGCAGTACGGCCAGAACATGTATGGAAACGGCGCAGCTCAGGGCGGGGATGCTCAAAATTCCTACGGTACATCACAACAGCAGTCATGGAATGATGAGTATAACAACAAAGATTACGAATAATAATAAGAATAAAGCACATGAATAAAAGCTATAAATAAATGTTATAGTACAAATTTGTATCATTCTCTTGACATATAGAGTCAGAGGACTATAATACAAAACAAGATTTAAATAAATATGTTCACCAAAATTCGTTGATGAGAACAAGGTCCGATTTGTATTTATTTTCAGAGAGCCTGTGGGCGGTGCGAACAGGCAATGATCAGATTGGAATATCCTCTCTAAGAAGCGGGCTGAAAGCATTAAGCGTGTCTGTAAACCTCGCCGGTGTCCACCGTTATATGGAAAGCATATGCTGGTATGCAGAGTGTCACAGTAATACACTGTGGAATCAGGGTGGTAACGCGGATTATTTCGTCCCTTTTCAGATTATGTCAATCTGGAAAGGGATTTTTTAATTCCATAAAAGAGTTTTAGTGAGCAGAAAAATGTTAAGGAGGCTTACAATGAAAGCATTACAAAAAGTAAGTAAATTTTTATCAGACTACACATCGATAGTTGTCATAGCAATCGCCGTAGTCACATTTCTGGTTCCGAATCTGATGGCCTGGGTAAATCAGATGTTGTTTGTGGATCCGGTATCCAACAAGTTCACATGTCAGTCAATCATTATCGGAATCATCATGTTTAGTATGGGACTTACACTTACGACACAGGATTTCAAGATACTTGCACAGAGACCATTTGATATATGTGTAGGTGCAATCGCACAGTATCTTATCATGCCGTTTCTCGCATTTGGTATCTCAAAGGCATTGAATCTGCCTGACGGAATCGCACTTGGACTTATCCTCGTAGGCTGCTGTCCTGGTGGTGTTTCTTCAAACATTATGTCATACCTCTGCGGTGGTGATGTGGCATTCTCAGTTGGAATGACAACAGTTTCCACATTGCTCTCACCATTTATGACACCGCTTCTGGTATCATTGCTTGCAAGCGGAACACATGTCTCAATCAAGGCACTTCCGATGTTTGTGTCAATCATTGAGACTGTAATCTTTCCTGTAGCGGTTGGATTTTTACTCAACTACCTGCTTGGAAAGAAAAAGGCATTTGCCGAGGCTCAGAAGGTTATGCCGGGTATTGCGGTGCTTGGCCTGGCGTTCGTTGTAGGTGGTGTTGTATCATCACAGGGCTCAAAGTTCTTTACATCAGGAGTAGTAATTTTTGCGGCAGTTCTGTTACATAACGGACTTGGATATCTGCTCGGATACGGTGCAGGAAGGCTGGTAGGCATGAACACAGCCAAGAAGAGAACCATCTCTATCGAGGTTGGTATGCAGAATGCAGGTCTTGCCACAAACCTTGCCACCACTACAGCACAGTTTGCTTCAACACCTGAATCAGCCATCATCTGTGCAGTGTCATGTACATGGCATTCAATCTCAGGCACACTGCTTGCCGGAGCCTTTGCATTAAAGGACAAAATGGCTGCTAAAAAGGCAGAAGAAGCCGCTGAGACAAAGACAGCATAAAGAGAATGAATACCTATTATAACCGATTGGTAAATTAAACAAAAATAATAGAAATTAAAAATAAATTATGTATAAAATATTTATTGAAATTTGTTAAAAAAAGAGTAAACATAATATACAAATAAAATTAAGATAAACAAAAGAAAGAGGTAATAATATGAGTGGAATCTTAATGATGGTAATAGCCATTGTTGTGCTCGGTGGAGCATACTTATTATATGGCCGTTATCTGCAAAACAAATGGGGCATTGATCCAAATGCCAAGACTCCTGCTTACGAGATGGAGGACGGAGTGGACTATGTACCGGCCGATACCAATGTAGTATTCGGACATCAGTTTGCATCTATAGCAGGTGCTGGACCAATCAACGGACCAATTCAGGCAGCTATTTTCGGATGGCTTCCGGTTCTGCTTTGGATATTAATTGGTGGTGTATTCTTTGGAGCTGTTCAGGATTTTGCATCTATGTACGCTTCAGTTAAGAACAAGGGTCGTACAATCGGTTACATCATCGAGGAGTACATCGGTAAATTAGGAAAGAAATTATTCCTGTTATTCTGCTGGCTGTTCTGTATACTTGTTGTTGCAGCCTTCGCAGATGTCGTAGCCGGAACCTTCAATGGTTTTGCTGCTGATAAAGCAGGTGAGGTTACAAAGGTTGTAGCCAACGGAGCAGTTGCAACTACATCAATGCTTTTCATCATAGAAGCAGTTGCACTTGGTTTCTTCCTTAAATATTCTAAGTTCAACAAATGGATTAACACACTTGTTGCAATCGCATTACTTATAGTAGCTATAGCACTGGGACTCAATTTCCCAATGTATTTAAACCTTGGTGTATGGCACATAATTATATTTGTATATATACTTATAGCCAGTGTTACACCTGTATGGGCACTGCTTCAGCCACGTGATTACCTTAACAGCTACCTGTTAATCTTCATGATCGTAGGTGCGGTAATCGGTGTATTTGTTGCAAATCCTGCTTGTAACCTTGATGCTTTCACAGCATTTGCAATCCCTGATGCAAACGGAAACCCACAGTATCTGTTCCCAATCTTATTCGTAACAATCGCCTGTGGTGCAGTTTCAGGTTTCCATTCACTTGTATCATCAGGTACTGCTTCTAAGCAGATAAAGAATGAGAAGAACATGCTTCCTGTTTCATTTGGCGCCATGCTTATGGAGAGTATGCTTGCAATCCTTGCACTTATCGCAGTAGCATCATTCAGTAAGGGAGAGGCAGCAGCTCAGGGACTTACAACACAGCCACAGATTTTCGCAGGAGCTATCGCAAACTTCCTGTCAGTAATCGGTTTACCACACTCACTTGTGTTCACACTGATTAACCTTGCTGTATCAGCCTTCGCTCTGACATCACTTGATTCAGTAGCCAGAGTCGGACGTCTGTCATTCCAGGAGTTCTGGCTTGATTCAGACACAGATGATGACAATATGAGTCCATTTGTCAAGCTGATGACAAACAAATACTTTGCAACAATCATCACACTGGTACTTGCATTCCTGCTTACAAAGGTAGGCTATGCAGAGATATGGCCACTGTTTGGTTCAGCTAACCAGCTCTTATCAGTACTTGCACTTGTTGCCTGCGCAGTATTCTTAAAGAAGACAAAGCGTCAGGGATGCATGCTCTGGATTCCAATGGTATTCATGATGGCAGTTACATTTACTGCACTTGGCATGACAATCTACAAGCTTACAAAGGCATTATTCTCTGTAGGACTTGACCTTGGAAATTCATTACAGCTTATATTCGCAGTATTACTGCTCATCCTTGGTGTGCTTGTTGCAATTCAGGGTGTGAAGAAGCTCTGTGAGAAATCAGAAAGCAAGAAAGCTGCAGCTTAAGAAGTAAAATATAATGGGAGCCTGATATCAGGCTCCCAATTCTCTGTCCTTTCCCATGAAAAATACTGCTAAAGCTTCCGGACCAACATGGCTTCCGGTGCAGAAATCATAGGTGGTATTTATCACATCGCGCACCTTTATGCGCTTTTTAATCTGTTCAATCACATAGAGCGAATCCTCATATGCGTCTGCATGTGCGACTCCGATAATCTGATTTTCAGGGTCTGTAATGTTGTCGCATAACAGATTGACAAGCTCATTTAATACGGCTTTTCGGCCACGACATTTTCTGAACTGTACAATATATCCGTCCTTGCTGCCCCTTAGGATAGGCTTGATACTTAGCATGTTGCCAACCAAAGCAGTGGTTCCGCTTAATCTGCCGGTCCTTGCAATATACTTTAAATTGCCCACGGTAAACACACCGTTTAATCTTGCAGGATAGGTCTCTATCGTGTCAGCCACCTCATCAAAGCTCATGCCCTTCTCACGCATTTCGCTGGCGTATATTGCGAGAAGCCCCTGTCCGAGGGAAGCATTTAATGAATCCACCAGGCGTATTTTTCTGCCGTTATCGCACTCATCAAGGACAGCATCGGCTGCGACACGGGCTGAGTTGTAGTTGCCGCTTATGTTTTTACTGAGGGAGAAATACAGGACATCCTTGTCAGCCTCAATGATTTCCCTGAAGGTATCCTCAAAGATTCCGCTGCTGATAAGTCCGGTCTTTACCTCGGCACCTTCTCTTATAGCGTCATAGTATTCCTTACCCTTTGCCCGCTCCTGTTCCGGTGTGAGGTCAGGCTCAAAGCAGGTCATTTCCTTTCCGTTGACAAGGTTTACAAATGATAGCACCTTGATTTTATATTTTTTACATAGCTCTGCAGGAATGTTTGCCGCAGAGTCAACAATTATTTCAAACATATTTACCCTCGTATTTCTATAATCATTGGTTAACTGTAGTTATGCATCACATACATTGCAATTATATTCCATTAATATATGTGGTTGCAAAGAATAGTATATGTAGTTCTTAATACTATGTCAATGACTTTTGCTATGTTTAGTAAAAATTTAGAATATTTAGATAGAGTTATCAGGGATGTAGTGTTATAGTAGAAATAATAGATATATAGATTCAATGAAACAGAGGAAAAATATGAGTGATATAAAATTAGGCTGTCACGTAGGCATGGCAGGAAAAGATATGTTTCTGGCATCAGCCAGGGAAGCAGCGTCATATGGCGCGAATGTGTTTATGCTCTACACCGGGGCACCACAGAACACGAGAAGAAAGGAAATCTTTGAGCTCAACATAGACGCAGGCTGGGAATATGCACATGAGCATGGGATAAATGAGATAGTGGTCCACGCGCCATACATCATAAATCTGGCAAACACCGTAAAGCCTGAGACATACGAGCTGGCAGTGGAGTTTCTGGAAAAGGAGATAGTAAGGACCGCGGCAATGAAGAGCCGCATACTGGTGCTTCATCCGGGAAGTCATGTAAATGCCGGTGAGCAGGCTGGAATCGCACAGATTGTAAAGGGACTTAACACAGTGCTCAATCAGAATGATGACGATGTGTTTATCGCACTTGAGACGATGGCAGGAAAGGGCAGTGAAATAGGCCGTTCCTTTGAGGAGCTTAAGGCAATCTATGATGGAGTGGACAGGAAGGAAAGGCTGCGTGTCTGCTTTGATACGTGCCATGTAAATGATGCAGGATACGATATTGTGAACCATTATGATGAGGTTTTTGCAGAGTTTGACAGGGTGATAGGGCTTGAGCAGATAGCGGTATTTCATGTGAATGACAGCTTAAATCCTCTCGGAGCACACAAGGACAGGCATGCAAATATAGGCAAGGGAACCATCGGCTATGACACACTGCACCGCCTGGTGCATGATGAGACCTTTGCAAATGTACCAAAGATTCTGGAAACACCATGGCTTTGTGAGGAGGGCTCTGCGAAGAAGACTATTCCTCCTTATAAAGAGGAAATTGAATGGCTTCTTAAATAAGAAGGTGGCTAAAAATGTATGGAGAGGTTTGGTATTACAGACAGTAAGATAATGGAGGCATAATAGATGAAGGAAAAAACCTACGAGGGAACTAAAAAAACACAGAATGGTTTAAAGAGAATGTTTTTTTCAGCGCTTGCGATATTATTGCAGGCAGTTTTCATGGTCTATATGTTTACAAGGCTAAATGAATATGCGGCAGCGATAAATACGACCACAAGCATCCTGGCGATCATACTTGTGCTCGGACTGTACAATCGTGAGCAGACCGCATCCATGACTACACCATGGATTATACTGATACTGGCATTTCCGATAATGGGAGTGTCACTTTACCTGTTAGTCGGACTAAACGGCGCACCGAATAAGATGCGTGCACGGTTTGAAGAGGTGGATTCCATGCTTCTTCCATGTCTGCCTGAAAACGCAGACATACTATCCGATATGTATGAAAAGGTGCCACAGGCAGCGGGAATTTCAACATACCTGGCCAAAAATGCACTTTATCCGGTATATCAGAACACGGATGTGACATATTATGATCAGGCGTCAAAGGGACTCGAAGCGCAGCTTAGCGATTTATCAAAGGCAAAGAAATTTATTTTCATGGAGTATCACGCCATAGAGGACAAGGAATCGTGGCACCGTATCCAGAAGGTGCTTACGGAGCGCGTGCAGGCAGGAGTCGAGGTAAGGGTGTTTTATGATGATATGGGCTCAATCTTTTTCATAGACAGGGATTTCTCGGAAAAGATGGAGAAGCTTGGCATCAAATGCAGGGTGTTCAACCCGGTTGCACCTGCCTTTAACATGTTTTTAAACAATCGTGACCATAGAAAAATCACGGTAATTGATGGAAAAATCGCATATACCGGCGGCTATAATCTGGCAAATGAGTACTTCAACGTGACACACCCATACGGAATCTGGAAGGATACGGGAATCAGGCTCGAGGGAGATGCTGTCAAGTCGTTTACCATCGCATTTCTCGAGATGTGGAATGCATCAGAGCGCAAGGTGCCGCGCGAGGTGGATGTATCGAAATATCTGCTGCACTATGATTATGAGGCAAAACAGAGTGGATTTATCCAGCCATATGCAGACAGCCCTCTCGATAACGAGCAGGTGGGGGAGGATGTCTATATCAGCATGGCAAACAAGGCACAGCGTTATTGCTGGTTTATTACTCCTTACCTTATCATTACCGATGAGATGAGCCATGCGCTGACACTTGCCGCCAAGCGTGGAGTTGACGTGCGCATCATCACCCCGGGCATACCTGATAAGAAACCAATATACAGCGTGACACGCTCCTTCTACAACCAGCTTGTGAAGCATGGTGTGAGGATTTTTGAGTGGACACCGGGCTTTTGCCATGCAAAGATGAGTGTGGCAGACGATATAATGGCGACCTGCGGTACCATAAATCTCGACTACAGAAGCCTTTATCACCATTTTGAAAATGGCTGTTTTATGGCGGATTGTGAAGTGGTGCATGAAATCAGGGATGATTTTATCAGGCTTTTCGCTGAGTCAGCGGAGGTGACGGAGAAGTACAGGACCGGAAGAAGTGCAAGACGAAGGCTGGGGCAGTCAATTATGCGGCTGTTTGCAGGGCTATTGTAGACTGAAAATAATGTGTATCAGGGAAGTGAGAGCATATGAGTGATTACGACAGCAAAATCATCAGAAAGCGGATAAGAGTGTACGGCTCTGTGCAGGGAGTAGGTTTCCGCTACAGAACAGAGCATGCGGCAGAAAGCGTTGGCGCAACAGGCTGGGTGAGAAATGACCCTGACGGCTCGGTATTTATGGAAATACAGGGCACAGAGGAGCAGATAGACAGGGTATTTGCAATGGTGAGTCAGGGTACTTATGTAAATATAGAGAAAATGGATGCCAAATCAATACCGGTGGTTGAGGATGAGCGGGGATTTCATACGAGAGAATCGCTTGGAGACTTCTGGGGACTATGGCACAGATAAACGGAGGCATCATATATGTTTTTTATGATGGGAATAACGGACGGCAGGAAGGACTTTGACTTCAATCAGGTCATTACCTGCGATAAATGTGGCAGGTATGGCAGGTATCAGGTGTATATGACATACATGGTGCTGTCACTGTTCTTCATTCCGTGTTTTAAATGGAACAGGCACTACTATGTGCAGACCACATGCTGTAATGCGCTTTACGAGCTTGATCCGGAAATAGGACGCAGGATAGCAAGAGGCGAGGACGTGGAGATATTGCCACAGCATTTGCAGCGTGTAAATCCGCAGTATGGTTATGGCTTTGAAAATGGAAGTGGAAATACAATAAAAAGATGCAGCAATTGTGGATATACAACTACAGAGGACTTTGAATTCTGCCCAAAATGCGGCAGGAGGCTGTAATTTGTTTCACGTTCTAATGATAATATGCTTTTACGAATCGACTGCAATAAGGCAGAGGATGGAGCATAGAAAGAGTTTCACAAAATCGGTATTTGACGATTTGGTGGTAAAAATTATTCCTCTTCAACAAGTTTCACAAAATCATCTGGCAGAATTAT
>OOBK01001634.1_pt1 | contig 11576 bp, 8 predicted proteins | sample 1671541 | NCBI WGS metagenome assembly OOBK01 (sample SAMN06348167, study PRJEB24527) | human gut metagenome | biome: human gut; feature: ankylosing spondylitis patient; material: feces | host: Homo sapiens | place: China | collected 2015-10 | reverse complement strand
CTCCACCTCCAGTCCCCCTTATCCGGAACTGTCCGTGAAGCCTCTCCTTCGCACTTTTCTCTTCTTTTCTTTATTTATGTTTCTTTATCTTTATTTCTCAATTATTCAGAACGTATCAATCAATAATCAATATTTCAGAACGCGATCCACATCTGAAATGATAACGGTTGCCCCTCCGATCTTGATGTTTCGCACGACATCGACCATCGTTTTTCCGTTGTATTCCCAAACCTGACGATCCTCATAACGCTCCGTACAGCTCTGGCGCACATACTCAAGAACTTCACGCTCACGCTCCTTCTCAATACAGATCATCAGCGTGATATTTTTCTTGTTTGTGTAAAGTCCTTCCGTCAAAAACTTTGTCGCAAGAATCCGATTGCGGATCAAAAGTCCCGCCAGTTTCTCGTAGTCCTGCTCCTGCACGATAATCATCATCATTTCCATAGCGAACACCGTCCTTTCTGAAAAAAAAGAATGTGCCTTGGCACATTCTCGCGCCGAGGCGCGGGTGCCTCGGCAACCATCTACTCCTGCGCCGAGTGCGCATCCTTGCGGAGCATTTATTATTTCATAGGACGCAATTTCCTATGAAATAAGAAGATGTCAGCAAAGCTGACCAAAATCACGCGCCAAGTGAACTTAGACCCCCTTGCGTTTCTGAATCATCCCACACAGGTACCGGAAACTCTCTAACTTAAATCCCCATGCAAGTCCCGCATAGATCACAATTCCCGCCATGATCTGAATCACGAGCTTGATCCACACAGACATCGCTCCCATCCAGCTTCCTAATGCCATGACTCCTGCACACATCACTGCCGAGAGCAAAACCGGAGGCATCACATCCATCCACTGATGCAAAACGCTGTATCCGAGCAGTTTCTTGTTCGGATCTGCATTGATAAACGTGCAGAGAAAGTCCTGAAAGGCTTTCAAACATACCATCACATAGACGTCAAACTGCATACCGATCACGAGTGCCACCACACTCAGAAGTTTCTTCACAATCTCAAGTTTCAGGAAAATATCACTGCGCCCAACCGCATTGATCGCCTGAAGGTTCGCGATGTGAATCGGCCAGAAACAATACGAGATACACATAATCCTTAGAAACGGCACACAGATCATCCACTTTTCTCCAAGCAGTGCCAAAACCAATGTATCCGCGACCGCAAACATTCCGAGAAGCATCGGAATCACCGCAAAAGAGCTCAGCTGGATCGCTCTTCTCATCATCTGGTGAACCTGCTCGCGGTTTTCCTGTTTCTCCGCAAATGCCGGCAGAAGCACCGCCTGAATCGCCGCTCCGAGATTCGTCGCAATCAGTTTCGGAAACTGTTCTCCGCGGTTATAGCTTCCCAGTAATTCTTCATTATATATCTTTCCGATCAAAAGTCCATACAGATTATTAAAAACATTGTCGAGAAGGGAAGCACAGAGAAGTTTCCATCCAAACGAAAACATCTCCTTCACCCTCGATAATGCAAAGCACAGCTTCGGTCTCCACGTCACTGTGAAGAACAAGGTAATCATCAGCGCCAGATAATAGGTGATCTGTTGCCATACCATCGCCCAGACGCCAAAACCTAAATATGCCATTGCAACACTGATCGCACCGGAGATGATCGATGCCGTCAAAGTAGAAAGAAAAAGCCCGCGAAATTCCATATTTCGGGACACATAGGAAGTCTGTACGGAGATCACTGCGCCCGGAAACAATACAACCGCAAGCACTCTCACAATCTCTGTCAGATGATCAATCTCATAAAATCCGGCAATCACTGGTGCCGACAAATACAAGAGCACATACATGACTGCCGACATCGCAAGCTCAAAATAGCAGACTGAGGAAAAATCCAGCTCATCTGCATGGCGTTTTTGCACCAGAACGGTACTGAATCCACTCTGGACAAACACATTTGCAATCACAATAAAAATGGAAATGATTCCGACGACTCCGTATTCTGCCGGACTCAAAAGGCGTGCAAGGATCACTGCAATCACAAACTGTACGCCCTGCGCACCTCCATTTTCGAGGACTTTCCAGAAAAGTCCCTTCACTACTTTTTGTTTCATTTCTGTCTCTGCCACACCAAAACTCCTTATTTCCTGCGGTCTCGACACGATAAAATCCGCAATCTCTGTCTTTCCTTTATCCGATTTTGCCTAATTCAATTTTTCCTGATTCAATTTTGCCCGATTCGACTTTATTCTGCCCGATGAAACCGTTTCTGCAACATCGCGTAAAATCCGGGTGCCATCGTCTCTAACCGGATGAAGAACCGTGTTCTCAGATTGAGTTCCCGATAAAACCGACGGTATTTCCGGTCAAATACCTTCTCATACTTGCGCGTATTGACCCAGGTCAGAAAACGAATCCGCGCAGATGCTCTCTCCACAGTCTGATGAAAACGCTCCCCGCTCTCTCTATCAAATCCGCGGTACATCTCCTCCATCGCACGGGCATAATTTCTTTGTTTTTCTTCATAATTGCCCTGTTTCATCAGCGTCGTCCACGATGCCGAACCGCCGAGGCGATAGACACACATACACCGATCCATATAGTATGCCCACCCGCGATTCGCACTCATCAACTGAAGCGGAATATCCGCGATCGGAGCGTTCACATAAAAGTCCGGCAGATGCTCGACCATACTTTTACGAAACATCAGCGATGCCGTCGGATAACCCGATGTCTTGTCAATAATCTCCTCCGGACGAAGCTTCCTGCTTCTGCGGTACGGACGCATCATGTGTTCCGTTATAGCCTTTCCCTGAACCTCAATCCTTGCGCTGTGCAGGCAGAGCGAACATCCCGGATGTGCCTCCATGAAGTCGACCTGGCGCTGGAGTTTCGTCTCATCCGTCCAATAGTCATCGCCCTCACACATCGCAATATATTTTCCTCTCGCTCTCGGGAAATTAAACGTTCCACTGATGTTCGTGAGTCCCTGCGAGTACTGATTTTCTGTCTGAAGAACCGGGAAAATCCGGTCCGGATAGCGCTTTGCATACTCCCGAATGATCTCAGCTGTGCGATCTGTCGAAGCGTCATCGTGAATCAAAAGTTCCCACTGAAAATTCGTTTTCTGTTTGATAAATCCATCCAGAGCATCCCGAATATACGCCTCCTGATTGTAGGTGATACAGCAGATGCTGACCATGATCTCCCTTTTATTTGAATTCATGATTTCTTTTCCATCCTATTATCTATCTTCCACGGGATAACCGTACAGAATTCTCTGTTTGGAAAATTCCTGCTCTGTGTACGGCAACTAACCGTTACAATATCCTTACATTTTTCTTGCTAATCCCTTGTATTTTACAATATCCCCCATAAATTGTAAATCAAATATGGAATTTTCCTCTCATTTGTGTTAGATTAACAATGTATATGAATTCATTTTTCAGGAGGATTTTCTCATGTATAAAAAACATATATGCAAAAAATCTGGTCTCGCACTGATGCTCTCCGGCATCCTTGCAGTCGGATCTGTTTTCCCGGCATTTGCCGAGACTGTGACATTCAACGCTCCCGGTTCAACCACGGAAGGCACCTCAACGGAGCAAACCACCGGGACAACAAGTGCCACAGCCGAGACGAGCGGAACGATCCATGCAGGATCTACTCAGGTTGAGACCGGTGGTCCGGGCATGCCGACCCAGTCTGCTTCCACTACTGAGGCAGCTCCGGATGGCGTGACCACAAATGCACCGGACGGCACGACGGAAATTCCGACCACTACGGATTCCACTTCCACCGAAACTTCTGCTTCCTCTGAAGTTTCTTCCGATGGAAATGCGTTGACAGAGGCTCAGGGTGCAGAGCTCGAGGCAGAGCGCGCAGCAGCAGAGGCAGAGGCTCAGGAAGATTCCAACAACCCGTTAAAAGTTCCTCAGCGTGAACCGCATTTACAGACAACCGTTCTTCTGATCGCAGATGGAATGACCTGGTCAAACCCATACGTCAACGATCAGCAGATCGAGGGCGCTTCCGCAGGATTCAGCTCAATTTCTACCTTCCTTGAGAACATTCACGGTGATCTTCTCTACCGTGTATACAATTCTCAGACCGGATGGACCGGATGGGCGATGAACGGTCAGCAGACTGCCGGTGCTTCCAATCCGATCCCGGTTGAGGCAATCCAGTACCGCTTCGCTGGAATCGTCGGCGATCAGTTCGACATCTACTACTCCACGATTCTGAGCGATGGCACCCAGACCGGATGGGCAAAGAACGGTGAGAGTGCCGGCTCGATGAACAAGGGACTTTACATCACCGGTTACCGCCTTGCATTCTTCCGCAAGGGCACAAACGGAGCAGAGGCTCTCGACACGACAAACGCTCTCGTTTCCGACCATTCAGACGGCATCCAGATCGTTGACGGTGCAATGAGATACATCCACGGCGACGGCTCGAACTACACCGGTTGGGGCTGGCAGGGAAGTGATCGCTACTACTTTAAGGACTCCGTTCCGGTAACCGGATGGCAGTACATCGACGGTCTCAAGTACTATTTCCAGGAAGATGGAAAACTTCTGACCGATGTCGAGTCCGTTCTCGGAAGCGACGGTCCGTACCTGCTTAAAGTCAACAAAGAGATGAACTGCTTAACCGTATACGCTCAGGATGGCGGAAACGGCTACATCATTCCGGTCAAGTCCTTCTTGACCTCCGTCGGCGATGACACCCCGATCGGTACGTTCAAGACTCCGGAGAAATACCGCTGGAGACTGATGATCCACGACGTTTACACGCAGTATGCAACCCGTCTCGGTGCTGGTCTTCCGATCCTGCTCCACTCAATCATCTACGATGCTCCAAACTCCTATTCCGTTTGGGCAAGTACATACAACAACATGGGAATCGCCCGATCCGCCGGATGTATCCGCCTTGTCAGCGGAGATGCAAAGTGGATTTACGACCACTGCCCGATTGGCACGACCGTTACGGTATATAACAGTGAGATCGCAGGTCCGTTTGAACGTCCGACAATCAAGGAAGAAATTCCGTTTGAGCAGACCTGGGACCCGACTGATCCGAACGTCACCGAGGAAGGCATCGCTCAGGCAACTCAGCAGATCCTTGCAAAGTTCGCTCAGCAGTAATCATAAAACAGCTATCATAAAATACCAAACATAAAACGGCTAACATAAAATGACAAGCAAAAACAGCCAGCAAAAATGGCTATCGCACAAATCTGCGGTAGCCATTTTTTAGGATTAAGAACCCTCTATCAGAATCTTATAAGAAAGAACTGATCTCTTTCAACATCTTGTCAATCTGAATCGGTTTTGCCAGATATCCGGTCATTCCGGCTTCTTTCGCCAGTTCCCGGTCTTCCTCAAACGCATTTGCTGTCATGGCGATAATCGGAATCGTCTTGCAGCGCTGTGCAGACATCGCACGAATCTTTCTCGTCGCCTCATATCCATTCATGATCGGCATCTGAATATCCATCATGATCAGATCATATTGTCCGGGTTTGGAAGCTGCCATCTTCTCCACAGCAACCGTTCCATCCCCTGCAACCTCTACGCTGAGTCCCACCTGCGTGAGAATCTCATAGGCGATCTCCTGATTCAGCTCATTGTCCTCAACCAGAAGAACTTTCTTTCCTGCCGGAATGTGAATCTCGTCTTCCGGTTTCGGCTTATTGATCTCCATCGGTTTTGTGAGAATATCCCTGAGTTGCGACATGAACAGAGGTTTCTCACAGAAGGCTGTCACGCCGGCTTCTTTCGCCTCTTCCTCCACATCCGACCAGTCGTAAGCAGTAAGGATGATGATCGGGCTGCTGTCTCCAATCACCCTTCGGATACGGCGGACGGTCTCAATACCGTTCATATCCGGCATCAGCCAGTCAATGATATAGGCATAAAACTCATCTCCCATATCCACTGCATGTTTTGCACGAATCACTGCCTCCTTGCCGGAAACCGTCCACTCAGAACGCATTCCGATCTCAGTCAGCATCGAAGAAACGCTCAGACAGGTATCGGTATCGTCATCTGCAACCAGCACGCGAAGCCCCTGCAAGGAACCAATCTTCTTGTAGATTTTTCTCTCCCCGTTCAGCCGGAAGGTCAGGCAGACATCAAACACACTGCCGACACCCTCCTCACTCTCGAGATGAATCGTTCCGCCCATCATCTCAACAATCTTTTTCGTGATCGCAAGACCGAGACCCGTACCCTGAATGCAGTTGACGGTTGAGGTCTCCTCACGCGAAAAGTTCTCAAAGATGTGTTTCTGGAACTCCTTGCTGATACCGATTCCGCTATCTCTCACAATAAAATGGTAGGTTGCACAGCCTTTCGGTGCCTTTTTCTCCTGTTTGACTCTAAGGCTTAGCACACCGCCTGTTTTGTTGTATTTCACTCCGTTGCTCAAAATATTGAGAATGACCTGCGTCAGTCTCAGCTTATCTGCAATAATGTCCTCGTCCACCACATCGACCGTGTCAATCAGGAAATCAAGCTGTTTTGAGGTGACAGACGGGCGGATGATCGTGCGAAGATCGTGGAGCAGATCCGGAAGATGAAGCGGTTTCTCATCAATCTTCACTCTCCCGCTCTCAATTCGGCTCATGTCAAGCACATCGTTGATCAGGGAGAGCAGATGCTCACTCGAGGTTCCAATTTTTTTGAGATAATCCTTTACCAGCTCCTTGTTGTCAATGTGCGAAGCTGCAAGGGAGGTAAAGCCGATGATCGCATTCATCGGAGTCCGGATGTCATGGGACATATTGTTTAAGAACGTAGTCTTTGCAGAGTTGGCACTCTCCGCCTGAAGCAGGGCTGTCCTTAAATCTTCCTGGCTCTTCTGCAATTTTTCATTCAGCTCCTGAGACTGCTCAACCGCCTCCTTCGCCTTTGCCTCCGCACGCAGAGACTTTTTCAAAAAGCTGAGAATGATAAGCAGAATGAGGAGAAAGACCAAAATAAAGGTCGTCGCTACCACAAGCAGATTGTCCTTGATGAAGTCCACAACCGTGACTTTTCTTGAACGATTGTCATACATGGACAACGCACCGGTAAGCATTGTGCTCGGCATGGATTTCAGCGTCTTATTTAAAATGGACATCAAAACCGAATTTCCACGTTTCACTGCAAAAGATACATTCTCCGGTTGAATCAAAGAAACACTGTGAAACTTACTATCTTTGATATAATTTGCGACCCGGCTTGAGCGGACAACAAAACAGTCTGCTTCGCCACCGCGCACAGCTTTCTGAGCTTCCTCCTGCGTGTCATACTCCACGATTTTCCACTGCGGATAGTTGTAGGAGAGGTACCATTTCAACGCAAGTTTGTCTTTTGGAATTGCAATCGTATTCTCCGCATTTTCATCAAAATACGTCTTTGTCGTGATTGCTGCCGGATTTGTGCTCCAGACGGTATTGGACAGAGAAAAATTATTTTTCTCCGCCAGATTCGGGTTCTGTGAAACATGGAAAATCATATCGATTTTGCCATCGTTTAATGCCTGTATCTCATCATCCTGAGCGTCAAATCCCACCAACTGAAACTTCAGCGCATGATCTCCGAGACAGTCCGTCGCATACGAAATGTAATCATTGATCACACCGATTACCTCTCCGCTCTCCGCCTGCAAAGAGCTGATTCCGGCATCATCCTTCAAATATCCGACCAGAATCGCGCCATGCTCCTTCAGCCATTCCTTCTCTTCCGTGGAGAGAACTGCCACGGACTCCGTAGCAAGGTATTCCTTGTAAAGATCATCGGAATAAAACGGTTTATCATACTCCATCGAACGCATCGCATTGTCCAGCTCTTCCTTCAGATCCGGGCGGTTCTTGTTGATTCCATAATAAATGCCGGAGCCTCCGGTTGTGACGATTGCAGACATCCCTGCTTCGACCCAGATTGGGGTCTCGGTGGAGATTACTCCGTCCACCTCGTGCTTTCCTGTCAGCTCCATCGCCCGTTCGATGCTGTCAATATTGATGTGCTGTGTCTTGATCCGATGCTCTTTCTCCCACTCAGAAAACTGCGTCGACTGAATGCTGTCCTCCATGACGATGACCTTCTTGTTATTCAGAGTAGACAGATCCGACATGGAAATATCCTTTTTCGTGAGATCCGCATACAGGTAATATTTTTCCTGACCCATCGGCAACTCGGAAAACAGCATCTTCTCTGCGCGCTCGTCCGTGTAGGAGAGCGCTGCCATCAGATCGATTTCCCCGGCTTCGAGCATTCTCACCAATTCTCCAAAACTTCCCTTTATATACTCGTACTGCCATCCGGTGTAACCGGCTACCGCCTGTTCGTACTCATAAGCGTACCCGCTTCGACCACCATTGACACCGGTAATGTGATAGGAATCCTCATACCAGCCCACACGTACAACCTTGGAATCTGTCTTTTCTCCTGCATGTTCTTGTTCTTCCGCACTCGCTCTCATCGGCAGTAGCGAAAAAATCATCATGCAGAGCAAGAAACATCCATATCTGCGCAAATTTCTCTTAAACTTATCTATATATTCTCCATCCCAGATCATATCGCCTCCCTGTTTATGCCCTGCTTTATTATTTTTCTTTTTGACTGAAAATCTGTGCTGTGCGAATTTCCATCCGGATTCCCCAAAACCACACCCTTGCAAACCACTCCTGAATTCGACTGATATGCAGATAATTCTTCATATAATAAAAAACACTCTGCTCACGAAGGCGCTGACGCTCCATCTGCCCTGAAAATGACTTGCTGATCGACACCGAATGCGCATGATCGTAACTCCGGTCGAGAAGCAAGACCGTGCGAAGTCCCATCGTTCTCATCTTCCACCCGAGCACATCCTCCTCCTGATACAGAAAGATTCCCTCATCATATCCTCCGGCTTCAAGAAATCTCCCCGCATCAATCATCAGCAGAGAACCATGGACGACATCAACGGAAACTGCCTTTTTTCCCTCAAAATACGGCTTGGAATACTCGAGAAATGGCGCAAACAGACGACGGCTGACCGGTCCCATCGCGAGAAGCTGTCTCGTATACCCGCGCAGAGGCCAACCTCCCGTCATCTCCCCGTAAGTCACATCGTGCATTCGCGCACTCATCACCCCGATATCTGGATGCTTCTCAAAAAGTTTCAACATCCGAATGATCGTTTCCTCCGCAATCGTCACATCCGGATTCATGATCAGCACATGGGTTGCCTGACAGTGCTCGACCGCATAGCGAACACCAAAATTATTTCCCGCTCCGTATCCGCCATTCTTCTCTGCTCGAATCACATGAACTTTCTGATCCTCCAGACCTTTGAGCTGGTCCCACGAATCATCGGTCGACGCATTATCGACGACCACGATCTCCTCCGGCACATCATATTCATGGATCAGGCGGACGAGCTGTTCGGTTGTCTCGGCATCGTTATAATTCAGAATCACACTACAAATTTTCGTCTTCACATTCACAGGGATTCATCCTCCTTCTCCTTTTTCCAGGGAATCGGACGGTCTTTCTGTGCTCTCTGACCCTGCGCCTCAAGACGGTCAAGCGAGAGCTGTCCCCCCGCCATCTTCGGGATCGTCACACACATCGCAAGTGTCTGAACCCGGGAATTCTTGCAGAAATGGTGACGCATGATATTCTTTACACGACCTGCCGGAGACTGATACGGAAGCGCAAGAAATGCGCGAAGCGTGCTCTTCTGCTCCGGTGTCATCTCCTTCCAGAAACGGTGACCAAATGCCGTCGCCTGCGCAAAGATCTGTCCATATGCACGGGCAATCTCCTCTCCTCGTCCCTTCCGGCTCTCAATCGCCGTCAAAAGTCCCTTCTTCTGTGCGCCGAGCACATTGTCCTCATGCTGGCGATACTGATAGAGCGCCTCGTCTCCCCAGCTGATCACACCGAAGCACGAAGCGACAAGCGCAATCCACCAATCATGCATGCAACAGCTCTTCGGCGCCTTTGCGACGAGATGCAAGAGTGCACGGTTCATCATGCAGGCTCCGCCCGTCACCGGATTCTCTATCAATACCTCTGCAAACGAGCTGCGCTCCGGGTGACAGTTCTGATATTCAAAGAAACTCGGGGCAATCGGCGCGAGATTCTCATCCACAACCTCCATATCCGAGTGAAGCAGAATCGGGATCTCCTTTCCCATCTGTCTCTCCATCTGGCGCATTCTTCCGGCAAGCACTTTCACCTTGTCGTTGAACCAGACATCATCCTGATCGGAGAGCATCACATAATCACTCTCGTCCTCCTCAGCGACAAACTCCATCAGCGAGAAGAAATTCTGTGCTGATGCCGGAATTCTCTGTCTTTCTTTTCCCTCTGATTTCTGCAATGCCAATGCTTTTCGCTCCTGCGGAGTCTGGTGATGATGAAGCACAATCTGCTTCGGATACCACTCGGCATAGCGCTCAAGAAGTTCCCTCGTTCCGTCATCCGATCCGTCATCCGAGATCACAATCCGCACGGGCACAGTCTGCGCCAGAATCGAGTCAAGCTGTTGTTCCAGATATTTCTTTCCCTGCCAGGTTGCCATCAAAACCGTAATCATTTTTTATTTTCTCTCTTTCTGTTTTCCACAAACTTCATTCCCATCTGACGGCTGATTGCCCAGCGCACTGCCGGACAAACTGCTGTCACATAATCCATCAGATGATAGGCGAGCATGTAACGCTCTTTTCCCTTCTCCTTCGGACTTCCTGCCCACGGTGTCTTTTCCAGATAAAACTCATACGCCTTGCGATAATGATTTCTGTTTCCGGCAATCCACGGTCTCTCATCCCCCATATAGTGAATGATCGCCGGGTGACGCTTCGCCGTTGTGAGCTGTTCTCTCTTCACTGCCCGATATGCAGGCTCATGGCGCACAAGCGTCTGATAAGAGAAATAGCGGTAATTCGTAAAAAAATTATATCGCGGAGAAATCATCTGGATCTGCCCTTTCAGCCCTCCGTTGATCACATCCTGATCGCTCGCAAAAAGTTTTCCGCCCTTCTCCTTCCAGAAATCGAGAAGTCTCTGCTGAACGCCCTCTTCTCTCCACTTTTTCAGATTGATCAGCAGAACCCCCGAGTTGAAATACGGCTCGTCATTATCAAGCCCGATCGAGGCTTTCACCTCCGGATAGATTGTCGGTTCCATCACCGCACCGATCACATTTTCATGAAGCTCCGTCTTCCACAGATGCCTGAGTGGCTGGGCAACCACGGTGTCACAGTCGAAATAGAGAACCTTCTCGATGCTCTCCGGCAAGGTCTCCCCGACAAAGAGACGAAGCATGATACTGATGTCATAGGCACCGGTCTCCACCTCAAAACCAATTTTCTGCTTGAGATCAGCAAGCTCCACAAAATTTAATCTGCGGCGATACTGATCGGCAATCTTTTTTAAATTCTCCTGATTTTCCTCTGAAATCGCCATTGACAGCACCCAGACCTCAATCTTCTCGACCTCCTGATTCCGGTCAAAGAGAGAATACATCGACACGCCTAAATGCCTTGCATAAGCGTCATTTGACGCATAAACTACATTCATTTCTTTTTCCTCAGATTCCTCAGATCTTATTTTCCGTTTCCATCATTTCAAAA
>OOBK01001622.1_pt1 | contig 11667 bp, 8 predicted proteins | sample 1671541 | NCBI WGS metagenome assembly OOBK01 (sample SAMN06348167, study PRJEB24527) | human gut metagenome | biome: human gut; feature: ankylosing spondylitis patient; material: feces | host: Homo sapiens | place: China | collected 2015-10 | reverse complement strand
ACCCGTGACCCCTTCCTTACCAAGGAAGTGCTCTACCTCTGAGCCACATCAGCATTGTGTCGGATTTACCGCTCACATTTAAATATACTATCAGAACTTGTTTGTATTGTCAATCCCTATTTTTAACTTTTTGATTTTTATTTTTGGGTTTTATACAGATATCTTTCTATTTTTGATATTGCTCCAACTGCTCTCTGATCTTGATTCGGATACGCTGTAATGCATTATCTATGGATTTGGGTGTTTTTCCCATGATCTGGGCAATCTCTCCGTATCCGTTTCCTGCCAGATAATATTCAAGAACCTGGTTCTCCATTGGACTTAACGTTGCTGTTATCTCCTGCTCCAGATCCTGGACATTCTCCTGGTCAATAATGATAGACTCCGGGTTCTCTCCCCAGTTATCTCCAAGATGTTCTTCATTTTCCCCATCCTGTTCGCTGAGGGAAATATAGGAATTCAGTGGCTGGTGCTTCTGCCTGTTGGAACTCTGGATGGCGTTGTAGATCTGTCTGTCCACACATATACTGGCAAAGGTCTGGAATGCAGCATCCCTGTCCGGCTGGTAATCGCGGACTGCCTTAAACAGTCCGATCATGCCTTCCTGTATCAGGTCATCGTTCTCCCCGCCTATCAGGAACATGGTCCTTGCTTTCTTGCGGACCATGTTCTTGTATTTTTCCATCAGATAGTCGAGGATTTCTGATTCCCCGTTTTTGAAACGGGAAATTAATTCTTCATCTTTAATTCCGTCATACTGTTTCATCAATTTAACCCTTCCGTTTTTCTGAAAATCTCTATCATTCGCCCAGAGGGCTTCTTATAGCATAACAATATTGTGGAATAATTTTCTGCTGCAAAAATTCCTCTTAATAATCGCTGCACATCCTCACGAAGCCTTTATCTCAGACTGAGATAAACTTATTTCTTCTGCAGTCTCTGACGTACAATCTCATATCCAAGTACTCCGGCTGCCACAGATGCATTGAGGGAATCAATGTCACCCTTCATAGGAATAGATGCCACGAAATCACACTTCTCACGGATCAGTCTGCTTACACCTTCACCTTCATTGCCGATCACTACGCCGATCGGACCTGTCAGGTTAAGATTGTACATGGTTTCACCGCCCATATCCGCACATACAAACCACATGCCCTGTTCTTTCAGTTCATCGATGGTATGTCCCAGATTGGTAACCTTTGCAACAGGTGTATAGTTTAATGCACCTGCTGAAGTCTTGGCAACTGTGGAAGTCAGGCCAACTGCTCTTCTCTTGGGAATAATCACCCCATGTGCACCTGCAAGGTTTGCTGTACGGATGATCGCACCAAGATTATGAGGATCCTCAATATTATCTAGGATAAAGATAAACGGATCTTCTCCTTTTTCCTTTGCCTTCGCAAGAATATCTTCTACACTTGCATATTCATAGGCTGCCACCTGAGCGATTACGCCCTGATGTGCGCCTGTCTCGCTTAACTGATCCAGACGTTCTTTTGCCACATAGTTAATAATCGTATCTTTTTTTCTTGCCTCTCTGGCAATAGTGCGGACCGGTCCGTCCTGGCATCCGTCCAGGATAAAAAGCTTATCTACACATTTGCCGGAACGAAACGCTTCCAGAACCGCATTGCGTCCTTCTATCTGTTCACTCATATCTTATCCTCTCCAATCCCTGCACGGACCAGTTCTATGATCCTGCTGAAATCATCTTTTAAATATAAATAGCCCATCAGAGCTTCAAACCCTGTTGCCCTGCGGTAGTCTGCCATGGTTGCATGTTTAGCCATTGTAGGAGAATGAGCATTCCTTCCTCTTCTGTAAACGCTGTGTTCCTCCTCTGTAAGCATGGGCTCGATTACTTCCATCATGGAAGACTGAGTTCCTGCCTTAACCAGACTGCTGGCTTTTCTGTGAAGCTGGTTTACCGGACAGTTGCCTTTTTTTACAAGGATCGTGCGGATCACCAGTTCATAGACGCCATCTCCGATATACGCCAATGTCAGCGGAGAATAGGTGCGTAAGTCTTTATCCTCCAAATGAAATACCTGATTAAGCAAACCTTTCAAACTACTTAAACTCTCTTCATTAAGCCCGTTTGTCTCACTCATATTATTCAAGCTCGCTTCCATTTTACTCCCTCGCGGGTATCCTTAAGGATGATTCCCTTAGCCAGAAGCTCATCTCTGATCTCATCTGCTCTTGCGAAATTCTTTGCTTTTCTTGCTTCCTGACGCTCTGCGATCAGGTCTTCGATTTCTTTATCAAGGATTTCTTCTGTTTTCACAGCCTTCAGACCAAGTACATCGCATAATTTCACCATTGTGTCAAGAAGTGCTCCTGCAAATTCTGCGGAACTTGCCTCTGATACATTTGTATTTGCAAATTTAACCAGTTCAAAGATTGCTGCCAGTGCATCTGCTGTGTTGAAATCATCATCCATAGCTTCTTCAAATTTCTTTACGAATTCCTGTGCCTGTGCAAGCAGTTCTTTCTCTGCATCTGTTGCAGTTTCTGTCTGTGCTGCTGCTTTTCTGTCCTTTAAGTTTGCTGCTGCATCTGTGATACGTTCTAATGCATTCTTTGCAGCTTCCATCAGATCTGCGCTGAAATTCAGCGGACTTCTGTAATGTGCGTTCAGCATGAAGAAACGAAGCACCTGCAGGTCATACTGTTCACTGATTTCACGAACAGTACGGAAGTTTCCAAGAGACTTGGACATTTTTCTGTTATCAATATTTAAGAATGCATTGTGCATCCAGTATTTTGCAAAGATTTTGTCGTTGCAGCATTCACTCTGTGCAATCTCGTTCTCATGGTGAGGAAAGATCAGGTCTTCTCCGCCTGCATGGATATCAATCTCATCACCAAGGTATTTTTTCGCCATAACAGAACACTCAATATGCCATCCTAGACGTCCGTCACACCATGGTGAAGGCCATGACGGTTCTCCCTCTTTCTTCGGTTTCCAGAGAACGAAATCCAGTGGATCTTCTTTCTGGTCTTCACCGGACACCTGCAGAGAACGGAAGCCGGACTGCAGATCATCCAAGTTCTTGTGCGAAAGTTTGCCATATTCTTTGAACTTCTTAACTCTGAAATAAACAGTACCGTCTGCTGCCGGATAAGCATATCCCTTATCAACCAGAGTCTGGATCATACTGATCATTCCGTTGATTTCCTGGGTTGCCTGTGGATTGGTTGTGGCAGGTTTTACATTCATGCCATCCATATCTTTCTTACACTCTGCAATATAACGCTCGGAAATTTCCTGTGCGCTTACGCCCTCTTCGATTGCTTTCTTGATGATCTTGTCATCTACGTCTGTAAAATTGGAAACATAGTTTACTTCATATCCTTTGTATTCCATATATCGGCGTACGGTATCGAAGATGATCATCGGACGTGCATTTCCGATATGGATCAGGTTGTATACAGTCGGACCGCAGACATACATACGAACTTTTCCCTCTTCAAGAGGTACGAATTCTTCTTTTCTACGTGTCAATGTGTTAAAAAGTTTCATGTTTTATTCCTCCAGTTTTCTCTATCATTAACTCTCTTTTCTTTCATTAAGAAGACAGATCGCCTGAGATGCAATTCCTTCTTCTCTTCCCGTAAATCCCAGTTTCTCCTCTGTAGTAGCCTTAATGTTCAGCTGAGACTCATTGATTCCCATTGCTTTCGCCATATTGGCTCTCATCTGTGGAATATGAGGTGCCATCTTTGGTTTCTGTGCAATGATCGTTGCATCTATATTTCCGATTTCATAATGGTGCTCTCTCAAAAGCTTCGTCACATGTTCCAGCAGCAGAATACTGGAAATTCCTTTATATGCAGGGTCTGTATCCGGAAAATGTTTTCCGATATCGCCCAGTGCAGCAGCTCCCAGAAGTGCATCCATAACTGCATGGATCAGTACATCTGCATCTGAATGTCCCAGGAGACCTTTTTCCCAGTCTATCTTCACACCACCCAGAATCAGATCTCTATCTTCGGTCAGTCTGTGTACATCATATCCCATTCCAACACGCATAATCATTCTCCTCTTATATCCAGCATCTTGCTGATTCTCAATAAGCTTAACCGTCTCCTTGTATAAGGAGCAAGTCTGAGGCTTGGCAAAACAGCCGATTCATCGAGTCCGATATCATAAACGGTTTTCGCACATCCGGCTTTCTCCAGCAAACGGAACATAGTCTGTTCACTGGGAAGCTCATCAATAATCTCCTCTATCCCGTTCAGGCATTTTTCCAGATGCTGGGGTGAAATAGTTTCTAACAATTCCGGCTCATTTTCTTTTCTTATTTCTTCCAGAAGTCCTTTTTTTCCAAAAGTTTCTTTCAGAAGCTCCTCGTCCTCATTCTCATAGGGTTTTGCGTGACATCTTCCCTGTGTGATGGCTGCAGCGATACGCTTGTATTCTTCCAGTACAAGAAGTGCTGCTACAGAAACCTTCTCTCCGTGGAGTGCATCCAGCGGACCATTGATCACTTCCATATCCCACAGATGTGTGACCTGGTGCTCTGCACAGGACGCAGGCCTTGAATTACCGATCATCTGCATTGCAAGTCCGGAAAGAATCAATGCATACATAAGCTGTTCGCATTCATCTTCCTCTCCCTCTGTAATATCCTGAATCGAAGATTTCACAGTTTTTAACGCTTTCTCTTCCAGCTTTACAGTTTCGCGGCAAAAATACTCTCCGGTGACCAGGTTTGCAATCTTCCAGTCTGCAAGACAGATGTATTTCGCCATCAGGTCTGAAATCCCGGCTGCAGTCAGGCGCTGTGGTGCTTTTGAAAAAATATCTGTATCTGCATATACACAGATCGGAGCTACTGAAGGCACAGTCTTCTTTACTCCATCCAGGGTCATTGCTGCTACTGTTGTTACAAATCCATCTCCACTTGCTGCGGTAGGCACTGAAATGAAAGGTACTTTGTAATTATGTGCAATATAACGGCTGATATCATGGATCGTGCCTGCTCCTACTGCAAGGATCAGGTCAATGTCCTCTTCCATGTTGTTCTCCACAATTTTTATTGCATGCCGGTCTGCCTGAAGTCCCTCTGCATCCAGAACAAGTACCTGGCACCTGTCATAGATATCCTCCATAAGTTCCTCTGTTGCCGCATAGATATTGGTATCGCAGATGACCAGCGGGGATATGTACTCTCTGAGCATTCCCTCTGACATCTCTTCTTCAAGCTTCTCTACAGCTCCGGCTTCTATCAAAATCTCTTTCACTGCAATCTGGTGTTCCCTGCCGCAGCTGCAAGGTCGGGCAAAATCGTCCGCATCAACTCGCATTTAAATTCTTCCTCCTGACTTTCCTGAATCAAGCGGATAAAATCATCCGTTTGACTATCTGCTCATAATTGAATAGTTGTTTCACAGCCTGATTCGGTTAAACTTTTTTCTATAGGCATAGTTCGTTGGTATTATACATGATTTTCCTGTAAAAATCAATCATTCCGCGCAGGTCTGGCGGCTACAGGTTCAAATAATTATATACAATCTTTGAAATATTCTGTATGTTCGTCACCGCCGTACTCTCCGGGCAGTTTTCAGACATCACACATAGGATATAAGTTGTCTTTTCGCCATAGACAATTGCGATATCGTGCTGATCCTGGTCTGTCTCGCCGGTCTTGTTGGCAGATTTTATTCCATCCGGAAGTCCCTGGGGGATCTTCCAGGTGTTTTCCTGATTTGACAGAAGATTTAACATTTCTTCTGATGCATCTTTGCTGACACATTCCCCCTTGTAGATTTTTTCAAGCAGAGTGCCGCAATCTTTTACAGAAGTCATGTTTCTGCCACCCAGACTCTCCTGTGCGGATGCTGCAGGATGGAGGGTGTGCTGCACACTTGTCTCTGTATAGCCCTCTTTTTCCAGATATTTGTTAATATCCTCCGCACCTTTTTTGAAATCAAGGGAATCTGTCTGAAGCTTCACCAGTTCATTGCAGGATTCATTGTCACTGACTGTGATCATATTCCACAGCAGGTCATTTAATTTTACATCTACAGTTTTTGTATCTGCAGTATTTAATTTCTTTGCCTCATCTGCCTTTACCTGCTCCATGTCCTCATAGGTCTTTGCCATTACAAAGGCTTTGATCAGACTTGCAGAATACAGAGAAGTATCATTGATCAGGATTTCCTTTTCTTCATTAAGGTCTTTCACATAAACACTCCAGGTTCCCTGATATCCGGACAGCATCTTCTCAAGCTGGGGCTTCAGATTATCTATCCCAAGATCATCCATATTCACGATCTTTCCCGTATCATCCACAATAAAACCATCATCCGTCACTGTGCTTTCCTGAAGCAGGGCGCCATTTGTACCGCCAAAATAATAGCTCCCGTCAAAATTCATCTCATAACAGTCCATTTCAAGCGAATGGATGCCAGGTTCTGTTACCAGTCTGCCATTTTCATCAAAATAATAATATCCATTCAGAGTAATCCCGTCTATTGCCAGATTGTCAATATACCTTACCTGCGGTGCTGCTGACAGACGCCCCAGATTGTTCACAAAGTAATATCCGTCAAATTTCTCTGCCTCCTGGGCATTCTGTGTATCAGCTTCCTCATCTGTCTTATCCCCAAACACTGCAACACCTTTCAGATGCTCCATATGAGGACTGCAAGCTTTGAATTTCCCATCTGCATCATGGTAATAATATCCGTCAAATACAGTTCCGTCTATCTCATAATCCTGAAAATAATGGATCTCTGCCTGGTTACTTCCGGCACCATTCACATCCAGACAGTAAAATCCGTCACTCTTCATCATATATTTCCCGCTTCCATCTCCCATTGGCTGAATCTGTGCCTGCCCGGTGACAGATGCAAGGCTCTGCTGTGCAGCCATAACAGGAACCGGCAAAGCCAGTGCCATGGAAATGGCTCCGGCCAGACTTCCGGCTATGATATAACTTTTAATATGATATTTCGCTGTTTGTCTATTTTTTCTCATGCAAAACTCCTTTTACGGTTTCTTTTCACATCCCATTCACAGTAAGCAAAGTATATATTGTTTTATTCAGGATAGCAAGATTTTTATCTTTTTTCCAGCAAAGACCAGAATCTCAGTATCAGTGTTCAGTTCTTTTCTCTGATCCTGTTCCAGAAGCTCCCCAGCTGTTCTTCCACAGTATTTAAAGTACAGTTTCCCCTGTCAGACCATTCAGCAGGAAACAGATTCCTGTAATCTTTCCCTGCAAATCTCTCGTCCAGCAGAAGTATGATCCCTGTGTCCTCCTGGGTTCTGATTACACGCCCGGCTGACTGCAGCACCTTATTCATTCCCGGATATCTGTATGCATAATCAAATCCATTCACACCCTTTTTATCATAATACTGCCTGAGGATCTCCCTTTCTGTTCCAATCTGAGGAAGACCAGTCCCTATGATGATTGCTCCGATCAGCTTCTCTCCCATCAGATCAATCCCCTCTGAAAAAATTCCGCCCATCACGCAAAATCCTACCAGCGTTCCCTCTGATGCAGAAAATTCCTCCAGAAATTCCTCTTTCTCCCTCTCATTCATTCCCGATGTCTGCGAAATGCAGCGAACCCATTCCGCTGAAAACTCATTCTCATACACCTCCAGAACATCCTCCATAAATTTATAAGAAGGAAAGAATACCATATAATTTCCTTTTCTTGTCCATACAGTTCTGGCAATGTAAGATGCGATCCTGTGATATTCCTCATATCCTCTTCTGGTATACCTGCTGCTCACATCCCGTCCTGTGAGAATGCACCTGTTCTCCTGCCGAAAAGGCGAAGTCACATAAATCCCATAGTCATCCTTTCTGGTGCTTAAAAGCGTACGATAATAATCCATGGGAAGCAGAGTCGCAGAAAAGAAAACCGCACTTTTTCCCTTTTCCAGACATCTATGAATATTTGCTGCAGGATTTACACAGAAAAGCCGCAGGATCACCTTTCCCCCTTCTCCCATTTCTGTATAAACCACATAATTTTCATCCAGAAGTTCATCAATGTTCAGGAAATCTCTCACACAGAAGTAAAATTCCAGCAGCTGCTCCGGAAGTTCCTTTCCATGAAGTTCCTCCAGGAGCTTATCCATCTCCCCCATCACCTGAAGCATTCCCAGAGAAACTGCTCCGGGATTTGGCAGGATTTTGTACTCTGTACACTCTTTTTCCAGAGTTCGAAGCTGTCTGTTCACTTTTTCCAGTGCGCGCACCAGACCTTTGCTGTAATCCCCGGCCAGTCTCTTCGCCTCCAGTACATCCGCTCTGTCCACATGGGCACTGTACATTTCCCTTCCTCTGTCCACCAGATTGTGAGCCTCATCAATCAGAAAAATGTATTCTCCGGAAGTCCCCTCCCCGAAAAATCTTTTCAGATAAACATTGGGATCAAATACATAATTATAATCACAGATCACAGCGTCCACCCAGACTGCCAGATCCAGACACATTTCAAAGGGACACACCTGCCATTTCTTCGCATATTCCAGCAGAGTATCCCTGTCATAGCTGTCCTGCGTGGTCCACAGTTCAAAAACAGCATCATTCACTCTGTCCAGATGTCCTCTCGCCCACAGACAGTTCTCAGGATTGCATTCTGTTTTATCGCAGAAGCACAGCTTTTCCTTCGCGGTAATGGTAATCACTTTAAATTTCAGTCCATGCTCCTTTAATATGGAGAAAGCTTCTTCAGCCACAGTCCTGGTAATGGTCTTTGCTGTAAGATAGAAAATATTTTCCCCCAGTCCTGCACCAACTGCTCTCACTGCCGGAAAGATCGTGGACATGGTCTTTCCTACTCCTGTAGGTGCCTGGACAAAAATCTGTCTTTCTGTGGATATAGTGTGATATACACCGGATACGATTTTTCGCTGTCCCTCACGATATTCAAAAGGGAACTCCAGATCACTCATGGACGCATTCCGTTCTTTTTTCCATGCAAGCTGGTATGCGATCCATTTATGATACCTGTCCAGAAGCTTCTGGTACCACAGCCCGAGTTCTTCCAGCGTATATTCTTCTCTGAAAAACTTAAGCTCCTCTGTGTCCAGATTCCCATATGTCATCTGCACTCCGATCTTCTCCAGTTTTTGCTCCTGTGCGCAGATCCAGGCATAACACATTGCCTGTGCGCGGTGAACCTCCACAGGCTTCTCCAACTGACTGACATCTGCATAAACACCCTTGATCTCATCGATCCAGCACTGTCCATCTTCTGTGAAGATTCCGTCAGCTCTGCCCTCTACCTGGATACCTACATCTTCATATTCTGTTTTATATTTAAGAGAAACCTCCGCTCTGTAATGGCTTCCCATCCTGCCCTGTATTTTTCTGTGCAGTCTGCTGCCCTTCTGCATTGCTTCTCTGTCAGAAGCTCCTCCCCGGTTGTCAAGATCCCCGCTTCTTAATATAAACTCCACCAGATTTCTGACGGAAATACGAACCACCGGCTTATCCATATCAAAACACCTCACGCAACAATAGCTGTCAAATAATTATTCACATCGTCCGTTCATTATAACACAGAATTCATCATCATGTAAAAACTCCTGAATTCAAGAAAGAATCCTGCTTGCAGGATTCTCCGCCTGCAACAGGTCGCTTCAGCGACATAATTCCGCTCCGTCGCAGTGGGATCCTGCCCGGAGGGCTTTTTTATGTTATAGGAACATTACGGAGTAATTTCCTATAACATAAAAAGCCGCCAGAAATCTCTATGCTGATTTCTGACGGTCCATTATTTTGTTTATCCTATAATTGGTAAACATCATATCCACAAATTGCTCCGCTGTGAAGGAGCTCCTGCAATTCTCAATTAGATCTGAGTAATTACAAAGATATCATAAATTGCCTTTACCGCAGTCTCAAAATCTCTGTTCTCCACACCGATAATGATATTCAGCTCACTGGAACCCTGGTCGATCATCTTCACATTTACATTTGCATGGGCAAGTGCTGAGAAGATTCTTCCTGCTGTACCTCTGGTGGATTTCATACCACGTCCTACAACAGCGATCAGTGCAAGGTCAGATTCCATTTCTACGAAATCCGGCTGTACTGCACGATGAATTCCGGCAATTACCTGCTGTTCCTTTTCTTCGAATTCATCCTGATGTACATATACAGTCATTGTATCGATTCCTGATGGAACATGCTCAAAGCTGATTCCCTGATCTTCGAATACCTGAAGTACCTTACGTCCGAAACCAACCTCACTGTTCATCATGGATTTCTCAATATTGATAGAACAGAATCCCTTCTTACCTGCAATACCTGTGATTGTAAATTTCGGTTTCTTGCATGTGCTCTCAACAATAAAAGTACCCTTGTCTTCCGGTCTGTTTGTGTTTTTGATATTGATCGGAATTCCCTCTTTACGAACCGGGAAGATCGCATCTTCATGAAGAACAGTTGCACCCATATAAGAAAGCTCTCTGAGTTCTCTGTAGGTAATGCTCTCAATCACTTCCGGATTTTTAACAATACGTGGGTCTGTTACCAGAAAACCGGAAACATCTGTCCAGTTTTCATAGAGGTCTGCCTTAATAGCCTTTGCCACAAGAGAACCGGTTACATCAGAACCTCCTCTGGAGAAAGTTTTAACTTTTCCATCTTCACCAGCGCCATAAAATCCAGGGATAACGGCATGTTCACATTTTGCCAGCTTTTTGGACAGAAGTCTGTCTGTCTTCTCGGCATCCAGATTTCCGTTCTTATCAAAACGGATCACATCTGCTGCATCAACAAATTCATAACCCAGATATGCTGCCATCACCTTACCATTGAGAAATTCTCCTCTGGATGCTGCATAGTCTGTGCCTGCCTGTGCCTTGAAATCAGCTTCGATCTGAGCAAATTCATCTTCCAGAGAAAGATCAAGGTTCAGTCCGCGGATAATCTCATAATATCTTCCCTTGATCTCCTGCAGGATTGGTATGAAATCCTCCCCCTCAACTGCAGTATTATAACATTTATAAAGTAAATCTGTAACCTTTGTATCTCCGTCAAATCTCTTTCCAGGAGCGGACGGAACCACATAACGTCTGCTCTCATCACTTCTGATGATCTCTCCTACTTTCTCAAACTGCTGTGCACTTGCATCAATGACCGTCGGAAAATGCTTTTTCATTCCGATCGAAGTGCATCCACCACGCACATAGCCGGTAAGCGGTGTTAACTCCTTTAAATGAAGCATTTCAATAGATTTTTCACCAACCGCTTTTGCAGCCTTCTTAAAATCAATTTCTGCTTCGATCGGAAGAACGAAAACATAATGTTCGCCACTTTTCCCAGTTGTGACAATCGTCTTGTAAACCTGTTCGTGAGGCAGATTCAGCTTATCGGCAGTTTCAATTCCATCCGTGAATTCATCGCATTCATAGGTCTGATATTCGTAAGAAATTTTCTTTCTGTCTAAAATTCGCATTGCATTTGTTTTGACTTCTTTTTTACCCATGTAAACTTTCCTCCAGTGTTTTTCGGATTTTCTTTCGTGTAATTTCCACCAGCTGCAGTTTCGTCATTCCAATCACATTTCCCGGATTTGGGTCCTTCTTTAATTCCAGCTGCAGATACGCAAGAAGTTCTTTCTTCTCTTCTGCTGATTTCATGTTGATAAAATCAATAATAATGATACCGGAAATATTGCGGAG
>OOBK01001620.1_pt1 | contig 11686 bp, 10 predicted proteins | sample 1671541 | NCBI WGS metagenome assembly OOBK01 (sample SAMN06348167, study PRJEB24527) | human gut metagenome | biome: human gut; feature: ankylosing spondylitis patient; material: feces | host: Homo sapiens | place: China | collected 2015-10 | reverse complement strand
GACTGGAGTTCAGACGTGTGCTCTTCCGATCTTCAGCTTTCTAAAACGGTTCTGGTCATTAACCACATCCGGATTTCCCAGTTCTGCCGTAATATCCTCATAACGGTTTACGGTATCTTCCAATCTGTCAAACATATCCATAATCTATTTTATCCTTTCTTTCCGGTTCTCTGTCTTTCTTTATTTATAATCTGCCCATAACGACTCTGTCAAGTCCCGCCAAATCTTTTACGGTTGACACCTGTGTATAGCCTTCTTTACAAAGCAGTGCTTCGACTGCCGCAGACTGGTCATAGCCGATTTCATAAAACAGCCGGCCGCCGGGCTTTAAAAAGCCTTTCGCCTGCTTTGTAATCTTTCTGTAAAAATATAATCCATCCTCATGTCCGTCCAATGCCAGCACCGGGTCATGCAGGCGCACTTCCTCCGATAAACTGTCAATCACCTCTGTACAGATATACGGCGGATTGGAAACCACAATATCCACGGACTGTTCCATAAGATACTTTCCTGCGTTTTCAAATAAATCGCTCTGAATCAGTGTCACATTTTCCGGTGCAAGGGCTTCTTGATTAGCCTTTGCAACCGCAAGTGCCTTCCCGGAAATATCCACACCGATACCCTTTGAAAGCTTTCGTTCCAGTGCAACAGACAGCAGAATGCAGCCTGAACCGGTACACATATCTACAACTGTCATACCGTCCGTACAGACCTTTAACACCTGCTCCACAAGCACTTCCGTATCCGGTCTTGGAATCAGTACATCGGGACTGACCTTAAATTCATGTCCGTAAAAAAATGCCCTGCCTAAAATGTGCTGCAACGGCTCATGACTGCTTCTACGTTCAATATAGTCAAAAAAACGTTCCTGTTCTACACGGGTAAGCAGCTTTGATCCATTCATCAGATAATATGTCCTGTCCATGCCGTTGATTTCAGACAACAGGGCATAGCTGTCGTAGTCTGCATTTTCAATGCCGCACTGTTTCAGTCTTTTTGCACCCTCACGCACCGCGCCGGATATGGTCAGATTTTCCTGTATCATCATATCCCTGCACATCACTTTTTATCCACTCTCTCTTTGAAAAGAGGAAGTTCCTCTGCGTAATCTTCGTCTTCTTCATCCTCGATAAATTCAAAGCCGTCGCCTTCTTCAAGCCCCTTATCGCTTGCTACTGACAGATTACTTTCGGATGCCTGCTGTGCTGCCGTGTCCACAGATTCCTGCGGGTCTTCTATAATTTCAAAGCCCTCCGGCAGTTCATCATCGTCCTCATCATCTTCTCCGGCTTCTGATTCCTGTGATTCTGACTGCTGTTTTATATCTGCATTTTCACTTTCCGGCTCAGACTTTTCTTTATTTTCTGCCGGACTGCCGGTTTCGGACTGCTGTTCTGAATTTTCAGTGCTGTCCGGATTCTTTTCCTGCTCTTTTGCACCCTCTGCGTCCGTAATCTGACCGCCTTCTAATATATCCGTATCATCCGGTGCAATATATTCTTTTTCAGGCTGTGTCGTCTGCTGTGTATTTTCCTGTACAACTTCATCCGGATTTAAGGAACGTGTATTCCGATCCGCACCTGTCGTAATGGTCGATGTAATCGCAAGAGAAGCTTCGTTGGCTGCCATTTCCGCTACCGGCTGTTCGGTATCCTTATAATAATCCAATAAAAATGCTTCCCAGTCAAAGACTTCTTCTACTGCTTTAATCGCCACTTCAATCATATCCATATCCGGTTCTTTGGTCGTGAGCTTCTGAAGCCACAGCCCCGGCTTGCTGAGTGCTGTGATAAATACATTTTCGCTTCTGCCCGCCCATCGGATTAATTCATATGAAACACCCGCAATGACCGGAATCAGCAGGATTCTTAAAACGAGCTGCACCGCCGTATTTTCGATTCTGATAAATATAAAAAATATCACACTGACAAACATCACCAAAAACAAAAAGCTTGTTCCGCAGCGCTTGTGATAACGCGAGCTGTTTTTTACATTTTCCGGTGTCAGTCTTGCGCCATGCTCAATGCAGTTGATACACTTATGCTCTGCACCGTGGTACATAAATGTTCTTTTAATATCCTTCATCTGTGAAATTGCCAGTATGTATAAAATAAATAAGACAACTCTCACAAGACCTTCTATAAAATTCAACAAAAATTGAGAAGAAACATAAGGTGTCAGCAGTCTGGATACAAAATACGGAATGAGCATAAACAGTCCTACTGCAAATACAACAGATAAAATAACCGTAAATGCCATTAAAACCGCTTCTAATTTATCTTTAAAAACAGCCCTTCCGATTTCATCGGCTTTTGTACTCTTCTGCTCTGCCGGATCATCATAAAACGAAGCCGAATAATTGATTGTGGAAATTCCCGTTACTAAAGAATCCACAAAGCTGTATACTCCCCGGATCATCGGATAATTCAGCCACGGATGTTTCTTTTGCAGCTGATTACAATCTCTGACTGTTACTTCTATTTCATTATCTGGCTTACGGACTGCAATGGAATACTGATCCTTATTGCGCATCATAATTCCTTCGATAACAGCCTGTCCGCCGATTCCTGATGGTTTCATCGCACACCTCTAAGCATATTTTTTACCATAATAACAAAAAAGTTGAGGTCTGGTCAACCTCAACCTTATGTTCTGATTAATTGTTCTGTACGCCGTACTTCTTGTTGAACTTATCAATACGTCCGCGAACAGATGATGCCTTCTGCTGTCCTGTATAGAAAGGATGGCACTTTGAGCAAATTTCAACATGGATTTCTTCCTTTGTTGAACCTGTAACAAATTCATTACCACAGTTGCAAACAACCTTTGCCTGATGGTACTCTGGATGGATTCCTTCTCTCATGATTTTCACCTCTTTAATATTTAAATAAGTATTGTCATTGTGAGACGAATCTCACAAAGTGATCTCTTTATCTGTGATAAACAGCTTTCTTATTGTATCATAAGGATATTATGAATGCAAGCATTATTTTTAAAATTTTTTTCTGATTTTAACAGACCGGTTCGTCCTTTCATAAACCTCCGGCTTCTATATATAACGGTTCTTGCGGACGGTCTGTACAAATTCTGCATTATTTCTTGTCTTTGCAAATAAGTCTAAGATGCGTTCTGCTGCTTCATCTGTCTTTAGTCCGTTTAACGCCTTCCGCATAATATCTACCGCTTCCTGTTCTTCGCGGCTTAACAGCAAATCTTCACGTCGTGTACTGGACTTTGCAATATCAATCGCCGGGAACACTCTCTTTTCAGACAGCTTTCTGTCAAGTACCAGTTCCATGTTACCCGTTCCCTTAAATTCTTCAAATACAACATCATCCATCTTACTGCCCGTTTCAACCAATGCCGTTGCCAGAATGGTAAGGCTTCCGCCTTCTCTCATATTTCTTGCCGCACCAAAGAAACGCTTTGGCATATGCAGTGCCGCCGGGTCCAGACCACCGGATAAGGTTCGTCCGCTTGCCTGTACAGTAAGATTATAGGCTCTTGCCAGTCTTGTAATACTGTCTAATAAAATAATAACATCCTGTTTCTGCTCCACCAGACGCTTTGCACGCTCAATAACCATTTCGGATACACGTCTGTGACGTTCCGGCAGTTCATCAAATGTAGAATAAATGACTTCCACGTTATCCCCTGTAATGGACTCTTTAATATCTGTAACTTCTTCCGGACGTTCATCAATTAACAGAATCATCAGGTGCATTTCCGGGTTGTTCTTGGTTACGGCTGTCGCAATCTGCTTTAACAGGGTTGTCTTACCGGACTTTGGCTGTGATACAATCATGCCTCGCTGTCCCTTGCCAATCGGAGAAATCAGATCTACCATGCGCATTGCCACGGTATTTGTATTTTTCTCTAAATGAATTCTCTCATTCGGAAAAATCGGTGTCAGTTTTTCAAATGCCGGTCTTTTGGTTGCAAGCATCGGATCTAATCCGTTGACAGACTCAAGATATAAAAGCGCTGAAAATTTTTCATTCTGTGTACGGATACGCTTCGGTCCTTTGATAATATCACCTGTCTTTAAATTAAAGCGGCGGATCTGTGTCGGCGATACATACACATCATTTTCACCCGGCAGGAAATTCTCACAGCGGATAAATCCATATCCCTCTGCAAGGACTTCAAGGATTCCATTTGCATCCGGTTCATCAGATTTCATATCACTTCTGTAGTCCTGACGGTCATTCCTGTATTCCGTTCTGTCGCTTTTATAATCCTGTCTGCCTTCATAGTGGCGGTATTCACGGCGTTCTTCATAATGCGGGCGTTCATTGCTTCTCTGCGCATTATCGTTTCTTGTGTAACGCGGTGTTTCTTCGTTTCTGCCGGTACGTGTTGCCGGTGCTGCCGTACTTTGAACCGTCTGGCGTTCTTCCTGTCTTTGTGTACTCTGTGTTTCCGGTGCTTCTGCCTGCGCTTCTTCTCCGCCCGAAGCTTCAATAATTGCATCAATCAGTTCAGCCTTGCGCATCGCTGTAATCCCTTTGATTTTTTTATCCTTTGCAAACTCGCGTAATACAACTAAAGATAATGTCTGAAGTTTTTCTCTCATATCTTAATACTCTCCTAAAATAAATTCCATTCCTATAAATAAATATTACAAATATAAACAGGGAATCCGGTTACTGAATCAGCACCACTTATGAAAATCTCATTACTGTTTCTCTATTATACACCTTTTTGTCATAATTTCAAACCTTTCTTTTTCTAAAAATATATTGCCGTCAGATTTTGTATATGGTATGATTTAAAGTAACTTTGGATTTTTAAGAAAGGCAGGTATTATTTATAATGACAAATGCAGAAAAGGCTTTACAGCTTCATGAGGAATGGAACGGAAAATTTGAAACAACACCAAAGATGGATATTGCAACAAGGGAAGACCTTGCGTTAGCTTATACTCCGGGTGTTGCTGAACCATGTAAGGTCATCGCAAAGGATAAGGAAGCAGCTTACAAATACACCATTAAGGCAAACACTGTTGCCGTTGTATCTGACGGCAGTGCTGTTTTAGGACTGGGCAACATCGGCGCTCACGCAGCCATGCCTGTTATGGAAGGAAAGGCTGTTCTTTTCAAGTCCTTCGGCGGCGTCAATGCTGTACCGATTTGTCTGGACACACAGGATACAGAGGAAATTATTAAGACTGTTGTCAATATTGCACCTGCCTTTGGCGGAATTAATCTTGAAGATATTTCCGCACCACGATGCTTTGAAATCGAGTCCCGTTTAAAGGAGCTCTTAGATATTCCTGTTTTCCACGATGACCAGCACGGTACCGCAATTGTTGTACTTGCCGGTATTATCAATGGTTTAAAGGTTACAGGAAAGACAAAAGAAGACTGTCAGGTTGTTGTAAACGGTGCCGGTTCTGCCGGTGTTGCCATTACAAAGCTGCTCCTTACATATGGATTTAAGCATGTTACCATGTGCGACAAGTCCGGTATCCTTTCAAAAGGAAGCGAAGGTTTAAACTGGATGCAGGAATCCATGATGGATGTTACAAATCTTGAACATAAGACTGGTTCACTGGCGGATGCTTTAAAGGGTGCTGATATTTTTGTCGGTGTTTCCGCTCCGAATATTGTAACTCCTGAAATGGTTCAGTCCATGAACAAAGATGCGATTATCTTTGCCATGGCAAATCCGGTTCCTGAAATTATGCCGGACGTTGCAAAGGCTGCCGGTGCAAAAGTGGTCGGCACAGGCCGTTCCGACTTTCCGAACCAGGTCAACAACGTTATCGCATTTCCGGGTATCTTTAAAGGCGCACTCGAAGGCCGTGCAACACAGATTACCGAGGAAATGAAGCTGGCTGCTGCACTTGCCATTGCTAATTTAGTTCCTGAGGATGAAGTCAGCGATGTCAACATTTTACCGGAAGCTTTTGATGAACGCGTTGCTGATGTCGTAAGTCAGGCTGTAAAAGACCATATTACCAGATAGTCCATGAAACCTTACTACTATTCACTAAGCGAATATTTAAAGGAAACGTATGGCTGTAAAATGTACAAGCTTTCTTTAAGCGGCGGCATGACCTGTCCCAACCGTGACGGACGGATTGACACACGTGGCTGTATTTTTTGCAGTGCAGGCGGTTCCGGTGATTTTTCAGGAGAGGCACTGATTGGAAACAGTGCCTCTTTACTTGCCGGAGGCATTGCGACACCGCAGCATACTAAAATTCCAGGCATTGCTGCACAGATTGAAGCTGAAAAAGCACTTATCAGCCGTAAATATAACGGCGGTCAGTATATCGCTTATTTTCAGTCATACACCAATACGTATGCACCGGAAGATTATTTAAGACAGATTTTTACCGAAGCAATCCGGCACGATGACGTCCGGATTCTTTCTATTGCAACCAGGCCGGACTGCATTACACCAGCAATTGTTACACTGCTTTCTGAATTAAATGCCATAAAACCGGTCTGGGTTGAACTGGGACTTCAGACAATCCATGAAAACAGCGCCCGCTATATCCGCCGCGGCTACTGTCTTTCCGTATTTGATGATGCCATGAAAATGCTGTCTGATGCCGGAATTGAAACCATTGTGCATATGATTCTCGGACTACCCTCTGAGTCGCAGGAAATGATGTTACAGACCGCAGATTATATCGGACACAGCGGTGCCTCCGGCATTAAACTCCAGCTGTTACATGTTCTTTCCGGCACAGACCTTGTCCACGATTATGAAGAACAGCTTTTTACCGTCATGACGGAAGACGAATATTTTGATTGTCTTGGGAAAATTTTAGAGATTCTTCCGCCGGATATGGTAATTCACCGGCTGACGGGTGACGGTGCAAAAAAACTGCTGAAAGCTCCTTTATGGAGTGCCAACAAAAAACAGGTAATGAACCGGATGAACCGGTATTTTAAAGAGAATAACATTTGTCAAGGACGGTTATATCAATGAATACAGAAGCAACTACTTTATACAAATTGATGGTTTTATATATGTTAAGTAAAGTGAATTTTCCACTTTCCAACAGCCAGATTGCTGATTTTATGCTGGATAAACAATATACAACCTATTTTACATTGCAGGAAGTTTTAAACTCCCTTGCAGATGATGGCTTTGTTAATGTCCTGACATACCGAAGCAGCACCCAGTACCGGCTGACATCTTCCGGAAAAGACACCATTTCCTTTTTCAGCAACAAAATATCCAATGCAATCCGTGAAGAAATCGATGTGTATCTGACTGAAAATAAATACGAACTGCGCTGTGAAACCGGAACCCTCTCCGACTACTACCGTTCCACAAACGGCGACTACATCGTACACTGCATCGTAAAAGAAGGCGAAACCAACCTCATTGAGTTAAACATTGCTGTCCCGTTAGAAGAACAGGCCGATGCCATGTGTTCCAAATGGCGCGAAGGCAGTCAGGAAATCTACGATTTCATCATGCACAAGCTGATGTAAGTAACTAAAATTATATTTATAATAAAAGCCCGGCAGAATAAGTGAATGAAAAAATACTTATTCTGCCGGGCTTCCGCTTCCCTCTCGGGGTTTTCTATATGCCCTTGCTGAAGTCAAGTGCTAACGTTGAAGCAGGGGCATATAGAAAACCCAATCTATAGATACTGCTCAATCGTTTCCCACAGCTCCGGGATTCCCTGCTTCGTCTGTGATGAAACAGGAATTAATATATCATCTTTTTCAAGTCCAAGTCCTGTGCGGACAGCTTTAACATGCTTTGGAATCTGGCTGCGCTTTAATTTATCCAGCTTTGTTGCAATAATGACCGGGTGGTATCCATTTGCAACAATCCAGTCATACATCATTTTATCGTTGGCTGACGGGTCATGACGGATATCAATCAGCAGAAAGACCTGACGAAGCTGTTTGGACACTTTCAGATACTTTTCTACCATTTTACCCCATTTTGCTTTTACCTGCTGATTGGCATTGGCATAGCCGTAGCCCGGTAAATCCACCAAAAACATTGCATCATTGATATTATAATAATTGATTGTCTGTGTCTTACCCGGCTGTGAAGAGGTTCTGGCATAAGACTTACGGTTCATCAACGCATTGATGAGTGAAGATTTTCCCACGTTGGATTTTCCCGCAAATGCCACCTCCGGCAGTTCAGTTTGTGGAATTGCGCTTGTAACACCAATGACAATATCCAGATTTACTTTTTTGATAACCATACAACTCTCCATTCTGCTGACATCTCGTGCCATACATTTTCACTATTTATCCTGATTCCCGGAAACCAGTGCATGCTCAAGTACCTGTTTCATTTCCGAAACAAAAACAATCTCCATGCCGCCTGTAATTTCTTCATCAAATTCTTCCACGTCACTTCTGTTTTCGGACGGAACAAGGACTTTTTTCATGCCTGCCGTCTTTGCCGCGAGCAGTTTTTCCTTTAATCCGCCAATCGGAAGCACTCTGCCGCGGAGTGTCACTTCCCCGGTCATTGCAACATCGGCATGAACCGGAATTCCTGTCACTGCAGAAAGCATCGCCGTTGTCATTGTTACACCGGCTGACGGACCATCCTTTGGCACTGCGCCTTCCGGAATATGTAAATGAATACTGTGTGTATCAAAATATTCCTGTTCGACCTTATACTTCCTGCCTGATGTAATGGAGCGCACATAAGTCAGAGCAATCCGTGCGGATTCCTGCATGACATCACCCATTTGTCCGGTGAGAATCAGTTCACCCTTACCCGGCATAGTATTGACTTCAATTTCTAACGTATCCCCGCCGACACTTGTCCATGCCAGCCCACGCACAATACCGACTTCATTCTTTTTATGGATATTCTCCGGCTTAAATTTTACTTTTCCTAAGAAATCCTTTAAATTCTTATCTGTAATGCGGATACTCTTTACTTCTTCATTCAATTCTCCGTTGCCGTGATAGAGCTGGCGCACTGCCTTGCGGCATACCTTTGCGATTTCACGCTCTAAGCTTCGCACACCGGCTTCCCTTGTATATCCGTCAATCATGCTTTCAAGCGCCTTATCGGAGAATTTCAGCTGTTTTGCCATCAGTCCGTTTTTCTCAAGCTGCTTTGGCACTAAATGTTCTTTTGCAATGTGCAGCTTTTCATTTTTGGTATATGAGCTGACCTCAATAATCTCCATTCGGTCTAAAAGCGGTTTGCTGACAGTTGATAAATCATTTGCCGTTGCAATAAAAAGCACCTGTGAAAGGTCTGTCGGCAGTTCAATATAGTGATCGACGAAATGGCTGTTCTGCTCGCTGTCTAATACCTCCAACAGCGCTGAAGCCGTATCGCCCTTATAATCACTGCTGATTTTATCAATTTCATCTAACAGCATAAGCGGATTTTTCACGCCTGCCTGGATCAGCCCGTTGGCGATCCGTCCCGGCATAGCTCCCACGTATGTTCTTCTGTGTCCACGGATCTCTGCTTCATCCCGGACACCGCCAAGACTGATACGGACATATTTTTTATTCAGTGCTCTTGCTACGGAGCGCGCGATCGATGTTTTTCCGGTTCCCGGCGGTCCGACCAGACAGAGGATCGGGCTGCTGCCCTTCTTTGTCAGTGTCCGCACGGCAAGAAATTCCAGAACTCGCTCTTTCACTTTTTCCAGACCGTAGTGATCCGCTTCCAGAATCTGGCTCGCTTTGTCGAGATTCTTATTGTCTCTGGACGCTTTCTCCCACGGCAGCTTTAACAGTGTCTCAATATAACCTCTTGACACACTGCTCTCGGAATTGTTGTATCCAAGACTCTTGAAGCGGCGGATTTCTTTCATCAGACGTTCTTTGATCTCTTTTGGTGCCTGCAGTTTTTCCGCTTCCTGCATAAAATGATCCCCGTCGGATACGGTATCGTCTTCTCCCAGTTCTTCCCGGATCAGTTTCAGCTGTTCCCGGAGGATATAATCTCTCTGGTTTTTATCGATCCGCTGTTTTACCTTTTCCTGGATCTCTGTGCGAAGACGCATCACCTCGATCTCACTGGACAGGATCACGCCCAGTGTCTCGTAACGGTCACTCAACGATACGGATTCCAGGATCTGCTGTCTTTGCTGGAAGGTCAGTGGAATATTCATCGCGATATGATCTACCAGTTCCGCAATATCTTCGATCTCCAGTGTCTGACGCACCTGTTCCTGATTCATTTTCTGGTTTTCTTTGCAGTATGCCCCGAACAGTTCTCTCATGCTGCGAAGCATCGCTTCTTTTACCGTATCCGGAAGATTTTCCTCCTCCTGCTCACTCACGTCCACTTCCGCTTCCAGATAAGACAGACCGTCTTCTAACTGGATCAGTTCTGCCCGTTCCATTCCCTCTACCAGCACGCGGAGCATATCCTTCGGCACTTTTGCCACCTGCTTGATCATGGCAACCGTACCGATCTTGTACAGATCATCTTCGGAAGGATCTTCCACTTTCGAATCCTTCTGTGTGATCAGAAAGATCCTCTGGTCCTTGGTCATTGCCTCCTCGATTGCCCGGATGGATTTTTTCCGGCTCACGTCAAAATGGACGATCATATCCGGTAAAATCGTGATTCCACGCAAGGCAACCGCCGGCATTACCTGTGTTTCATTTGTCATCTGTTACCTCCCGTCAGGCGGTCTCCGGTCTTCCTGGTCGCTTTGCGCCTCTTCTTTTAGAGGAACGCGCCGGCTTTTTCTCCGGATTTTCTTCGATGGTCACAACCGGTTTTCCCTTACCTGTTACCGCATCTTTGGTAATTACGCATTTTTTCATATTTTCATTGGACGGGGCTTCATACATCACATCCATCATAGTCTTTTCAATGACAGAACGCAGACCTCTGGCTCCGGTCTTTCTCTCCATGGCTGTCTTTGCCACTTCGCGAAGTGCATCCGGCTCAAATTCCAGATCCACGCCGTCCATATCCATCAGTGCCTTGTACTGTTTTACCAGAGAGTTTTTCGGCTCCTGCAGGATCCGTACCAGTGCGTCCTCATCCAGCGCATCCAGGGATACGACTACCGGCACACGACCGATAAATTCCGGGATCAGACCGAACTTGATAAAGTCCTGAGGCATCACTTCTTTCAGGATCTCCCCTACATTTTTCTCGTGTTTCATGCCAAGAGAACCGTTAAATCCGATCGTCTTGGTATCCATACGACCCTCAATAATTTTTTCCAGACCTTCGAAAGCACCGCCGCAGATAAACAAAATGTTGGTGGTATCGATCTGGATAAATTCCTGCTGCGGATGTTTTCTTCCACCCTGTGGCGGCACGGAAGCAATCGTTCCTTCCACGATCTTTAACAGCGCCTGCTGTACACCTTCACCGGATACGTCTCTGGTGATGGATGTATTTTCGGATTTTCTTGTGATCTTGTCGATTTCATCGATGTAGACAATCCCGCGCTGCGCTTTCTGTACGTCGTAATCGCACTTCTGCAACAGCTTCTGAATGATGTTTTCAACGTCTTCGCCCACATAACCGGCTTCCGTCAGCACTGTAGCGTCTACAATAGTAAACGGCACGTGCAGTAACTTAGCAATCGTGCGTGCAAGCAACGTTTTCCCGGTTCCGGTACTACCCACCATAATAATGTTCGACTTTTCAATCTCCACATCATCACCGCTGTCTTTTTGCAACAGACGTTTATAATGGTTATAGACCGATACAGAAAGGAAGCGTTTCGCATCATCCTGCCCGATCA
>OOBK01001614.1_pt1 | contig 11714 bp, 11 predicted proteins | sample 1671541 | NCBI WGS metagenome assembly OOBK01 (sample SAMN06348167, study PRJEB24527) | human gut metagenome | biome: human gut; feature: ankylosing spondylitis patient; material: feces | host: Homo sapiens | place: China | collected 2015-10 | reverse complement strand
AAAGTGTGGTAAAGTAATATTATACAATATGCTGTAATATTTTGTAGTAAAATATTAGTTTTAATGTAAAAAATTTAACCTAGGAGGTATAGGATATGGGATTTGTTGCTGCTAAATGTACTAAGTGTGGTGCAAATATAGAGGTAGATGATACAAAAGAAGCAGGAATATGTAAATATTGTGGAACTGCGTTTGTTACTGAAAAAGCTATAAATAATTACAATACATATATTACCAATAATAATAATTTTGCTGGTGCTAATATCAATGTTATGGGAGCAGATGTTGATAATCTTATTGTGTTAGCAAAAAATGCACAGGATGTTGGAAATTATTCAGAAGCGAAAGATTACTATTCAAGAATACTGGAAATGCAACCAATGAATAGTGATGCTCTTTTGGGTAAAGGTGTGAGTGCATTATATGGTTCAAATTTAGCCGATATTAAATCGGATGAATTGATTGGGTATGTAAATAAAGCCATAGAGAGTAAAAAGAAAGAACAAAATATTTCACAACAAGAGATAAATGAATTCATTGCCAAATCAGCAGGAGAATTATATGCGGCTGCAATTACTGTTTATCAAGCGTCAATGAATCATTATAATGAATATTGGAAACTTGAATCGTCTGCACCTGAATTGTGGGACAGATTAGGAAAAGTAATTAAAATTTTTATGTTTGTTGTTGCATTGACTGAGGATGAAAATGTTAGAAAGATTGAAAATGCAGAGTTACATTATAAAGAGGGAATGAAATTTATTTGCCTTTGCTGTGTGGAAATATGTAAACAAAGACAATATGTATCTGGAATAATAAATCCGGGAGATTTCTTTGAAGCAGAACAAAAGACAGAGATAAAGCCAAATCAACAGATACATCAAACATATATGGATTTATACGATAATACATATAAGAAGATTAAAGAAATAGAACCTGAATATGAGCCACAAGAAAAAATTAACAGAAATAAAGAAATTCAAGGTGCTTGTTATATTGCAACTTGTGTATACGGTTCATATGATTGCCCTCAAGTATGGACATTAAGAAGATTCAGAGATTATACACTTGATGAAACATGGTATGGCAGATTGTTTATTAAATGTTATTATGCGATGAGTCCTACACTTGTTAAGTGGTTTGGAAATACCAAATGGTTTAGAAAGTTTTGGAAATCCAAATTGGATAAAATGGTAGCAGGTTTGAATAATAAGGGAGTTAAAGATACATACTATAATGACAAGTATTGATGTAAAGGAGATATAAAACTATGAAGATTACACATAATGATGCAGTTGTTCTGGAAGGAATTGTTTGTAGTTTATATAATGGGGCACGTCAAGGGTCGATGGGTGGTATCATAGAGGCAAGTCATTTCGAAAGAAACCCATTTCATGCTGCTCTTATCTGTATTTCCAAATTATACTCTGGAATGTTTGATGATAAGATAGATCAATTCGTATGTACATGGGAAACTGTGTTTAATTATCCTGATGAAAATCAGGAATATACGATAAAACAATACATTAAGGAACTTAGAGAGTTGATTTCAATATTGAAGTAATAAAATAAAGTGATTACCAAAAGGCTACCTTAAAACAAGGTAGCTCTTTTTACATGTTTTCTAAGTACCCTATTAATGTATTGACTAAATGACCTGTCATTTTCCTCTGCAAGTCTTTTTACTTCTTCTACTACATCTCCGTCAAGGGTGATACTAACTTTTTCCTTTAATGGTCGCATTAAATCACTCCTTTAGACCATTTGTTAATTTATAAAATACCTTATTTTCTCAATTTATCTACTAACTGTGAAACTAATTCTATTTCTTCATCAGTAAGACCTGTAACGTCAATACTTCTCCTTTCTGTTAGCCCCAAAAGGTAGTCTGTGGAAACGTGAAAAATTCTAGCTAATTTAATCAATGTTTCGAAAGACGGATAACGGCTACCAGACTCATAGGAAGATACAGCACTAATAGCTAAACCTATTCTAGCTGCCAACTGCTTTTGAGTTAATTTCTTTTCAATTCTAAGGGAATACAATTTTTCTCCCATATTCACCAACTGTACCACCTACTTTCACAAATAGTGTACTAACAAGCATTTCCATTATGGTGTAATTTATTTCTGTATAACAGAAAATTTGTACTGAAATAACCTATATGTAATGATATAATTCATACATAGATTTAAAGTATTTAAAACGAGGGGTATTTATGGAAGATAATACTAAAAAAATGTTTAAACTAGCATTACTTATGCTGGTATTGCTTATGATTTCAAAGGCTTGTTCCATTAACCATGCCGGAGCATTAGACGATGCTTTTAGCCATTATAGCAGTCAAAAAAATATTGAAAATACTGACAATTAAAAAACAACAAAAGATGAGAAAAGTCTATAGTTTACTTTTTTGACACTCCCATTATTTTGTAGTATAATGCTATAGAAAATTACAAAAAATGGAGGTTGTATTATGTCAACGAAAAAATTATGTGCTATGGGTTTATTAGTTGCTTTAACTTGTGTTGCAACTATGATTATCCAAATTCCAATCCCAGCAACTCAGGGCTATGTAAATATTGGCGATTCTATCGTTCTTATTTCAGCTATTTTCTTTGGTCCTCAGGTTGGTTTTGTAGCCGGTGGTTTAGGTTCTGGTCTTGCAGACTTATTAAGTGGTTATCCACAGTGGGCAATAGCTACATTTATTATTAAGGGTATTGAGGGTCTTGTTGCCGGTATGATTGCTCATAAGTATAGTGTAAACAAAAACTTTGTTAATGTATACACAATTCTTGCATCTGTAGTAGCTATGGTTATTATGGTTGTAGGTTATTTCCTTGGTGGCTCAGTTCTTGAGGGTGTTTCTGCTTCTATTGGTTCTGTTCCATCTAACGCTATGCAGGCTGTTGCAAGTCTTATTATTTTCTTCGTTCTTGGCTTTGCACTTTACAAGGCTAAGATTTACAAGTATTTTGATTAATTTTTATAATTAGGAGATGTTGAAATGGATTCAAGATTTGAAGTTTTAGCTAAAAATTTAGTAAACTATAGTTGTAGAGTACAAAAGGGCGAAAAAGTGCTTATTGGTTGTAATGGTACTTCTGCTTTCCCTCTTGTAAAGGCTATTATAAGAGAAGTTTATGCTGTTGGTGGTTACCCTTATGTAGATATTCATTCCAATGTTATTGAAAGAGAACTTTTAATGGGTGCAAGCAAGGAACAGTATGAACCTCTTGCTGAAATTGATGCTAAGAGAATGGATATGATGGACGCCTACATTGGTATAGGTTGCAATGATAATACTTCAGAAATGGCTGATGTTCCTAGCGACAAACTTGCTGTATTTTCAAAGTATTATTCAAATCCGGTACATATGGATGTACGCTTAAAGAAAAAGTGGGTTGTTTTAAGATACCCTAACAACTCTTTAGCACAGGCATTTGGTTCAAGTCTTGATGCCTTTGAGGATTTCTATTTCAAGGTTTGTAACCTTGATTACAGCAAAATGAGTAAGGCTATGGATAACCTTGTAGAACTTATGAACAAGACAGACAAGGTAAGACTTGTAGCTAAGGATACTGATATTTCATTTAGCATTAAGGATATTCCAGCTATTAAGTGTGCCGGCGAAATGAATATTCCTGACGGTGAAGTTTATACTGCACCTGTTAGAAATTCTATTAATGGTAAAATTACTTACAACACACCTTCTGAGTATGACGGTTTTACTTTTGAACACGTTAGTCTTGAATTTAAAGACGGTAAAATTGTAAATGCTACAGCAAATGACAATAAGAAAGTAAACGAAGTTTTCGATACTGATGACGGTGCTAGATATGTAGGCGAATTTGCTATTGGCGTAAATCCATTTGTTACAAAGCCTATGAAGAACATTCTTTTTGATGAAAAGATAAGTGGTAGTATACACTTTACTCCTGGTAATGCCTATGATGATGCCGACAATGGCAACAGAAGTGCTATTCATTGGGACTTAGTATTAATAATGACACCGGAATATGGTGGTGGCGAAATCTACTTTGACGATGTACTTATTCGTAAAGACGGTAGATTTGTTATTAAGGAATTAGAATGTTTAAATCCTGAAAATCTTATGTAATATACTGTATTACCTAAATACTGCATTACAACGACTGTAATGCAGTATTTTTTTGTCTAAAAATCATCTTAAAGGGCTAAAATTTCTCTTGTTTTCTAAAAATATCCTAAAAAATTTTACAATTTGTTTTACATTAAAAGCTATATTATATTTCCACAATATGGTAGAATATATATAGGGAATAGTATATATTATGGCAACAAATGGAGGGATTACTATGAAAAGGACTAGGATTATATTTGGGTTAATTTTTAGTTTGTTTTGTATTTTTGCTTGTTTGGGTGTGTCAGCTTTTGCTACTGACTACGAAGCACCACCACAGGCGTCAGACGGTTATTATGAGCTGGATAGTTACGAGGACCTTGTGTGGTTTCAGCAGTATATAGACGAAGGAAATTTAGATATAAATGCCAGACTTACAGCAGATATATACCATTATATGTATGTGTTAGATAGTAATGGCAACCTTAATAGATACGATGTTCCAAACTGGAAGCCTATAGGCAGAGATAAAATAGCCACAAGAAATCAACTTTTTAATGGTACTCTTGACGGAGCAGGTCATACTATAAGTGGTTTGTGTGTATATTATGAAGATGAATTTGAGGAATATTGTGGTCTTTTTGCTGCTACAAAGGAAAAATCTGTAATAAAAAATCTTAATATAGTTGATAGCTTTTTTGGTGGAGAATACTGTTCGTCTGTAGGTAGTTTTGTTGGTTATTGCGAAGGGCGTATAGAAAATTGCTATAGCAGTGCCACACTATATGGAGATGATTGTGCCGGTATTGCAGCAGGTGCTAGAGGCAGTATGTATGAAAATGGAAACCACGCATATATTGAAAATTGTTTTTTCAATGGTAAAATAAAAGGTTTCTTTGCAAAAAATATTGATGCAATAACTAATAAGGGTCATGTTGGAGTTATTGTAAAAAACAATTACTATAACGAAAATTGTGGTGCTGATGATACCCAGTCAACAGCTGTTACAGATGCCCAGATAGCAAGTGGCGAGGTAGCACATCTACTCAATGGCGACCAAAGTGTTATAAATTGGTATCAGAATATTGATAAGGGCGAAAGGGATAACTTGCCTGTGCTTAATCCAGAACACTATAGAGTATATAAGAGTGGAAATACATATACAAATGATGAAAGTAAACATTCTCATTTATATATAAATGGATTTTGCGTGGTTTGTAATGAAATAGAAGAACCAAAACTTGTAGATGAATATTATGAAATAGGCAATTACGGAAATTTAGTGTGGTTACAGCAGTATATTGACGCAGGAAATGTAAATATAAATGCTAGACTTACAGCAAATATAGTTGCCAATGAAAATTTGTTAGACAGTAATGGTGATGTACAAGGCAAACCCAAGTATACTTGGACTTCAATAGGAAGAAGCTATAAATTTAATGGTATATTCGATGGAGCAGGTTACAGCATAAGTGGGTTATATACCTATGATACACAAAATTACTGTGGTCTTTTTGCAAGATTAAATGGCACAATAAAAAATTTATCTATAGTCGATAGTTATTTTGAAAGCAATAGATGTTATTATGTCTCTACTTTTGCAGGTATAACCTATGGCGATATAGAAAATTGCTACAGCAGTGCAACAGTATCCGGAAGATCTATGTGTGGTGGAATTGCAGGTGTAACAGATAGGAAAATATCTAATTGCTTATTTAATGGTAAAATAACAACAGAAGATTTACCTAATGCAATATGTTATGGTGATGAAAATACAAATTGTTACTACAATGAAAATTGTGGTGGCTTGTCAAGTAGAGCCACATCAGTTACAGATGACCAGTTGGCAAGTGGCGAAGTAGCATACCTCCTTAATGGGGATTATAGTGTTATTAATTGGTATCAAAATGTGGATAAAGGAGAAAAGGATAAATTGCCAACCCTTAATTCAGAACACTATAAAGTTTATAAAGGGGAAAGTCAATATACAAATGATATAGATAAGCATATTCATATGTATGCTAATGGCGTATGTAATGTGTGTAATAAGGTTTGTATTCACGAGAAATACGAAAATGGTATTTGTGTTGAATGTAATAGCATAGAAGAACCACAACTTGTAGGCGAATACTACGAAATAGGCAATTATGGTAATTTAATATGGTTCCAAAGGTATGTAGACGCAGGCAATGTAAACATAAATGCTAAACTTACTTCAGATATAGTTGCCAATGAAAACTTGTTAGACAGCAGTGGCAATGTACAGGGTACACCAAAGTATAATTGGACGCCAATAGGAAGGGGATATTCAAACTCAAGTGATAGCTATAATGGTGTATTTGACGGAGCAGGTTATAGTATAAGTGGATTGTATGCCAATGGTACAGGAGAGAGCTGGGGATTTTTTAGCCAAGTGTATAAGTGTACAATAAAAAATCTCTCTATAGTAGACAGTTATTTTGGAGAAAGTAGTTGTTACTATGTAGGTTCATTTGTTGGTAATGGTAGTGGTAATATAGAAAATTGTTATAGCAATGCCACAATAGTTGGATTGTATTACTGTGGTGGTATTGTTGGAGAAACATATTGTACAATATCTAACTGTTTATACAATGGTAAAATAACAGCAAAAGGTAGCTCCAATGCAATAGCTAGTGATACATATAATTATGGAACAATAACAAATTGCTATTACAATGAGAACTGTGGACTTTCTTCATCAAGAGCCACAGCAGTTACAGATGACCAGTTATCAAGTGGGGAAGTGGCATATCTCCTTAACAGTGACAAAAGTGCTATTAACTGGTATCAGAATGTAGACAGGGGCGAAAAGGACAATGTACCGACACTTAACTCAGAGCATTACACAGTATATAAGAAAAATAATGGCTACACTAACATATTGTTAGGAGATGTAAATGATGACGGCAAAGTAGACAGAAAAGATGCTGTTCTTATATTGAAAAATATATCTGGAGTAGCATTGGATAAGTTTTCAACTGAAAATGCTGACTACAATGGGGACGGTGCTATAAATTCCCTTGATGTCATTGCAATAATGAAAAATTTATAAAAATAAAGGAGGCAAAAATATGGGAAAATTAAAAACTTTAACGGCTTTTTTAGTAGGAATTGTATTAGTAACAGTTGGTTTTGCTTTAAATACTTTTTCAGCAACAACGCCACCACAGGCATCAGACGGTTACTATGAACTAGACAGTTATGAGGACCTTGTGTGGTTTCAGCAGTATATTGATGCAGGAAATGTAAATATAAATGCTAGACTTACAGCAAATATAGTTGCCAATGAAAATTTGTTAGACAGTAATGGTGATGTACAAGGCAAACCCAAGTATACTTGGACTTCAATAGGAAGAAGCTATAAATTTAATGGTATATTCGATGGAGCAGGTTACAGCATAAGTGGGTTATATACCTATGATACACAAAATTACTGTGGTCTTTTTGCAAGATTAAATGGCACAATAAAAAATTTATCTATAGTCGATAGTTATTTTGAAAGCAATAGATGTTATTATGTCTCTACTTTTGCAGGTATAACCTATGGCGATATAGAAAATTGCTACAGCAGTGCAACAGTATCCGGAAGATCTATGTGTGGTGGAATTGCAGGTGTAACAGATAGGAAAATATCTAATTGCTTATTTAATGGTAAAATAACAACAGAAGATTTACCTAATGCAATATGTTATGGTGATGAAAATACAAATTGTTACTACAATGAAAATTGTGGTGGCTTGTCAAGTAGAGCCACATCAGTTACAGATGACCAGTTGGCAAGTGGCGAAGTAGCATACCTCCTTAATGGGGATTATAGTGTTATTAATTGGTATCAAAATGTGGATAAAGGAGAAAAGGATAAATTGCCAACCCTTAATTCAGAACACTATAAAGTTTATAAAGGGGAAAGTCAATATACAAATGATATAGATAAGCATATTCATATGTATGCTAATGGCGTATGTAATGTGTGTAATAAGGTTTGTATTCACGAGAAATACGAAAATGGTATTTGTGTTGAATGTAATAGCATAGAAGAACCACAACTTGTAGGCGAATACTACGAAATAGGCAATTATGGTAATTTAATATGGTTCCAAAGGTATGTAGACGCAGGCAATGTAAACATAAATGCTAAACTTACTTCAGATATAGTTGCCAATGAAAACTTGTTAGACAGCAGTGGCAATGTACAGGGTACACCAAAGTATAATTGGACGCCAATAGGAAGGGGATATTCAAACTCAAGTGATAGCTATAATGGTGTATTTGACGGAGCAGGTTATAGTATAAGTGGATTGTATGCCAATGGTACAGGAGAGAGCTGGGGATTTTTTAGCCAAGTGTATAAGTGTACAATAAAAAATCTCTCTATAGTAGACAGTTATTTTGGAAAAAGTAGTTGTTACTATGTAGGTTCATTTGTTGGTTATGGCTACAGTTATAGTAATATAGAAAATTGCTATAGTAATGCTACAACAGTTGGAAAGTATTACTGTTGTGGTATTGCAGGTGAAACCAAAGGTACAGTATCTAACTGCTTGTATAATGGTAAAATAAAAGGTACTATGAATTCCAACGCGATAGCTAGTGATAGATATAATGAAGGGACAATAACAAATTGCTATTACAATGAGAACTGTGGAATTTCTTCATCAAGAGCCATAGCAGTTACAGATGACCAGTTATCAAGTGGCGAAGTAGCATATCTCCTTAATGGTGACCAAAGTGCTATTAACTGGTATCAAAATGTGGATAAGGGTGAAAAGGACAATGTGCCAACTCTTAACTCAGCACATTATACAGTATTTAAGAACAGTAATGGTTATTCAAATACACTGTTAGGGGATGTAAATGATGACGGCAAGGTAGATAGAAAAGATGCAGTTCTTATATTGAAAAATATTTCTGGAATGGCATTAGATAAGTTTTCAACTGAAAATGCTGACTACAATGGCGACGGTGTTATAAATTCTCTTGATGTTATTGCAATAATGAAAAGTATATGAAAATTTTCAAAAAACTATTGACTTATAGTTTACTCAAAGGTGTATAACATTATTGTAAGTATGAATTTGAGGAGGAATTATAATGAGTAAAACATTGGTAGCATATTTTTCAGCAGAAGGCAACACAAAGGTTTTGGCAAAGACTATTTCTGATGTAGTAAAGGGAGATATTTTTGAAATAGCTCCTACAGAAAAATATACATCTGCTGATTTAAACTGGCAGAACAAAAGTAGCCGTAGTTCTGTAGAAATGCAGGATAAAGCCTCTCGACCAACTATTGCTGACAAGGTTGAAAATATGGACCAGTATGACACAGTTTTTGTTGGTTTTCCTATTTGGTGGTACGAAGCACCAAGAATTGTACAGACTTTCTTAGAAAGCTATGATTTCTCAGGTAAGACAGTTGTTACTTTTGCAACTTCTGGTGGAAGTGGTATGGGTAAGACTGACAGCATTTTACAGAAGTCTTGTTCAGCATCTACAAAGTGGATAAATGGCAAGGTATTGCGTCCTCACGCAGACAGCAAAACTGTTGAAAATTGGATTAACAGCTTGAATTTATAATAAATTCTAATAAAAAGCCCCTATATGGGGCTTTTTTTATTGCCATAAAAAAACATTTGTGTTATAATTAATCTGTATATTTATGTTATTACGATTATAATTTTAAGGAGAATGACTATGGATTTTGTAAAAGGTATTGCTCAGGCTATTGCTCAGGCAGCAGAGCTTGAAGTATCCGATATAGAAACAGCTGTTGAAATTCCTGCTGATACAAAAATGGGTGACTATGCTTTCCCTTGCTTCAGATTAGCAAAGACTTTAAGAAAAGCACCTCCACTTATTGCACAGGATATTGTTTCAAAACTTGTTAAGCCTGATTTTGTTTCAGATATTCAGGTTGTAGGTGCATACATTAACTTCTACGTAGATAAGAGTGTTTACGTTAAGAATATTTTGACAAAGGTTCTTGAAGAAAAGGGCGACTATGTAAACAGTGAACTTGGTAAGGGCAAGACTGTTGTTCTTGACTATTCTTCACCTAATATTGCAAAGCCTTTCCACATTGGACATTTACGTTCAACAGCTATTGGTAATGCTCTTTACAATATTTATAAGACTCTTGGCTACAAGTGTGTTGGTATCAACCACTTAGGTGACTGGGGTACTCAGTTTGGTAAGCTTATTGTTGCCTACAAGAAATGGGGTAACAAAGAGGCTGTTGAAAAAGACGATATTAAGGAATTAAGCCGTATTTATGTTAAGTTCCATCAGGAAGCCGACAAGGACCCATCTCTTAACGATGAGGCTAGAGCTTGGCTTGTAAAGATGCAGGAAGGCGATAAGGAAGCCCTTGACCTTTGGAAGTGGTTCTGCGACATCAGTATGCTTGAATTTAACAGAATTTATAAAAGACTTGGCGTAAGTTTTGATAGCTATGCCGGTGAAAGTTTCTACAATGACAAAATGGCAGCTGTTGTAGAAGAAATTAAGGAGAAAAATCTTCTTACAGAAAGTCAGGGTGCTCAGATTGTAGACCTTGAAAAGTACAATATGCCACCTTGTCTTATTCTTAGAAGTGACGGTGGTACTCTCTATCCTACAAGAGATATTTCAGCTGCTATTTACAGAAAAGAAACTTACGATTTTGACAAGTGTATTTACATTACTGCTCTTGACCAGAATCTTCACTTTGCACAGTGGTTCAAGGTTATTGACCTTATGGGCTATGAATGGGCAAAGGATTTAGTTCATGTTCCTTTTGGGCTTGTAAGTCTTGGTGACGGTAAGTTAAGTACAAGACAGGGTCACGTTGTACTTATGGAAGATATTCTTAACCAGTCTGTTGAAAAGACTAGAGGTATCATCGAAAGCAAGAATCCTAACCTTGAAAATAAGGAAGCAGTTGCTGAAGAAGTTGGTATCGGTGCAATTATTTTTGATGATTTATATAACTCAAGAATTAAGAATGTTGTATTTGATTTAGAAAAGATGCTTAGCTTTGAAGGTGAAACTGGCCCTTATGCACAGTATACTCATGCTAGAGCTTGCAGTATTTTAAGAAAAGCCGGTGTTGACTCTATTGAAGGTAGCGTTGATACTACTTTACTTACTGATGAAGCTAGTGTAAATGTATGCAAGGCTCTTGATGAATTCCCTGCTAAGTTCGTAGATGCAGCAGAAAAGAACGAACCATACATTATTACAAGACACATTATTGAAATTTGTAAGACATTTAACAAGTTCTATAATGAAAATAATATTATGAACAGTGAAGGCGAATTAAAGAAAGCTAGACTTGCTGTAGTTATGGCTGTTAGAGATGCTATTAAGAAGGGTCTTGAAACAATAGGCTTAAAGGCTCCGGAACAGATGTAAAAAACTATTCAAGATATGGGTATTTCCAATTTAGTATAAAAAAAGTGGGTGAACAAAATGTTCACCCATTTTTATTAGTAAATCGGAAAGATAAATCCGATGGCTTGCTTGTCAAGCCACAAATTAACAAAGTTAATTTGTTCTGAATAGTGAATCGGAAAGATAAATCCGATGGTTTGCAAAGCAAACCACAAATTAA
>OOBK01001607.1_pt1 | contig 11745 bp, 9 predicted proteins | sample 1671541 | NCBI WGS metagenome assembly OOBK01 (sample SAMN06348167, study PRJEB24527) | human gut metagenome | biome: human gut; feature: ankylosing spondylitis patient; material: feces | host: Homo sapiens | place: China | collected 2015-10 | reverse complement strand
TTACGGATTTTGTGGCAAATTTAGAGTAGGAAAAACGGACAGAATAGCAGGGACAGACTGGAGGGAAGCGTGCTCATGGAACTGATTTTGAAACATGGCAAAGTATATCAAAATCATGGATTTGCAAGGAAGGATGTCCGGATTAGAGACGGAAAAATCATAGAGGTGGGAGAGAATCTTGACATATCGGCATCACCATCAGCAATAACATCATCAGATGTCAAAGTGCAGGTGATAGATGTGAGAGGACTCTCGGTAATTCCGGGTTTGATTGATATTCATACACACGGTGCGGTCGGTGTGGACGTCAATTCAGCGAAGGCGGAAGATTTTGAAAAGATCTGCCGTTTTCAGGCGAGTCAGGGCGTGACAGGTTGGCAGGCCTCGATCTTGACGGATACGAAGGAACAGACTCTGTGGGCAATCGGAGAATATCGCCGTTGGAAACAGTTTTCCCACCAGGGAGCCACACTGATCGGTATCCATTTGGAGGGACCATTCCTTGCAAAGGAGTACAAGGGCGCGATGCCGGAACACCTCTTAAAAACCCCGGATCTCGAACTCTTAAAGGAGTATCAGGAGAGCGCCGAAGGGGATATCCGTTACATCACGGTGTCTCCGGAGGTTGAGGGCGTGGTTGAGGCGATCCCCCGGATGAAAAAAATGGGAATGGCAGTCGCAATCGGACATTCCGGAGCAGATTATGAGACAGCGCGTCGGGCGATTGCAAATGGGGCGACAAGTGCGACCCATGTGGGAAATGCGATGCGACTTCTGCATCAGCATGAACCGGCGATTTTTGGAGCAGTGCTTGAGGATCAGGATGTCTATGCAGAGATGATCTGCGACGGACGCCATCTGCATCCGGGAACGGTTCGTTTTATCCTCAAGGCGAAGGGAACCGAGCATGTAGTGGCAATCACGGATTCCATCATGGCGGGAGGACTTCCGGATGGATTTTACCATCTCGGTGTCAATGAGGTTGTCGTGAAAGACGGGGACGCAAAGCTTGTCAGTGATGGGACGAGAGCGGGAAGTACACTGACTGCAATTCATGCGATTCAGAATCTCGTTCAGTTTACGGGAAAATCCCTTGCCGAAATTGTACCTTTGATGACGGAGAATCCGGCAAAGCTGATTGGAATCTATGACCGGACAGGTTCGATTGCAGCACAGAAAGATGCAGACCTGACGATTCTCGATGAGAATCTGGAGGTTGTCTACACGATTGCAAGAGGAAACCTCTGTTACTCGCGGGGTAACCAGACGGAGAATCGGACAGAGAATTAAACTGAAAATCGAACCGAAAAGTAGTTGGAAGAAGAACGAAAAGTAAGAGGAATGACTAAAAAACGAATAGCAGAAGGCGAATCAGAGAAGGGAGCGGATCGGAAAATGGAAAAAAATGTGCTCGTGATCCACGGTGGAGGTCCGACAGCGGTGCTGAATGCGTCTCTTTACGGGGTGATTCAGTCTGCGAAGGAGAGCGGAGAGATTTCTCATGTATATGGAGCGATCGGAGGCAGTGAGGCAATTTTAAAAGAACGTTTTCTGGATTTGATGCAATTCCCGGAAGAGACACTCAAGCGTCTTCTGACGACACCGGGTACAGCGATCGGTTCTTCGCGGTATGCACTCAGCGAGGAAGATTATGCGAGAATGCCGGAAATTTTTGCAAAGTGGAAAATCAAATATGTTCTGCCGACAGGTGGAAACGGGACGATGGATACCTGCGGAAAGATCCGGCGGGCGTGTGAGGGCACGGACATCCGTGTGGTTGGGATTCCCAAGACGATTGACAATGATATTGCGGTCACCGATCACACGCCGGGATATGGAAGTTCGGCGCGCTATTTAGCGGAGACTGTCGCGGAGATCGGAGCGGACGTGAAGTCTTTGCCGATCCATGTCTGTATCGTTGAGGCGATGGGACGAAATGCCGGATGGATCACCGCCGCCTCCGCACTTGCGCGAGAGAAAAAGGGGGATGCCCCTCATCTGATTTATCTGCCGGAGCGACCATTTCGGGAAGAAGAATTTCTCGAGGATGTCAAACGCCTGTATGAAGAGCTCGGAGGAGTCGTCGTGGTCGCAAGCGAGGGGCTGAAAAAGGAAAACGGTGAGCCGATCGTGCCGCCGATCTTTCGTTCAGGGCGTTCGGTCTACTACGGAGATGTGGGAGCTTATCTGGCGGAACTTGTGATTCGCAAACTTGGAATCAAGGCGAGAAGTGAGAAACCGGGCATCTGTGGAAGAGCGTCGATTCCGCTTCAGTCGGCAGTTGACCGGGAGGAAGCGGTGCTTGCGGGGCGAACCGCCTTGGAGTCGGCACTGGCGGGACAGACCGGTGTCATGGTCAGCTTTGTGCGTGAAGCGAGTGAGGATGGCAGTTACCGGATGCATCCGGGCACGGTTCCGATCGAGAAAGTTATGATGTATGAGCGAAAAGTGCCGGAATCCTACATCAATGAGCGGGGAAATGATGTGACGGAGGAGTTTGTCTCCTGGTGCAAACCGCTTGCGGATGTCCATCATCGGGAATTTATTGATTTTCAGGAATATTACTGGGAACGGAAGGGGAAGAGGGAATGAAACATATTTATCTGAATCTGAAACGGTTTGATATTCCAAAAGAAGCCGGAGGCGTGAATTCGCTTGCGCCGATCCGGGAATGGGGAGCAAAAATCGTTCGGGAGACGCAGGATGCCCTGAAGGAATATGACAGAGAGCGTGTGGAATTTGCGATGTTTTTTCCGGAGGCTCATTTGATTCCGGCGCTTGAGGCGCTTGAGGAGGACAGTCCGATTCAGGTTGGATGTCAGGGCGTCTTCCGTGCTGATACCGTGTGCGGAGGAAACTTCGGAGCATTCACAACCGGGAGAACCGCAAATGCGATGCATGCCCTCGGCTGTGAGAGTGTGCTGATTGGTCACTGCGAGGAGAGAAGAGACAAGAGTGAAATTATGAGGGAGCTGATGAATGGCAATGCAGATCCCTCAGATTCTTCTAATTTCACGGAGTTTGCAGAGCGTTTCGTGGTTTCTGATCAGGCAGTGCGCAGTGCAGTGAATCGAATTCTGAACAGGGAAATCCGGGAGGCGGTGCGTGCAGGAATGAAGGTGCTGTACTGCATCGGAGAATCCTCTGAGGAACAGCCGATCTGGAAAGAAGTTTTGAGAGAACAGCTTGAGGTTGGACTCGCGGATGTGGATCGATCCAAAATCACGATTGCCTATGAGCCGATCTGGGCGATTGGACCGGGGAAGATTCCGCCGGATCAGGCATATATGGAAAAAATCGGAGCTTACGTTAAGGAAGTGACCGGGGGGATGGATGTCGTTTACGGGGGCGGCTTAAAGAAAGAAAATGCGGAAATGCTTGCGAGTGTGAAGTCAATGGATGGCGGTCTGATTGCGCTGACGAGATTTTCGGGAGAGATTGGATTTTACCCGGAGGAGTATTTAGAGATCATTCGTCTGTATCTGAACGCAAATCAGAATTAGACCTGGTAGACCAGACATAGACAAAAATATGAATTTGACTGGAATCAGTGAGCTGTGATTGCGTGATTGACGGAAGCAATCAAACAGATTGACAGAAATAAAAATATTCAGGAGGAATGGAGAATGAGATTATCGTTTGAATATGGACAGGGACTGATGGGTGCAGAATTGCCGGATACGACAGACGTCTTTATTCCGGGGGAGACGGTGCCGGACCCGCCGTGTATTCCGGAGGATCAGATTGAGGCAAAAACGCTGGAATCCATCCGCAATCCGATGGGAATGCCACCGTTGTCTGAGCTGGCACACAAGGGCTCGAAGGTCACGATTGTTTTCCCGGACATTGTAAAGGGTGGTACTCAGCCGACTTCCCACAGAAAGGTATCGATCAAGCTGATTTTGCAGGAACTCACCATGCGGGAGTGGAGAAAAAGGATATTCTTCTGATCTGTTCAAACGGTCTTCATCCGAGAAGCACAGAGCAGGAGCTTCGCCAGATCCTCGGTCCGGAACTGTTTCAGGAATACTGGTACAGCCATCAGATCATCACGCATGACAGTGAGGACTATGATCACATGGTAGATCTCGGAACGACGGATCGCGGAGATCCTGTTCTGATGAATAAATATGTGTATGACAGCGATGTCGCAATCCTGATCGGTCACACGCAGGGCAATCCTTACGGCGGATATTCCGGCGGATACAAGCACTGCGCAACCGGAATCACCCACTGGCGCTCGATTGCTTCCCATCATGTTCCGGAGGTTATGCACCGTGCAGATTTCACTCCGGTAAATGGAAAGTCCCTGATGCGCACAAAGTTTGATGAGATCGGACAGCACATGGAGAAATGTATGGGTAAGAAATTCTTCTGCTGTGATGCGGTTCTGGATACTTACTCCCGTCAGATTGAGATCAACAGTGGATATGCGAAGGTCATGCAACCGCACTCCTGGATCATGGCGGACAAGCGCACCTATGTGCCGTGGGCGGAAAAGAAGTACGATGTGATGATCTTCGGTATGCCCCAGTCTTTCCACTACGGAAATGGAATGGGAACGAACCCGATTATGCTGATGCAGGCGATCTCCGCTCAGGTTATCCGTCATAAGCGCGTGATGAGCGATCACTGTGTGATCATCTGTTCCTCGATTTGCAACGGATATTTCCATGATGAGCGCTGGCCGTACCTGAGAGAACTCTATGAGATGTTCCAGAAGGATTACATGAACACCCTGCCGGATCTCAATCGCTATGGAGAGTATTTTGCGACAAATGAGGAATATATCCGCAAGTACCGTTTCTGCAACGCCTTCCATCCATTCCACGGTTTCTCGATGATGAGCTGTGCTCACATTGCGGAGATGAACACCTCTGCGATCTATCTCTGTGGCGCTCAGGAGCCGGGATATGCGCGCGGAATGGGACTCAAGACGCGGGCAACGATCGAGGAAGCTCTCGCAGATGCGATGAAGAAATACGTTGGACCGAACCCGAATATTCTTGCACTTCCACAGACGTTCAAGCTCGGAGCCGTTCATCTGATGATGAAGGATGAGACACCGGATGGAAAGGGTGCACAGGACTGCCACTGCGCCGGTCATATGCATCACATGTAAAGAACCTATGTAAAGAAAAGGAGAAAAAAATGCCACTGATTCCTTTGCGTCCTCTTCTTGAGGCGACGGTAACATATGGATTTGGGCAGGGTGCATTTAATGTAAATGCGGTTGCCCAGGCGAAGGCTGTGATTGAGGTGCATGAAATGTTCCGCTCTCCGGCAATTTTGCAGGGAGCGGATCTTGCAAATGGATTTATGGGCGGGCGGACGGATTTTGCGAATGCGACGATTGAGGATAAGAAGATCGGAGCAAAGAACATCGCCAATGCTGTGAAGAAATATGGAGCGGATTCTGAGATTCCGATCGTGCTTCATCTCGATCACGGACGCAATTTTGAGTCGTGTGTCGCAGCGATTGAGGGTGGATATACCTCCGTTATGATCGATGGCTCGTCACTCCCGTTTGAACAGAACATGGAGCTGACACGCGAGGTTGTGAAGTATGCGCATGCGAGAGGCGTCAGCGTTGAGGGCGAGCTCGGTGTTCTCGCCGGAGTCGAGGATCATGTCTTTTCGGCTTCCTCGACGTATACGAATCCTCTTGATGCAGTGAAATTTATTCAGAATACCGGAGTCGATGCGCTTGCAGTTTCCTACGGCACGATGCACGGTGCTTCTAAGGGAAGGAATGTCAAGCTCAGGAAAGAGATTCCGATTGCGATTCGGGAGTGCTTAAATCACCTTGGAATTTTCTGCGCGTTGGTTTCCCACGGCTCTTCGACGGTGCCGAAATACATCGTGGATGAGATCAATGCACTTGGCGGAAATTTGAGCAACACTTATGGCATCTCGATTGAGGAGCTGAAAGTGGCGATTCCGTCCGGAATCAGCAAGATTAATGTCGATACGGATATCCGTCTTGCAGTGACGCGCAACATGAAAGAGCTGTTTGCGAAATATCCGGAGAAACGCACGAGCGCCTCGATCGGTGCGATCTATGAACTGCTTGAGACGAAGTGCGACCAGTTTGATCCGCGCGTCTTCCTTCCGCCGATCATGGATACGGTGATGTATGGCACAATTTCGGATGAGGATGTCGCAGAGATTGTTGCCTGCATTGAGCGAGGTGTCAAGGAGGTCGTTGGAACGCTGATCGTTCAGTTTGGCTCATTCGGAAAGGCTCCGCTTATCAGGCAAAAATCTCTGGATGAGATGATTGAGTTTTATAAAGGTTGATTGATTGCATCATTGCATGATTACGTCACTATATCCCCCACCTTATTGTGGTGCCCCCAATTGTTAGATTTTCAGGTCTGACTTTTGGGGGCATCTTATTTCTGATTGATGGGGATATAGTGATATATTTGTGTTGAAACTGTGTTGAAAACCTGAAGATCGATTCTAAATCTTGTAATAAATCCGTCAGAATTTTCCAAATATTGTCATAAAGTATAAGAGATTGGTAAAGTCTTACCGCCCTTCTCCATGCTAGAATAAGATCATCGATAGGATAAAGTTTCATAGAAGAGTTTCGTAAAAGAAATTATAAAATACGCGGAAGGAGCGGTGAACATGAGACTGAGAAAATTAACTGGATGGATGACAGCGACGGCGCTGACGGTGATGAGTTGTACCGGGTTCACCGTTCTGAAGGAAGGATATGAGACATATCAGACAGCGGTTGAAGCAGAGAGTCTTGACGAAAAGATTGCTAAGATTCAGGCGAAAAGAGGATACACAAAACTTTCGGAACTTCCCGATACCTATGCACAGGCGGTTGTCTCTGTGGAGGATCATCGGTTTTATAACCATTTTGGACTCGATCCGATTGCAATTGGGCGGGCATTGGTTCGCGATTTGAAAGCCAGACGTTATGTGGAGGGCGGAAGCACGATCACCCAGCAACTTGCAAAGAATTTGTATTTCAGTCAGGAAAAACAACTCTCAAGAAAAGTGGCGGAGGTCTTTTTAGCACTTGATCTTGAGCAGAAGTATTCCAAGGATGAGATTCTGGAATTGTATGTGAACAGCATTTATTACGGGGATGGATACCAGAATATTGGACAGGCAAGCCGAGGATATTTTGGAAAAGAGCCGTCGAAGATGAGCGATTATGAGTGTACGCTTCTTGCAGGTGTGCCGAATGCACCGTCCCGATATGCGCCGTCAAAGCACCCGGATCTCGCCTCAAAGCGCCAGCAGAAGGTGCTGAGTCGGATGCAGGTTTGCGGATACCTGACAAAAGAGGAGACAAGTGAGGTGAACGCGCAGATTCTGGCTCTGAATTTACACTTTGTGGGAGCAAATTAAGGTTGTGAAGGGGCAACATCAGAGAAATCCAGAAGTGACAATGACAAAATAACGTGTCAAGAGATCTGTTTTTTATGACCTTGTGACACGTTATTTTCATGTGAGTGGATATGTACGATGTAGGTTACTGAATTTCACGGATCAGACAATACTGCTTGAGAGGAAAGTTTCTCTTCATCACGCCGTAGGTCTTAAATCCTAAATGATGATAGAAATCCAGATTTTTCTCGTTGTGTGTCTCGAGAGAAATCATCATGCGGTGTTTTTCCGCATAGTCAATCGCCTCTTCCATCAAAGAAACAGCAATGCCGTGGTGCTGCATCTGAGGATCGACTGCCAGATAGATGATGTGAAGGCGCTGATCCTGGTGCAGCTGGTCTGTCCAGCTGGAGTTGAGGTAGTCATTTCCCTTCAAAAAGTTCTGAAATGTTTTGAGAGAGTGATCTTCCTTGATTAAGTAGGTGTCTGTCTGAAGCTTTGCCTTTGTCTCTGCCAGATAGAACTGGAAGATGTTGTAAGGCTCTGCCTCATCGGAGACAACGAGAACTCCGTTTAAGTCCGGACTGTCTGCAAAGATTTCGCAGGTCTCATAAAATTCGTCCATGTCGCAGTGAAACAGTTCCGGCATTAAACGCTTGCGCACATCCGGATCAGGAATCAGTGTTTCATAAAGAGGATCGTGTGCAAAACATCGGTTTAAAAGCTGTTCAAGCTGTGGCAAATCTTTGCGCTGTACGCGGTATAGTTTGTTACTGTCCATAATTGATTGACCGTATAGTAACGGCTGTCATTCCTTTCGTGAATATTCCTCGTAGTATTAAAAAAGACTGTTAATTGTCAGTTGTTAGTCTAGGCTCTAAGAGAGTTTATACTTATTCAGTCTGCTCTATTACATTATTTATCTCACTATACTTTATCTATCTCTTGCTCTATACTCATCTCTTACAGAAACACCGTTTTAATAAGTCGGGAGAGTTCTTCCAGCGTTTCCGCAAGTAATTTATGCTGGTTATCCCGAATTTCAGTGAGTCGGCGAAGCTCATCCTCGTAATCTGTCTCACCGGTTTCCTGCTTCTTCAACAGGCTCTTGACCAGACCGTAGAGGTTCTCATGAGGCATCAGGCGACCATATCCCCATTTCAGACGTTCCTTCGGCTGGTGGAGCACATAGTTGGTGAAGTGGTTGTAGACATCCTCATCAAACATGAAGGCATATGCATTGTTGTCGACCTGATAGAGGCGTCTGAGTGCTGAGGAGAGCCTTCTGTTTTGCAGGGCATGAATCGAACCGGACACGAGCTTTAAATTCTTGAGAAGAATTTCATGCGGGTAGAGCACATTGCCGTACCAGTCGATTCGCACGAGTGCATCCTGGGTTTTCTTGAATCGCTCGAGCAGAAGATTTTCTGTCTTTCGAGCCTTCTCAAAAAGTTCCTCTGCCTGTGCATTCTCACCTTCGTTTAAGAGGTGGCGATAGAGATTGTTTGACACCTCAAGATCATCATAATCTCTCCAGGCCTTCTGCTCAGCGATCCGAAGCAGATCGCAGAGGGAGGAGATCTGAAATTCCAGATCCATGCCGAAGGCATCTATCCCAGAATGAAGACCGTGCTTGCTGTTCTCAGAGAAATCCAGGTCGTTGTCGTCGAGACCGTGGAAGGCGTGATGCATAACCGGAGCAAAGCAGAGCGGGACAACAGCTGTCTCATCAAGAGCCACGATCAGCAGGGCGAAGAGTTCGTGGTGCAGGCGGTAAACCTGAGCATCGTAGAATTCGTCATTGTCAAACTGGGAGTGGTAATGAGTCTCCATGAAACTTCCACCGGTGAAATCGTTGACCATCGACGGAATTCCGGAGATTGCAATCGAGAAATCGTCCGACCAGGTTTCGATCGGAGCTGTGATTCTCGTCTCCTCCGGGTAGGCGCGGGTCAGCTCCGGAAGTTCCGACAGGTAGTCCTCAAGGAACTGCGTGTACTCGTAGCAACTGCGGATGCGCGCACGCGTGCCGTGTGCGAGAGCCGGAAGCTCAAAGTTCAAGTCTGCAATGACTTTGCCGACCCACTCCGGATGAGCCGTGAAGACCTGCTCGTAAGCGCCGGTCGACCAGTCAAAGTTGGAATCCGCAACCCCCCATTCTTCCGCTGCCATTGCACAGAAGATGATCGTGTTGCGCGGTTTGAATCCGCTGTCGACGAGAGCCTTTGCGATGCCAAGCATCATTGCGATTGCGGTGTTGTCATCCTGAAAACCGCTGAAATAGGAATCATAATGGGCGGAGAGCATGACCATGCGGTCCGGATGAAGTCCCGGAATCCGTCCGACAATGTTGTAAGTTGTGCAGTCGCGCATCACGCGAGTGTCGGAGTCGAGCAAAATTTTGATGCTCTCGTTTCCGGCAACGCCTTCCTCGACGTGAAGAAGTTGTTTGAGCGCATTCGCATCCTTGCGTGAGATTGAGAAAGCAGGTGCATTCTCCGGTCCGGCAATATCCTGTGCATTGAGCGCCTCATCATCGATCTCGCCGTATCCTCCGCATTGAACAGCGATCAGGGCGCGCGCACCCTTTAAGTGCGCCTGATAAACCGGATAGTTGATCCACCACTCGTCGCGCTGGTTGATGTCGACGAGGACAAGTTTGCCGGTGACATCCTTTCCCTCGTAGTCAGAAGCCGTTCCTTTGCCGAGATACATCAGTTCAAATTCTTCCGGACCATCCGTCACGAACGTTGTCTGATAAGCACCAAGCTGTACTTCGTGGGCGGTTCCATCCTCTGCCGTGAAATGAAGCACAGCCTTCTTAAATTCCCATCCGTCGACTGTAATGGCATCCTTTGTCACATCAGAGAGACCGATGGATTCCATTTCCTTTTTGAGCATCTCGCCGGTCTCAAATTCTGCCCGGGAACCAGCACTGCGGTATCCGAGGATTTCGTTGGAACGAAACTGTTCCATCCGTTTTGCAAGACGGTAAGAATAGTCGATATCAATATGTTTTAAAATCGTTTCCTGAATAGTCATTAATCGCTTTTCCTCCTGTCAAATTCAGATTCATTATAGCACCGGAACCGAAAACTGGCTACACCTCACAGTGAGGAATTTTTTGAACAAAAAGTGATGGCGTTGCTGTTTGCGCAATGCGTGAACAGTAACTCCAAAGTGCCGCAAGACATGATACAAGAATAAGATCTGATTGACAGAAAACGGAGAATGATGATATAATCGCGTTTGCTAAAACCCATGAGGATGTGGATTTTTCTAGAGAGATTCTATTTTCGCCACACAGTTTCCGGTCGTTCCGGTGACTGCGTGGCGTTTTTTTTTGTTTCAACCGCGCCTCGGCGTGAGAATGTGCCAGGGCAATTTCTTTTAAGAAAAAAGCCAAACAAAAAAATGGAACAGAAATAAAAAAGAAGGGCAAAAGAAAAACAGAAAAAGAAGAACAGGAGGAAATAAGAAAATGGAACAGACACAGATGAAAGAAAAGCCGGTTCTCGGGCTCTTGCTTTCGATGGCACTGCCGATGGTGATTTCCATGATGGTGAATTCGCTTTACAACATCGTCGACAGTTTTTTTGTTGCAAAGATCAGTGAGAGTGCGATGACGGCTCTGTCGCTCGTCTACCCGCTTCAGAACCTTGTGAACGCATTGATGATCGGATTTGGAGTCGGAATCAATGCGGTGATTGCATTTTACCTTGGAGCGAGAGATTTTAAGAAAGCAGATGATGCAGCTTCGCAGGGATTGTTTTATAATGTTGTACAGGGACTTCTGATGACGGTGGTGTGCATTGCCGTAATGCCGTCGTTCTTGAGACTTTTCACCGGCGATGAGGAGGTGATTTCCCTCGGTGTGCGCTACTCAAACATTGTATTTCTGTTTGCTGTTGCCGTTGCTGTGGAGCTGGCATTTGAAAAGACCTATCAGGCAGTCGGAAAAATGGCGGTCTCGATGCTCTGCATGATGGTGGGTTGTGTCGTCAATATCATTTTAGACCCGGTGTTGATCTTCGGACTCGGACCCTTCCCAAAACTTGGAATTGAGGGCGCGGCACTTGCGACCGGAATCGGTCAGACCGTAAATGCAGGCTTATATGTGATTTTTTATCTGATCAAGCCGATCTCGGTTCACATAAGAATCCGCCAGATGAGACCGACGCGCGATATGGGAATTCGTCTCTATGCGATCGGAATTCCGGCGACACTGAACCTTGCACTCCCGTCCCTTCTTGTCTCTGCGCTCAATATCATTCTCGCAGGATACGGTCAGATCTACGTCTTTGTGCTCGGCGTTTACTATAAGCTTCAGACGTTTTTGTATCTTCCGGCAAACGGAATCATCCAGGGAATGCGTCCGCTGATCGGATACAA
>OOBK01001605.1_pt1 | contig 11753 bp, 8 predicted proteins | sample 1671541 | NCBI WGS metagenome assembly OOBK01 (sample SAMN06348167, study PRJEB24527) | human gut metagenome | biome: human gut; feature: ankylosing spondylitis patient; material: feces | host: Homo sapiens | place: China | collected 2015-10 | reverse complement strand
CTTTTTCTGCAAGCAGAAACGACTTTTTATACTTTTGACACTTACATCATTTTATAGTACAATAAAAATAATGTTCATTTAGCAAAACATATATCTGCCTTATGAAGATTAATGTACGCATATGTAATATAGGGAACGAGGAATAAAGATGAGCGCAAGAGAAGAAGTCCGTAACAGAAAAAGAATAGTAATAAAGATAGGTTCATCTTCACTGATGCATAAGGACACAGGAAGACTGAACTTAAGAAAGATAGAACAGCTTGTAAGGACACTGGTAGACCTTAAGAATTCAGGAAAAGATGTTATTCTTGTATCTTCCGGTGCGATAGCAGTAGGAAGAACAGCCATAGGATTACACGAAAAGCCGGATGAACTGCCGGTTAAGCAGGCATGTGCAGCGATAGGACAGGCAAAGCTTATGATGGTTTATCAGAAAATATTTGCAGAATACAGTGCAATAGCAGCGCAGGTGCTTATGACTAAGGCAACTGTGACTACTGATACAAGCAGAAAAAATGCAGAGAATACATTTAACGAGCTTCTTAAGTTAGGTGCAATTCCTATAGTAAACGAAAACGATACAGTATCAACATACGAGATAAAGCAGGTGCAGACATTTGGCGATAATGACAGATTATCAGCTATTGTTACATCTATAGTAGGTGCAGACCTGCTCATATTACTGTCAGATATAGACGGGTTATATACAGATGACCCTAATACTAATCCGGATGCAAGATTTATAAGCCAGGTTGACAGAATAGATGATGACCTGCTTGATATGGGAAAGTCTACATCGGGAAGTAATGTCGGAACAGGCGGTATGGCAACAAAGCTTATAGCAGCAAGAATAGCAACAGGTTCAGGAGCTGACATGGTTATAGCTAATGGTAATGACATAGATAACATCACTAAAGTTATGGCAGGTGAGGATGTTGGAACATTATTTGTCAGCAGCAAAAAGCAGGATTTTAATCTTGTGGAACTTATAGACTAGCATCAGGAGGTGTCGATGGACATTAAGCTTATCAGGAATTCGGAGGACGCAGTTTTTTCGTCCATAAGCAATGGACTTATACTCCAGCTTACGGATGATAACTATAAGTTTCTTGATTTTACAGGCAAGAAAATGTACATTCTGAATTCGACAACGAACGAAAAGTATGAGGTTTCACCGGAGATTAAGAAGTATGACATTGCTAACATAGAATATGCACACAATATGCATGATTATATATTCTTTGTGTCAGCAGAGCAGCTTACAGACTCCAGGATGGATATACTCTTATACAGATATACGTTTGATGATAATGAAAGCAGGCTTGTATACAGGTACCAGTTAGATACGATAAAACGTATCGAAGAAGTGGATATACACATATATGTTCTTGAATACGACTTTGTAATTATTGAAGAAATCGGACATAAAGATAATGAATTAAAGTCGATAACGTTAAGGGACTTCAGTGTTGATAAGGATATATCAGTTAAGGGTTCACTTCTTAGCAGGTGCGGATTATATAATATTATTCCACTTGAGGGTAACAGCTGTGTATTTAAGTTTGGAAGGACAAAGAGCTTAACGGCAGATGAAGACGGCGTTATTGGTGCATATGATGAAGACTGTGGTGATGATTATGAATGTATAGTTGTTGTCAATACAAGACAGTTTGTTTCAGAGATGATGCTTAATCCATCTGAAATAACTATGGAGGTGCTTGACAGCGCAGACAGTGACAAGACATTTACATATATGAGGTGTTCGGGCAACCGTGTCATATATTCAAAGTTTAACAGGTCTACGATGTCAGAGGAAGTAGTCCTGTATGATTTCGAGAATAAAGTAAAGCAGATAAGAATTAACAACGATATAAAAGAAGCATCAGACCTTAATTATACATATGTTATCAATGGCAATCCGTATACGATAAGGAAGGATAATGATGTTACATATCTTGTTAATCTTAATACGCAGAAAGAGGAGTACAAGCTCCCGTCTGATATGCAGATAAGATATGTTATCAATGATGTAATTCTTGTAACACGTATGAAGCATGGTATTCCATTTATTAAAAAAGGTGTGGAATATATAGAGGCATATATGTTTCCGGATATACAGCACGCTCTTCTTAAGAAAAAGGCTGAGTTTAAGGATTGTATTATCAATGGGGATGATTTGTTAGTATTTACAATGTAAGTTAAGGATGGTGGATATGGTAACACAGGATACAATAAACAGAATTAATGAGCTTTATCATAAGTCAAAGGCTGAGGGACTTACTCCTGAGGAGGCAAAGGAACAGATAGAGTTAAGAAAAGAGTATGTTGCAGCCTTCAGAAATAATCTGAGAGGTACGCTTGACACAATAAAGATAAAGAACCCTGATGGTTCAATAATTGATGTAAAGAAAAGACATGATGAGAAGATGAAAAACAATGAAGACAAAAAGTGATATAAGAAGTTATGTTAATGGACTTAAAAAGTCTATGACAGAAGATGAGATAACAAACTTAAGCCGCATTATAGCTGATAAGCTTATGGCAGCAGATGAATATGTCAACAACAGCAATATTCTTATATATGTAAGTTATAATCAGGAAGTAAGAACAGATGACATAATAAGAAAAAGCATAGATAACGGCAAGAATGTATATGTTCCAAAGGTGTTTAAGAAAGCTTCACAGGATAAAACTGTTAAGTATATGGAATTTGTTAAGATACAGAGCATGGATGAGCTTGAACCAGGTTATATGGGTATTATGGAGCCTGTCAGTGATGAGCATGAAGTACCCGATGGCGGACTTATGATTATGCCGGGAATAGCATTTGATAACGAAAGAAACAGAATAGGTTACGGCGGTGGTTTCTATGACAGATACCTAAGTGAACATATGAACGATTATTATAAAACAGCCATATGCTTTGATTATCAGGTGCTTGATGATATACCGGCAGAGGAATTCGACATAAGACCAGATATGATTATAACTGATAAAAGAATTATAACAGCTCAGGAGCTGTAATTAATAAAGAGATATGGATATTGAGGAGTTGTAAAAATACTTATAAATGATAATTAGTTATTAAGTATTAGTGCAGTTATGCACGGAAGTGAGGATTGATATGAAGACATTAACACAGATGGGCAGTGATGCAAAGAAAGCGTCCACATATCTTGCAAAGCTTGGCATTAAGGAAAGAAATAATGCTTTATTAAAGGTTGCTGATGCCCTTGTAAAAAGAAGTGATTACATAAGAGAAGCTAATGCTATTGACCTTGCTAATGGCAAGAAGAATAATATGAGCACAGCTCTTTTAGACAGACTTATGCTTACAGAGAGCAGAATAGAAGGAATGGCTGACGGCTTAAGAGTTCTTGCAGGACTTGACGATCCAATAGGCGAGGTCAAGTCAATGAAGACACGTCCTAATGGACTTATGATTGGTAAAAAGACTGTTCCATTAGGAGTTGTTGCGATTATATATGAATCAAGACCTAATGTTACAGCAGATGCTTTCGGACTTTGCTTTAAGTCAGCTAATGCCTGCATATTAAGAGGCGGGAGCGATTCTGTTAATTCTAATATAGCAATTGTGAATGTTATAACAGATGTATTAAAAGGACTTGGAATAGACCCTGATGTCATAAGTTACATTTCTGAAACAGATAGAAAGTATGTTGATGAGCTTATGCACCTTAATGAGTATGTAGATGTAATTATACCACGAGGTGGAGCAGGTCTTATTAAAAATGTTGTCAATAACAGCACAGTCCCTGTAATAGAGACAGGAACAGGAAACTGCCATATATATGTAGATGAATATGCAGATATAGATATGGCGGTGAATATAATATACAATGCCAAGACACAAAGAATTGGCGTATGCAATGCGTGCGAATCGCTTGTTGTTCATAAGAATATTGCAGGTGAAGCTATTCCGGTAATAGTAGATAAGTTAAAGACCAAGAATGTAGAAATACGTGGTGATGAGAAAGCTTTAGCTATAGATGACAGAATAATAAAGGCAGATGATAAGGATTGGGGACGTGAATATCTTGATTATATTATATCTGTTAAAGTAGTAGATAATATAGATGAGGCAATTGCACATATCAACAGGTACAATACGGGTCATTCAGAGTCAATAATAACTAAAGATTATAATAATGCACAGAAGTTTCTTAATGAGATAGATGCGGCTTGTGTATATGTAAATGCTTCTACAAGATTTACTGACGGCTTTGAATTTGGATTTGGAGCAGAGATAGGTATAAGTACACAGAAGATACACGCAAGAGGACCTATGGGACTTGAGGCGTTAACAACAAGTAAATATATAATATATGGCAATGGACAGGTTAGAGAATAGGGCTTGAATATTATGGGACAAATGGGAGAAGATATAGCAGACTGGAAATATTTTTTATCTATAATATCTAAATGCACAGATGATTATCTATACATATATGACTTAAGTGATGATTATGCGATATACAGTAGTTCTATAACAAAGGATTTTGAACTTGATGTTGCGGAATTCAGTAATGCGGGAAGAAAGTTAAAGGATGTAATATATCCAGATGATTATGAAGCTGTATTTAACAATATTAGTGAACTTCAGAATGGACATATAAGCTGTCATAATATGGAATACCGCTGGAAATCAAGAAAGAACGGATATGTATTTATAAGCTGCCGCGGACAGCTGGTACGAAGAAATGGCATTAATTATATGATAGGTCGTGTATCAGAGATTGGGAAAAAGAACAGATATGATAATGTAACCGGCATATATACAGATTTAATTCTTGAAGACAGGTATGACGATATTGTAAAGAGCGATGGTCATACAGGCTGTATTATGCAGATAGGGATTGATAATTTCAAAGAGATTAATGAGAAATATGGCACTAAGACAGGCGATGAGGTGCTTGCAATATTGGCAGGCATTCTTGTCAGACAATCCAAAGAACAGACATTTTCTGTATATAGGACAAGAGGAGACGAGTTCATAATAGTATCCCTTGATATGAGCGGTGATATTAAGAAAATTGCCAAGATGTTATACAAGACTATAAGAGAAGATATAGACAGTGTTATTGATGACAGAGGATATGATGTATTCTTTAATATATCAGCAGGTGCGTATGCGTTTGATACTAATACAGATACCTATAAAGATATTATTAAGAATACCCGTTTTGCCCTGCATAAAGCAAAGCTTAACGGAAAGAACAGATTTGAATTTTTTGATAAGGCTGATTATGCTAATTATATAAAAAGGCTTGAAATTCAGGGCGAGTTAAGGTCTAGTGTTAATGATAATTTCAAAGGATTTGAATTGTTTTACCAGCCGATTGTTGATGCTGATACAGGTAGGATTGAGGGTGCAGAGGCACTTTTAAGATGGAAAAGTGACCAATATGGTTTTATGTCGCCTGTAGAGTTTATTCCACTGCTTGAAGAAAGCTCACTTATTATACCATTGGGAAGATGGATTATAGATACAGCTGCTGCCCAATGCAACGAATGGGTAAAGATAATACCCCAGTTTGTTATGCATATTAATCTTTCGTTTGTACAGATTGCAAAGAGCAATGTTATAAAAGATGTAATTGAGAATATAAACAAATATGATGCTGGAAATGAACATTTTGTATTTGAGATTACTGAAAGCATACAGATGGATTCTAATATTGCGATAAAAAGAGTTCTTAAAGAATTCGTGGATAATGGCTTTTTACTTGCAATAGATGATTTTGGAACCGGATATTCTAATTTTGAATATATGAAGGATAAGATGTTTGGTATCTTAAAGATAGACAGGGCATTTATTACTGATATACATCTTACAGATAACAACAGAATACTTGTCAGCTTTATTATAAAAATGGCACACGAGATGGGTGTTAAAATATGCGTTGAGGGTGTTGAGACAAAAGATGAATTGATGGCTGTAACAAAGCTTGAGGCTGATTATATACAGGGGTATTATTACGGCAAACCTGTCAAAGACGTTGAATTTTGTAGAATGATTAAACAACAGGAAAGAATAAAGAGGTAATATATAAATAATGGATACAACAATTGAGAATATGATTAACAGCATAGATTTATCTGCTCCGGTTCCAGAATACGAGCCGATGAGACAGTATTACTATTTAAAGGCCTGCAGAAAGATTGTTAAGGAAAAGTCAGAAGCACTTAACAGACCACTTAATGCTGTAGTTTCAACATTTGGCTGTCAGATGAATGCAAGGGACTCAGAAAAGCTTCTTGGAATATTAAAGGATATCGGCTATCAGGAGTCAGACGATGAAGAAAATGCTGATTTTGTAATATACAATACCTGTACAGTACGAGAAAATGCCAACTTAAGGGTATACGGACGTCTTGGACAGTTAAAAAAGGTTAAGAGAGCCAATGGCGAGATGATTATTGCAATGTGCGGTTGTATGATGCAGGAGCCGGAAGTTGTAGAAAAGATAAAGACATCTTACAAATTCGTAGATATTGTGTTTGGTACATTTAATATTTTCAAGCTTGCAGAGCTTATGTATATGTGCTTTACAGGTGATGAACAGGTTATTGATATATGGGATTCTACTAAGGAGGTTGTTGAGGAGCTTCCAACTTCAAGAAAGTATCCATTTAAGTCTGGTGTCAATATTATGTTTGGCTGTAATAACTTCTGTACATATTGTATTGTTCCATATGTGCGAGGCAGGGAGAAATCAAGAGAGCCAAAAGAGATAATAAGAGAGATTGAAAGACTTGTAAGTGACGGTGTAAAGGAAGTAATGCTTCTTGGACAGAATGTTAATTCTTATGGCAAGACACTTGATGATAATGTTACATTTGCCGAGCTTTTAAGAGAGATTGCCAAGATTGACGGACTTGAGAGAATAAGATTTATGACACCTCATCCAAAGGATTTATCAGATGAGCTTATAGAGGCAATAAGAGATAACAGCAAGATATGTAACCATATACATCTTCCATTACAGTCAGGAAGCAGCCGTCTTCTTAAGCTTATGAACAGACAGTACACTAAGGAGCATTATCTTGAACTGGTAGACAAGATAAGAAATACAATCCCAGATATATCTATTACAACAGATATAATTGTAGGCTTCCCAGGTGAAACAGAGGAAGACTTTGAGGATACACTTGATGTTGTAAGAAAAGCAAAGTATGACAGTGCTTACACATTTATATATTCTAAGAGAACTGGAACACCTGCTGCCAAGATGGACGGACAGGTCAGTGAAGATATAGTAAAAGACAGATTTAACAGATTGTTAGCAACTGTATCTGAGGTGAGCCACGAACATATCAAGAGATATGAAGGTATGGATATGGATGTATTGGTTGAGGATATAGATGACCACGATAATACATTTGTAACAGGACGAATGACTAATAATATTTTAGTCCATTTCAAGGGTGACAAAGAACTTATAGGAAGTATAGTCAATGTACATCTTGATGAATGTAAAGGCTTCTATTATATGGGAACAAAGAACGATTAATATTATAAGCAGGATGACTGGAGGATAAAGATGGCTGAGTATTCACCAATGATGCAGCATTACATTGCTACAAAGAATGAATATAAGGATTGTATACTGTTTTACAGACTTGGTGATTTTTATGAAATGTTCTTTGATGATGCTGTAGTTGCATCTAAGGAATTAGAGCTTACTCTCACAGGAAAAGATTGCGGACAAAAGGAACGTGCACCTATGTGCGGCGTTCCTTTTCATGCTGCGGAGACTTATATCAATCGTCTGATCGAGAGAGGACATAAGGTAGCAATCTGTGAGCAGGTAGAGGATCCTAAAAAAGCCAAAGGACTGGTAAAGCGTGAGGTTGTAAGGATCGTAACCCCAGGAACCACACTGGATGCTGCTGCTCTTGATGAGACAAAGAATAATTACCTGATGTCTATTGTGTCTATGGAAGAACATTTCGGATGCGCTATTGCAGACATTACAACAGGTGACTGTTTCCTTACAGAGGTGGACAAACCTCAGAAACTTCTTGATGAGATCAATAAATTTGTTCCTGCAGAGATTATCTGTAATGATTCTTTTTATATGTCTAATATAGATACAGATGACTTGCAGAACCGTCTTGGGATCTGTGTTTTTTCATTGGATTCCTGGTATTTCGATGACGAGTTGTGCCGCCGCACACTAAAAGATCATTTTCATGTAGGTTCTCTGGAGGGATTGGGCGTTGGTGATTATGACTGCGGGATCATTGCTGCAGGAGCTCTTTTCTTATATCTGAAAGAAACCCAGAAGACAGCCTTGTCCCATATGACAACGATCCGTCCCTATGCAGCAGAGAAATATATGCTTATCGACAGTTCCAGCCGCAGAAATCTGGAACTTGTGGAAACCCTGAGAGAGAAACAGAAAAGAGGTTCTCTTCTCTGGGTACTGGATAAGACAAAAACAGCAATGGGAGCCAGAACTCTCCGCAGTTATGTGGAACAGCCACTGATCGACAGAGATGAGATTGAACAACGTCTGGAAGCACTGGAAGAATTAAATAAAAACGGAATGCTCCGGGATGAGATCAGGGAATATCTGGGACCTGTTTATGACCTGGAACGACTGATCAGCCGTATCAGCTATAAATCCGCGAATCCAAGAGATCTGATCGCATTTGCTTCTTCGCTGGAAATGCTTCCTTATATAAAACAGGTTTTAAAAGAATTTAAAACACCTCTGCTTCAGAAAATCTATGAGGATATGGATTCCCTGGAGGATGTAACAGATCTGATCAAGCGTGCCATCGTGGAAGATCCGCCTCTTGCACAGAAGGATGGAGGCATTATTAAAGAGGGCTATAATGAAGATGTAGATAAATTCCGCCGTTCCAGGACAGATGGTAAGAAATGGCTTTCAGAACTGGAGGCCAAAGAGCGGGAGCGTACAGGCATCAAAACAATGAAGATCAAATATAATCGCGTATTTGGTTATTCACTGGAGATCACCAATACTTTTAAAGATCTGGTGCCGGATAATTATATCCGTAAACAGACGCTTACCAATGCAGAGCGATACATTACCCAGGAGTTAAAAGAACTGGAAGACCTGATCCTTGGGGCAGAGGATAAGCTGTATGCTCTGGAATATGAACTGTTCTGTGATGTGAGAGATACAGTCGGGAAAGAAGTTATGCGGATCCAGAAGACTGCCAAGGCAGTGGCTGCACTGGATGTGTTTGCTTCTCTTGCCCTGGTTGCGGAAAGAAATCATTTTGTACGTCCGAAGACAAATACAACAGGTGTGATAGATATTAAAAACGGCCGTCATCCTGTTGTGGAACAGATGATAGAGAACGATATGTTTATTGCGAATGATACATATCTGGATAACCATAAGAAAAGAGTATCCATTATCACAGGTCCGAACATGGCAGGTAAGTCTACCTACATGAGACAGACTGCCCTGATCGTACTGATGGCACAGATCGGAAGTTTTGTCCCTGCTGAAAAAGCAAATATTGGAATTGTTGACAGGATTTTCACACGTGTAGGTGCCTCTGATGATCTGGCAAGTGGTCAGAGTACATTTATGGTTGAGATGACAGAGGTTGCCAATATTTTGAGGAATGCAACTGCAAGAAGCCTTCTGATTCTTGACGAGATCGGACGTGGCACCAGTACATTTGACGGTCTTGCCATTGCCTGGGCTGTGATCGAGCATATCAGCAATACAAAGCTTTGTGGTGCAAAGACATTATTTGCCACCCATTATCATGAGCTTACTGAACTGGAGGGCAAGATTCCGGGAGTTAATAACTACTGTATTGCTGTCAAGGAAAAAGGGGACGATATTGTATTTCTGCGTAAGATCGTTCAGGGCGGCGCAGACAAAAGTTATGGTATCCAGGTTGCCAAGCTTGCCGGTGTTCCGGATTCTGTGATCCAGAGAGCAAAGGAACTGGTGGAGGAACTAAGTGATGCGGATATTACGGCAGCAGTAAAAGACCTGACATCTGCGAAAAAGAAAAAGCCTGTATACGATCAGATGGATATGGCACAGATGTCTCTGTTCGATACAGTTAAGGATAACGATATCATTGATGAGATAAAAGGTCTTGATATGGGGAATATGACTCCTATCGAGGCAATGAATACACTTTATAACCTGCAGAACAAGATTAAGAACAGATGGTGATAAAAGTTGAGAAAAATTGCAGTATTAGACCAGCAGACCATAGATAAGATCGCTGCCGGTGAGGTAGTGGAACGTCCGTCCTCCATTGTGAAGGAGCTTGTGGAAAATGCAATTGATGCAGGAGCAACTGCTGTAACAGTGGAGATCACAGACGGCGGCAAAAAGATGATACGTATCACAGATAATGGCGGGGGTATGGAAAGAGATCAGGTACCCCTGGCATTTTTGCGTCATGCCACCAGTAAGATTGAGAAGGTTGAGGATCTGGAACACATTGCGTCTCTTGGATTTCGCGGTGAGGCTTTGTCCAGTATTGCTGCTGTTGCACAGGTGGAACTGATCACAAAAACCCCATCTGCATTAAGCGGCGTCCGTTATGTGATCAACGGTGGTGTACAGGAGTCTTTAGAGGATATGGGAGCACCGGAAGGAACTACTTTCCTGGTGAGAAATCTTTTTTACAATACACCTGCTAGAAGCAAGTTCCTGAAATCAGATACTACGGAGGGAAATTATGTCAGCACTTTGATGGAGCAGCTGGCATTGTCCCATCCTGAGATTTCTTTTAAATATATCCAGAATAAACAGGTGAAGCTTCATACTTCCGGAAATTACAATGTGAAAGATGTGATTTATAATATATATGGAAGAGATATCACCAAAGCACTTCTTGAGGTATCCTACGAGAATGATTTCATGAAGATTGAGGGTTTTGTGGGAAAACCGGAGATTTCCAGAGGTAACCGTACCTTTGAGAATTATTATATTAACGGACGTTTTGTAAAGAACCGGATCATTGCAAAGGGGATAGAGGATGCCTATAAGGGTTTTCTCATGCAGCATAAGTTTCCCTTTGTTTCTCTTCATATTCAGATGGAGGGAAATGATCTGGATGTAAATGTGCATCCAAGCAAGATGGAGGTGCGGTTTGCAAGAGGAACAGAAGTTTATGATGCAGTTTACGAGACAGTCCACAAGGCTCTTACCACAAGAGAAATGATCCAGACAGTGCCTTTTGGAAAAGAAGAACCGATTAAAAAGCAGCAGCCTGTGGTAAAACCGGGGGATGTACCGGAGCCATTTGAAACCAGACGTCGGGCTGAAATTCCGGAGTATCGTCCACAGACTGTAAATACAGCTTCCAGGGTTTCTGAGCATACCGCACTACCACGAGGAACTGTTACAATGGCAGAACAGGCAGTGCGTGAACAGCAGATCTATCAGACTAGGGATCCTCTTACCAAGGCAGAGGAACAGCTTTTTGAGGGAACACTAAGCGATAAAAAGAATGAAGAACAACCGGTATTTTCAGAGACAAAGCAGGAAATTGCAGAACAGAGAACTGCAGAATATCTGAAGACTGCTGTGGATTCAGAAGGAAACAGAAAACAGATAGAACAAAACAAAAATGTAATATCAGAAGAAATCAGACCACAGCAGCTGGAATTATTTGAGGAGAAACTTCTTGCTCCTGAATCCCGAAGCCGTCATCAGCTGATCGGACAGATTTTTGATACTTACTGGCTTGTTCAGTTTTCGGATAAATTTTTTATT